>ERZ890510.2052-NODE-2052-length-11952-cov-7.291250_pt1 | contig 11952 bp, 9 predicted proteins | sample MGYA00521265_ERZ890510 | MGnify/ENA primary metagenome ERZ890510 (study PRJEB32303, sample SAMEA104408624) | aquatic metagenome | biome: Brackish water; feature: Chemocline; material: water | place: Baltic Sea | collected 2014-10-26T21:54:00 | depth 110 m ...
CGCCGGAACCATTGAGTTCCAATACCAAAGTGACAACCGCTACGGCAGCGACGACGACGGCGGCACCTGCGGCTGTGACGCCCACCCAAAATTGGCGGCCGTGAGAGGCTGTTGACGGAACCTCACTTGGATCTTGCTCCGGGTGGGGCGGCACCACGTCGGGGACGGTCGGCGGAGCTAGTCGCAAGAGCGCATACCTTGCCTCGAAGCGGCATTCCGCGAGCTGGTGTTGCTTGCCGCAGATGTCACACGGGAACGGAACGTTTGGGTTGTCGGGAATTTCGCCGACAACCACGTCCGTGTCTGGGCAAATGGTGAGATGAGTCACCGAAAGAAGACCTTCCGCTACCATCAAATCTAGGGCCCAATCGATCTTGGCTGCGGCAACGCCTAAGTGTGCCGCTATGAAAGATGGATCTATGTCATAGGGGATAGTGCCTTCGACGTCTGCGAGCACGCGATCAATCTCTTCTATTGTTTCGCGGGCTTCCGGGACAGAGCTAGCAATACGCTCGGATTCGTGAAAGAACATATCCCACCTCAATTTCAGTGCGTTCGCCAAGGAACCCGATTCGGTCCTTATATATGTGGGTGTGAACCTCCTGCAGCAAAGGGGCAGTAGGTAGCCAATAGAAATTTCCCATGACGCCGACGACAGCGTCACCAAGGGCGTCCCGCGCGTTCTTGACATCTCCGTCGGTGCGGTAATCAGCGGATGCTTGCGAGCTCCTGAATGCGGCAACACTTCCGGTCAGAGTCCCTAGGATCGAGGCGCGGTTCCTCGTCTCGTCCGTGGCTTCGATTGCGGGTATCGCCTTTGCCGTTTCGACCAAAGTCATGGCGACCCAAGGTACGATCCAGTCAAACTCCGCGAGGAAATTGTCACGGACTTCGTCGTAGCGGGTGCCGCTCTGCAAGGTCTGAATCATGACTTCGACCTGGCCGGTAGGAAGATGGACTCGCACGGAATTGACCCCGCGCCCCCGTCTGGTTCGATACTTTCGAACTTCTAGCTGGCCGTAATCAGGATGATCTTCAACCTCATTAGCAATGAGTTCGGACCAGCGACGTTGTTCGACAAATTTGAGATTCAGTGTTTGATCGTTGTGGGAAGAGCTGGCGAGTGTTGGTTGTTCTGGAATGAATACAGTAATGCCGTCGTTGAACAAGTGGCCGAGCCCCTTGGCTTCGAACTGTTGCTGGACTAGATCACCATCTCGCAGCACCTCAACCGCCGCTTCAGTCAACTTGTACAGGTAGACGTGTTGATTGCCCCAACCTTCAATATCATCTAGGAGGGCCACCAATTCCTCGTGTGAAATTGCTCTTTGGTCGATGCCCGTCCGGATTCGCTCTTCAAGCGTTTCTTTCGTACCGGTATAGGGGATGTTTTTCCCTTGCAGGAAGTCACTGACATGCTGCTTCGTGTGCGCAAAGATCAACTCAATAAGTAGTTCAAAGTCGGCGGCGGGCAGGAGGGGAATGTGAATGTTCGCCATGTTGACCTCAGGTGATGTGGATTTGGCATGCGCATTATAGCGATATATGAATCCTACTCGAAAAATGAAAGAAGAATCGATGGAATAGCACAGGGTGTAAGGTGCGTTTCGCAGCGAATAAAGAAAGAGCCCGGAGCGCATGCGCTCCGGGCTCTTTCTTTTACTATCGTGACTTGTGGTCCCCTGATGTGGGTGCAGGGCGTGCCCTGCTAGCCGTAGGTGGGGGTGTCGAGGAGGTCGCCGGCTTCTGACGGCGGGATGCCGAAGATGCGGGCGTCGGAGTAGTCGGGGACGGGGGGGACTTGGTGCTTGAGCTCGACGAGCTTGCCGGTCTTGGAGGACTGGGTGATGGCTAGGGTTGCTTCAAGCGTGGCCATGCCCCATTCGCCGGTGTGGTAGACGGGGTGGCCGTTGACGACGGCGTCGTAGAGTTCTTGGAGCTCTGCGCGGCGGTTCATGGCCCAGCCTGCGGGGGGCTTGAGCTCGATCTCGTGGTGGCCGTTGTTGTCCCAGACCATGATGCCGTAGGCGGTGCGGGTGATGTTGCCGCGCTCACATGAGACGACGATGAACCCAGGCTCGGCGGGGATCCAAGGCTCGCCACCGGCGTCGGTGTTCACGCCTTCACGCTGGAAGATCTCGACCTCGCGGGCGCCGCCGATGCGGATGTCCTGCTTGTCGGATTCTTCGTCACGGGTGCCTGCGATCATGCCGTTGCGGACCTTGATGCGCTCGGCTTCGTCGTAACGCTGTTCGTTGGCACCCCAGGGCACGAGCAGGCCACCCATGAAGTAGCCGTGGGCGTCGTGGACGATGTTGGAGACGGCGCCGTTCTCGAACTCGAACATGGCGGAGTAGTAGCCGGGGATGGGACGCTCGGGCATCCAGTCGCCGACGAATCCGCGGACGTTCTTGATCATGCCGCCACCGAGGAGGCGGACGGTGTCGATCTGGTGGGGGCCTTGGCGCATGACGAGTCCGCCACCTTGGGCCATGTCGAGCTCTTCAGCGACGCGAGGGCGGAGAAGCCAGTCAGTGTAGGCCCAGAAGTTGATGGATCGGACGGCTCCGAGGTCGCCGGACTGGATGATGTTGTACATCTTGCGGAAGGGCGGGATGAAGGAGCGGGTGTGTCCTGCGATGAGGATCTGGCCGGTGCGCTTGGAGGTGTCGATCATGGCTTGGGCTTGCTCAAGGTTGAGGGCCATGGGCTTTTCGACGATGACGTGCTTGCCGTGCTCCATGGCGTAGATGGCGTGCTCGGCGTGGAAGCGGTTGGGGGTGGAGATCCAGATGGCCTCGACGTCAGTGTCGGCGCAGAGGGTCTCGACGCCGTCGTAGGCTTTTGCCTCGTAGCGTGCGGTGAAGCGCTCGCGGGTGAGGGGGTTCATGTCGGCGCCGGCAATGAGCTCGAGCGTTTCCATCTGCTCGAAGGCGGGCAGCATTTCGGTGCCGCCGACGCCGATGCCGAGCATGGCGATTCCTAGTTTCCGTTCTGTGGTCATGGTGACTCCTTAGGGGGAGGCGTGCGTATGTGCGCGCGCGTGGGTTGCTGGGGATGGTCTATCAGAGGTGCGTTGGGCGTGTCAATTTGGGGATGGCGTGGCAGGGCGTTCTGGGAGAGCCTTGCCTCTGCTTTGGTTGGCGTTTCACCATCCCCTAGCCCCTTCCTCAAGGAAGGGGGGTAAGAAATAAGAGGGATATGGGGGACACCCCCATGCCCCCGGCAGAGGAGGGCCTCTGCACTCCCGAGTGGGAGGGAGGGGACGATCGTTTGGGATGGCGAGCCGGGATGGCCCGGGCTCGATTGGGGGCAGGTGGTGTAGCAAGTCGGGGCGAGCCCTCGGAACTCATGGCTTCGCCGCCGGGGCCCCGGGCTCGATTGGGGGCAGGTCGTGTAGCAAGTCGGGGCGAGCCCTCGGAACTCATGGGCTTCGTCCGCAGGACTAAAGGTCGCGGGGCGCTCCGGGGACGATCGTGGCTGTTGGCGAGCCGGGAGCGCCCGGGCTCGATTGTGGGCGGTACGTGAAGCAGGTCGGGGCGAGCCCTCGGAACTCATGGCTTTGTCCGCCGGACTAAAGGTCGCGGGGCGCTCCGGGAGGGGGTGGGGCGAGATTCTGCGTTGGCGGTATCCAACTGGCCAAGGCATGTGGGGTAGACCGTTCCAATGCGCGCCTTCCTCCGTAGTTCTCCCACCAGGAAGCGATTAGACTAATTTTTCAGTTGTGTCTATGGGCCGGTTGTCGCGTTCGTCATCGGAATCGACCCCAAACTCTGCCCTTCAGCAACTCGCTGAGGGACGTGCAGGTCGAAGCACATTGTTATGGGCATTGTGAATGCTGGTTCGAGAGCGAATCACGTGATAGGGAGCCTGGTAGGCCGAACGCCTGAACCCGAACCCATGACATCTTTTCGATATCGTTGACACCACCCCAGCGGAGGATTCCTTGCGTAAGATATTGGCCAGCGTTGTACAGAGTGCATTCCGTCGGTTCGGCCTGCGACTGGCGCGGGTTGATACTCTTGAGGATGTCCCCAGATACCAAGGCATCAAGGATTCGTTGACTGATCAGTTGGCGCGGGTCGAGTTTCCGAACCTGGAAACGGATCCGCGACATGCCGAAGTAGCGGCACGTGCAATCGCCAGCTTCCGAATCGCGATCGCTACGGAATCCGACCCGGTGTTTGGGCCCAGCGGATGTTGGGAGGACGTTTACGCATCGTCACTACTTCGTAATCCCGATTTGAGCGAAGACTCCGCGATCGCGGAAGCTTTGTACTACGGTTGCAGGAATAGCTGGCTGGAGACGACAAGCCCCGGCGGCATGGTTCAAGACCTCATGCGCGGCCCGAACCCACTCCAGCACCTAATCAGCACGAGGTTGGCGGGCCGGGAGTTTCTTAGACAGGAATGGTCGCGTGTTTTTCCTTCTTTCGACCCACTCAATCGACGATTCTCTATCGGCCAGCCTTTGGAGATTACGAGCGAAGAGGGTGAGGTCATCGGGGACTGGGATGCTCTCTGGTATTACGCGTTGCGATTGGCAGAATTCAGTCCGCTGCTCGGTTCATATGAAAAGGCACGAGAGAGGCCCGTGTTCATGGATCTGGGAGGTGGCTCGGGCAGGCTCGCCTGGGTTTTGAAACAGATGGTGCCGAATGCAACTGTCGTTTGCTGCGACCTTCCTGAAACGTTGCTCGGATCCTCCTATCGATTAGAGATGGCGTTTCCGGAAGCCAAAGTCCATCATTTTGGCGACGATGCGATCACGACGGTGGAGGATCTGCGTGAGCTGGACTTTGTTTTCATTCCAGGCTTTGACTTGGAGTCGCTGCCGTCTGCATCAATAGACGTTGTGACCAACACCATGTCGCTTTCTGAAATGACCCCCGCTACGATCGCCCGCTACATACCTCTTATCCAGCGTGCCCTAGTACCGGGGACTGGAGTTTTTTACACGGTAAACCGGTCGGTTGCTAAGACTAACCGCGGCGGTCACATAGATGTGCCATTGGCAGACTACCCGGTCAGCGAGGCCATTTTCGAAACCCTTAGCTACACACCCGAGTTCAAAGCGATCGATCATTTTTTTGACGGATCCGTGCAAAACGGAGAGGCCATATATCGCCTACGATAATTTCGCTCAGGGTATGGGTGATGTCGTGGCTTCGCAGCCGGGGCCCGGGCTCGATTGGGGGCAGGTGGTGTAGCAGGTCGGGGCGAGCCCTCGGATCTCATGGACTTCGGCCGCCGGACTAAAGGTCGCGGGGCGCTCCGGGGAGTGGGGGCGTCTAGCTATGGCAATGCTGGCACTTTGGCTGACGTGTCGACCATCCCCTAGCCCCTTCCTGTCCAGGAAGGGGGATAAAAAGAGAAAGAGAGATTGCGGGGGACACCCCCGCTCCCCCGGCAGAGGAGGGCCTCTGCACTCCCCAGGCTCGATTGGGGGCGGGTCGTGTCGTGTAGCAAGTCGGGGCTCGCCCTCGGAACTCATGGACTTCGTCCGCAGGACTAAAGGTCGCGGGGCGCTCCGGGGAGTGGGGCTTCTGCCCTCGTGGGTTTCGAGTGGCACTGCGCAGGCAGCGGTGGGGTTGGGTGGGTGGGAATAATGACGCTTGGCGGGGGTATACTCCGGGCGTTTGACTCTGCCGCAAAGGCTTGATTCTGAGTTCCTCATCACCTCTTCCTCCTGAACCTTCTGGGCCCGACATTTCTGGCGATCAATATACGGCGCGTCCCCGTCGGGGCGGGCTGAGGGGACTGCCTGCCCGGATATTTCCGGTGCTGGAGAGTCGCGATTACGGTTTGCTGTGGACAGGGCAGATCTTTGCGGCGTCGGCGATGTGGATGGAGCAGGTGGCGCGGAATTGGATCACGTGGGAGATGACGGGTTCGGCATTGCAGCTGGGCGCGGTGAATTTCGTGCGGGTGGTGCCTGCGGTGTTCGCTGGGGTTTTCGCGGGGGTGATGGCGGACCGGGTGAGCAAGAAGAAGCTGCTGGCGATCGCGCAGTCGTGGTCGATGGCGATCTATGCGTTGATGGCCTGGGTGGTGCTGAGCGGCGGCCTTGAGTTGTGGCACTTGTACGTAAGCACGATGGCGCTGTCGTTGGGCCAATCGCTACGTGAGCCGGTGCGTGCTGCGTATGCGCCCGCGCTGGTGCCTCCGCATCACTTGGTAGGTGCGCTGTCGCTGAATGCGACGGCGATGAATGGTTCACGGGTGCTGTGGCCAGCGGTGACGGGTTTGCTGATCTCTGCGATCAATCCGGGCTTCGCGTACCTGACGGCGTTCGTCTTTTACTTGATTGTGCAGGTGGTGACGATGTCGATCAGCAACCCGGATGCGCCGGAAGCGCGAGCTAAGGCTGGCTCGATGGGCGGCGATCTGGTTGAGGGTTTCCGGTTCGTGTTCGGGCATCGGGTGCTGTCGGGTCTGCTGTTCAGTAGGTTCGGGCCCATCACGGTCGCGTCGGGGTTTCAGATCCTGATCCCGGTCTACGCTGTGCAGGTGTTAGGGATGGGGGCAGGTGCGTACGGTTTGCTGCTGTCGGCTGAGGGGTTGGGGGCGATCATGGGAGGACTGACGTTGGCGTCGCGTCGCGATATCAAGCAGTCTGGGATGATCGCGTTGGTGGGTGGAACGGTCGTTGGGGTCCTGCTGCTACTGGGGTATTTCATGTCGACGTTCTGGGGGATGTGGTTGCTGCTGGTGGGTATCGGGATCGGTCAGGTGGCGTTCAGTTCTTCCAGCAATGCGGCGATGTTTGCGCATACGCCGAGCCATATGCGAGGTCGGTTGGTGGGCGTTCGCAATCAGACGCGGTCGCTTGTGCCGGTGTCGCACTTGGGCGCTGGTGCGTTGGCGGAGGCGGTGGGTGCGCCGGTGGTGTTCGCGGTGATCGGTGTGTTGAGTTTGGCTATCCAGTGGGGCGTGCAGCTCTGGCGCCCCGAGACCAGCCGTGCCGACTAGCAGGGTACTCCCTGCACCCATAACGCCTGCCGGCAGGGTACTCCCTGCACCCGTGAGGGCTGCCGGCAGGGTACTCCCTGCACCCGTGAGGGCTGCCGCTCGCGATTTGCGGGTGTGGTAGCGCTGGGTTGTGGGGCGGGGTTGGTGGGTGGCGAACGCTGGGTTGGCCGGTGGGAGTATGCTGGGCGAGGTCGGTTTACCGGTGAGCTTTAGGAGGCGTGATGCTTAATGCGGAAGAGAATGAGCGATTGACGAGGGTGGGCGCGGGTACGCCGATGGGCGACTTGATGCGTCGCTACTGGCATCCGATCGCGACGTCGAATGAGCTGGTCGGTACGAAGCACACGAAGGCTGTGACGATCCTTGGCGAGAAGCTGGTGCTGTACAAGGATAGGTCTGGCACGCTGGGGTTGATCCAGGAGAAATGCCCGCACCGCCGAGTGAATCTGGCGTGGGGCATCCCGGAGATCGATGGCTTGCGGTGTCCGTACCACGGCTGGATGTTCAATGAGACGGGGGAGTGCGTTGAGACGCCGATGGAGCCGAAGGGTAGTAATTTCAAGGATAAGGTGACGGCGCTGACGTACCCGGTCGAAGAGCTGGGTGGGTTGATCTTCACTTACTTAGGGCCGGAGCCGCGACCGTTGTTGCCGCGCTGGGATCTGTTCGTGATGGAGGACGTTGTCCGCGATATCACGGTTACGGATGTGCCTGCGAATTGGATGCAGTGCATGGAGAATTCCATGGATCCGACGCACACGGAGTGGTTGCACGCGTATTGGACGTTCTACCAGATGGATGAGGAGGGCACGGAGGTGCCTCGGACGCCAGATGGGCGCTACGCGGTGTTCCACCACGAGAAGATCGGGTTCGACCGCTTCGAGCATGGGATCATCAAGCGTAGGTTGATGGAGGGGCAGTCGGAGGATCACGATGATTGGAAGAGTGGCCACCCGGTAATCTTCCCGAACATCTTGCGCACGGGTGGTTTCCAGATCAGGGTGCCCATTGACGATGAGCACACGTGGCACATCCTCTATAGGGCGGTGCCTGCGACGAACCCGGACGATGTGGGGACGATCCGTTACCACGATCTGCCGCTGAGGGATGAGTCGGGCGAGATGATCACGAACCAGACGCTGAACCAGGATTTCTGGGCTTGGTCGACGCAGGGTGGGATCGCTGAGCGCGATAAGGAGATGCTGGGAGATTCTGATCGTGGTGTGATCATGTACCGCCAGTTGCTGCAGGAGCAGTTGCAGGTGGTTGCCGAGGGCGGCGACCCGATGAATACGTTCCGCGATCCAGTGGCGAACGAGCGGATCGACATTCACACTGAGCAGAACCAGTACATGGCGTTCTTGGGGAACACCGACATGGAGAAGGCGTTGGCCGCTCCGGTGTTCAGGCCGGACAACATGCAGCGGTCGTTGGCAGGGTTCGCTAATTCACCGGTGGAGTAACGAGTCTAGGCTGTGGGTATCTAACGATAGAAAAAAGGGCGGGCGCTGAGCGTCCGCCCTTTCGATTCACAAGAGCCGATTCACAAGAGGCGATTCAGGGGAGGCGATGATGGCATTCGCGACGAACGCTGGCGATGGGGTTCAGATCCACTATGAGGTTGAGGGTGACGGGCCGCCGTTGCTGTTGGTGCACGGTCGAGGGTGGAGCATGAAGGATTGGTATCGCCATGGCTTCCCGGAGGCGCTGAGGGACGAATTCCAGGTGATCTTGATGGACACACGTGGGTTCGGGGAGAGCGATAAGCCGCACGACGAGAAGCTGTACGGTCAGGTGCAGTTCATGGACGACGCTTGTGCTGTGCTGGACGCGGTGGGCGTGGAGCGTACGCACTACTGGGGCTACTCGATGGGCGGCAAGTTGGGGTGGGCGTTGGCGGTGAATCGACCTGAGCGGTTGCTGTCGGTGGTGATCGGCGAGTACCCAGCGTTGGGAGATAGCACGAGCGATGAGGATCGCTATCGGTGGGAGGCGCAGGCGAAGTTGCTGCGCGTGGGGATCGATATGTACGTGGCAGGGTTGGAGATGGGGCAGGGGCGTTTGCCGGAGTATCAGCGTGAGCGGACGATGGCGCTGGATCCGTTGGCGTTGGCTGCGCAGCAGCTTGGTAATTTCTACTGGGGTGCGACTGAGGAGCAGGTGCGGGCGATCACGTTGCCGATGTTCATCTATACGGGGGCCGATCGGGTTGAGAGTGCGTTCTCGAATGTGGCTCGGACGCGGGAGTCGGCTGCGATGGTGGGGAGTGCGACGTATCGCCAGTTCGATATCCAGGGGCATGAGCCGACGTTTGCGGCGTGTGATCTGGTAACGCCAGTGGTACGTGAGTTTTTGCGCTCGGCAGCAGGGGCAGGGTACTCCCTGCACCCATAACGGCTGCCGCTTGGCACTGGCGGAGGCAGGGTAACCCCTGCACCCACTTACTGCCGTTCGGCATTGGCGAGTGTTGCGCGCTGGTCGGGCAGTGGCATGGGTGAGTTGGTCGGGGAGGGGGTGGGCGAGATTGTGCCCACCCACCCGAACCCTCTAGTGTCGTTTGCACTGGGCTGGGGGAGGGGGGACCCTGCGCCCACGAAGGCTGTCGCTTGGCGGCGGCGGGCGGGGGGCTCGCTGTGCCCACTTACTGCGATTCGGCACCCGCAGAGGTGGGTGGGGGAAATGCCATCAGGTAGGTGCTCTCAATCGTGAGACGATTTTCGCTACGTGGATGCGGATGAACTCCGATGGGGTGTATACCTCTATGTTGGTAGGTGCGAGAGTAGGCTATGAGAGACATCTGTGTAGTCAGATTACGGCGATGTTGCCTTGAATCTGTAGCCATGGCTGGTGGAGACGTGTATATTGCGGCCTCTTCGAGCTAGTAACTCTCGTTTGGTCAGGGAGATTTCTATGACTATCAGGTGGTCCGCTTGGTCCAAGGGGCTTGTCCTCGGGGCCGTGATGCTTCTGGTGTTGGCGGCTTGCGGTGGGGATGAACCAACAGCGACGCCCACGCAACCTCCGGCAACGGCAACTCCGACGGCAACGTTGGCACCTGGGGTGCCGACGCCGACTCCCGCTCCGGCTACGCCTACCCCCGTGGCGACTCCGACTCCTTCGTTTGACGCTGCGGCGTACTTCAAGGGTAAGACGATCCGCGTCATGGCAAACTCGAACCCCGGTGGGGGCACGGACTCGCAGGGCCGCGTGATGTCGGCGTTCATGAGCAAGTGGATCCCTGGCAAGCCGCGAATCATCTTCAGTAACAATGGCAATAAGCCGCTGGAGTACTTGTTCGCAGGGAAGGAAGCGCCGAAGGATGGCACGTATATCTCGTGGAATAGCACTCCTCAGTTGGAGTTCGGATTCGAAGAGGACACGGAGTACATCAAGCGCTCCACGTTCCAATATCTAGGCGCGACGATCGACCCAACGCGTGCTTGGATGACGTACGACCCGGTGGGGAACTTGGGCGCAGAGGCTGCTACGAAATGCCTTTGGGATTTCGCCGGACAAGCCAACACAGGGGGTGGTAGGCACAACGCTTTCTACCTAGCGGATGAGATATCGGACATCAGCGAGGGCGCACCGTTGTTCACGGCATGGGCCTACACGCTGGAGACCCTCGGGGTTCCTTTCCGCTACTTTGCTTTCGACACGGTTGACACCAATGCGGTGCTGACCATGTGGGCACGAGGCGACATCAACACGACGGTCCGGGGGAGCCTGTGGTACCGCTTCCCCCTGGAGCAGCCAGACTGGATCCCGGATGGGTTGATGCGGGTGTACGCGGGTATGGGGCCAGGAGAGTTGAAGGGGAATGCGCAGAGCGAACCGCACTGCGGTTCGGTCCTCGACCACTACCCCGACAAGGAATCGCTGGATACCTACAAATCGATCTTGTTCCCGCCGCTATACGTGAGCAAGTCGCTCTGGGCACCTCCGGGCACCCCCGACGAGATCGCGGACGCGCTTTCCACGGCGTTCGAGACGGCGTTCGCTCAGGATGAGCAGATGGTTAAGAAGTACGGTGCGATCGCTGGTGAGACTCCGCTGTTCACCGATCGGGTGACGGGTACTGCGGCGACGATTGAAAATGAGGCGCGGTACGAAGATTCGATCGTGGTGACAGAACGTGAGAGCACACGGTTGATCGAGAAGTACTTCCCGCAGTACGTTTCGAACTAAGCGAGGATAGTAGTAGCACGTGGAAAGGGGACGGCTTGCCGTTCCCTTTCTGCATTTACGGGGGCTGGGATGAGTGACTAGATGGCGCGGAGTCGCTTTCGTGGGGCTGATGCGTGGGGAAGCGAGATTGTGCCCACCCACCCGGCCCTCTAGCGTCGTTTGCACTGGGCTGGCGGGAGGGGATGGTGAGAGATCCGTTCGACTCCGCTGCGCTGCGCTCAGGATGACGTTAAGCGGCGGAGAGCCGGGCTGGTGGGGGATTGGGAGCTAGCGCTGGGTGAGCGCCTCGTTCGGCGATTGGTGTGGTGGGAGGGAGTGGGCGCTAGGCGTCCGTTGGGTTGCTGGCGGTCGTCTGCCCCTCTCCTCAATCCTCTCCCCCGGGAGAGGAGGCCCGCATTGGGACTGGAGGGAGGGGGGGGGAGAGATCCGTTCGACTCCGCTGCGCTTCGCTCAGGATGACGTTAAGGGCGGAGAGCTGGGCTGGTGGGGGGATTGGGAGCTAGCGCTGGGTGAGCGCCTCGTTGGGCGAATGGGGTGGTGAGGTGGGAATAAGCGAGATTGCGCCCACCCACCCCGGATCCTCTGGTGTCGTTTGCACTGGGCTGGGGGAAAGGGGCGCCAGCGCTAGGCGTCCGTTGGGTTGTTGGCGGTCGTCTGCCCCTCTCCTCAATCCTCTCCCTCAGGGAGAGGAGGCCCGCATTGGGACTGGAGGGAGGGGGGGTGAGAGACCCGTTCGACTCCGCTGCGCTTCGCTCAGGATGACGTTAAGCGGGATGGCACAATTGCGCTGCG
>ERZ890510.2053-NODE-2053-length-11950-cov-3.864313_pt1 | contig 11950 bp, 8 predicted proteins | sample MGYA00521265_ERZ890510 | MGnify/ENA primary metagenome ERZ890510 (study PRJEB32303, sample SAMEA104408624) | aquatic metagenome | biome: Brackish water; feature: Chemocline; material: water | place: Baltic Sea | collected 2014-10-26T21:54:00 | depth 110 m ...
GAGTTTCCACAACTCACCCTCGCAGGGAAAACAGAAGAAGCCATGGCCTCCGTAATGTGGTTCAAGGACACCTTCAAAGAAAATTTCTTCCTTGAACTCCAACGCCACGACGGTATCCCGGAGTTGGATACCGTGAATGCCGCCCTCATTGAACTCAATCGTACCCAGGGTATCCAGTTGGCAGCCACCAACGATTTCCACTACGTAAACCATGAAGATGCAGGGCTGCAAGACATCCGCATCTGCATCTCCACAAACACCAACGTCAACGACGGCAAGCGACTCAAGATGGTAGGGGAGTCCTACTACCTGAAGAGCCCCCAAGAGATGTCAGAGCTCTTCCCGGAATTCCCCGAAGCCATCTTGAACACGCAACGCATAGCGGATTCCTGCGATGTCCGTATGAACTTCGACCGCATCCGCCTGCCGGAAGTGCAGACGCCGGCAGGAACTACGCCTCAGACGTATCTGGAGCAACTGTGCCGAAAAGGACTGGCCCGGCGTCGCTCAGGGGCACCGAAGCGCTATGATGAGCGGCTGGACTACGAGTTACAGGTCATTGAGCACACCCAGTTCGCCAACTATTTCCTGGTGGTATGGGACATCCTGGCCTACTCACGCAAAGAAGGCATCCTCTTCGGCGTCCGAGGCAGCGCAGCCGCCAGCCTGGTCCTCTACTGCCTTGGCATCACAGACGTAGATCCGCTGGAGTACGACCTGGTCTTTGAGCGGTTCCTGAACCTGGAACGCAAAGAGATGCCGGACATAGACATGGACTTCCAGGATGACCGACGAGACCAGGTCATCCGCTATGTTGTGGAGAAGTACGGTCGAGACCACGTGGCGCAGATTATCACCTTTGGCACAATGGGCCCCAGAGCTGCCATCCGAGACGTTGGTCGCGCCCTGGCAATGCCCTACGCAGACGTGGACAGAGTTGCCAAATTAATCCATCCCCGGTCCAGTTCTCTGGCAGACGCGTTGGAAATGAGCCCGGAAATGGAAGGGCTCAGGGATTCCGATCCCGCGTTGAACAAGCTGATAACCACAGCCCAACGCATTGAAGGTACCGCCCACCACGTGAGCACTCACGCCGCGGGAGTGGTCATCTCTGCAGACCCACTAATAGAACACGTTCCCCTCCAACGCCCTGTGAAGGACGAAGAGAGTGGAACCCCAATGACCCAATACCCTATGGAGCCCATCGCCAAGCTGGGACTGCTGAAGATGGACTTCTTGGGACTTGCCAACCTGACTATCCTGGATCGCGCAATCAAACTGGTTGCGGCCAACGGTGGCCCCACACTCGTTCTTCCCAATATCCCGCTGGACGACCCAACCACCTTTGCTCTGCTTTGTTCCGGCGAGACCACAGACGTCTTCCAGCTTGAAGGCTCAGGTATGCGTCGATACATCCAAACGCTACAGCCGGACAACTTCCGCGACATTGCCGCGATGGTGGCTCTCTACCGACCCGGGCCGATGGAGCACATTGACAGGTACATCAGAGTGCATCACGGCGATGAGGCTCCTTCGTACCCTCATCCGTCTCTTGAAGACATCCTGAAGGAGACCCACGGCGTCATCGTGTATCAGGACCAGGTGCTCCTGATCGTACAGCGGATTGGAGGCTACACCCTGGGCGCTGCGGATACGTTCCGGAAGGCCATGGGCAAAAAAGTCGCGGCCATCATGGACAAAGAGAAAGTGGTATTCCTCTCTGGCGCAGCAGAACGCGGATATACCCAACAAGAAGCCGAGCATGTCTTCGAGATGATTGAGCCCTTTGCCGGATACGCCTTCAACAAGGCCCATGCCGTCAGTTACGCCCTTATTGCCTACTGGACAGCGTTTTTCAAGGCGAACTACCCGGTAGAGTACATGACCGCCGTCCTCAACCAACGGTTGGGCAACACAGAAAAGATGGCCGGGACTATTGCAGAGTGCCACCGGATGCGCATAGAAGTGCGTCCTCCAGACGTGAACCATAGCGATGTAGAGTTCGTCATAGAAGGCGCTCCGGGCGAAGCACAGAGCATCCGATTCGGTCTTGGGGCCGTTAAGAACGTTGGTGAGGCTGCAATTGGCCTGGTGGTAGATTCCAGACAGGCAGGTGAACACTTCACCAACCTGGAGGATTTCTGCCGCAGAATGGAACTGAAGGGACTTAACAAGCGAATCTTGGAAAGCCTTATTAAAGTCGGTGCAATGGACATCCTGGATTCCAATAGAGGAACGTTGTTGGCAGGCATGGACCGTATCCTGGGCCTTGCAACCCAAGAAGCTCATCGCCGTGACAGTGGCCAGACCACCATGTTTGATCTCTTTGGCGATTCTGTTGATATGCCCCTCCCAGCGCTGGAACTGGTTCGTATTGAGGATGTACCCAAGCAGGAGAAGGCGAACTGGGAACGAGAGTTGATGGGGGTAACGTTCTCTGAAACCCCGTTAGGCAGCATCCTAGCAGGCATTGACCCTGGAACTGCTATCATCTCCACCCTGGACTTGGACAACTCTATGTCAGGCCAACGAGTCACGTTGGTGGGGCAAATCGCATCGATGCGAGTGCCCACGACAAAGGCAGGCAAGCCCTTTGGCGCTGCTAAACTGGCGCTCCTTGACGACATTATTGAAGTAGTGGCGTTCGGCAACTCCTATGAAGACCATCAGGAACTCTGGAAAGAAGGAAATCTCCTACGGGTGATTGGTAAAGTACGAGTGCGTGAAGACCAGCTATCCATTAACTGTGATGAAGTTATCGCCTATGATATTCCCACCGACAGCGCCCCTGCCGTTGAGGAAGAAGCTCCTGCCTTTGTGGAGTCTGTGACCGTGGCACATCAGCCGGCTGCAGCAGCCCCACAACCCGTAGCCAGCGGGAATGGGTACAGTAATGGCAATGGCAATGGCAACGGGCATGCAACTGCCGCAAGGAACACTCAGCGATGGCTGCAGATGACGTTGCAGGAGACCGAAGACCCACAAGAGGACGAGTACAAACTCCGAGAGGCTATGAAACTCCTGTTGGAGTACCCTGGCCATGACCCCGTGTTGCTTGAAGTCCGCACCAACGGCAAGACCGTCAGGTTGGACGCCACCATCACGGCCAACTGTTGCCCTGACCTCTACGGGAAGTTGGAAGCACTGCTGGGAGCAGGTACCGTCCAGGAGCACGGAGCAGCAGTCGCCTAGCAAACCAGCTTAGCCCGTTTGCCCACGCGGTGTCTGAGAATTAGTGTGGTGCGATGCTAAACGTAGTGCGGTGGAGGGTAAGGGGACAAACATGCCAGGGCCACAGCCTTTAACCCCGGAAGAAGTCCAGAACAACCTCACCCAACTGCCCGGCTGGGCCCAATCCGGCGATGCAATAACCAGGACGTACAGCTTCAATGCCTATCTAGCTGGAGTTGGCTTCGTGAACCGTGTTGCCAGCGCTGCGGAAGCCGCCGATCACCATCCCGACATAGCCCTTGGTTACAAGCAGGTCATCGTCACCTTGACCACCTACTCCGCAAAGGGCATCACCCAGAAGGACTTTAATCTTGCAGCGGAGATTGACGGGCTGGTCTAAGGCCCATCAATCTGTTGTAGCTGAAAATTTTCCCAAACACGTAATTCAGAGGTCGTTTCCACCGTCAGAACCGCGCGTTCCACCCCTAACATTGTGTATTCTTTATATTCTTCGAAGGGGACGCCAAAGGACTTCAGTAACGGGCCAATTTTCCCTATTGGTTCCACATAGTCAATCTTGTCCGCAGGAATATTCAATGCCCGTAACGCTTCTCCGAAAAGCCACTTACCCCAGCCTTGATTCCTGTACTGTTCCAACACACGTATTTCAACAAGCCAAAGCCTCGTTTTATTTAGCTCCGGGGTGGGTACTATGTTGGGATTGGGACTAAACCCAACAACATCAGCACCTAATAAAGCAAAACCACGAAAATCGTCGTTTTCCCACGCAGTGAACAACCACCATGGTTGGTAATGGCTTGTCTCTATTGCCTTCCAAGTGGGGCAGAACGCGTCGTGCTTTTTAAGCCAAGAAACCAGCTGACTGGTTTCTAGTTGAGCATGACCGCATACCCACATCTCTTTACCAACTTCTTCATTGAATAGTTTTTGTTTAATATTAGGATTTTCAGTCATTTCGTCGCCTAGTTGGTCTCCTGTTTAAACTCCAGCTTCATCACCCTGCGCGTCTCAGTCGTTACCCTGGCCCAATGGGCAATGCGGTGGCCCACAATCCACGCAATGCCACCCGCTGCGACCACTAACGGCACTCGCTCCCGCCACGGTTGGGGTACGTAGGCGTCCACATAGAAGTCTTGAAGCTTCTTAGTACCCTTTTCAACCCCTAGCGGCTGGAAGCGGTCGCCGGGGCTCCAGCCTCGCACAGATAGGGTTCCCGCCAGCGCGTCCGCATCAAAGTAGGCTGTATACACGCCAGCATCCATATCCTCCGGCATGGGCACTACTTCAGCACAGACCCGCCAGCCACCAAGTATCGTCTCGCCAGGAACGGTCAGTTGCTGAGGCCCCTCCAATAGCGGCAACATGCAATCGTCCACACCCGGAGCAAACAGGGCAACGGTATTGTGTCGAGCCTCCATCCTACCCCCACCGGGCAGGGGAAGTTCCTTCCCCGCAGGCCCCTCCGCCAAATCAAGCATGCTCTCCAAGTGGACGTGCTCAAGCCCGGCCATTGAGCCAAGGGCAACTGCGTATGCACGCCTCAGCGCGTGCCGCTGTAACGACGAGTGCAACGACTGGAAAAGGTCTCTGTTCAAGCTGACAATACCAATTGATTCTTCCGCCAAATCCGGCCACACCACATCCAATCGCGCTTCCACATAGTCCAAGTCAATGCTCACCGCTTCGGTCAGCCGCCCCAAGCCCTCAACCAACCTTGGGTTCAGGGTTTCCAGCAACGGTATCGCCTCAAGACGGATGAGGTTTCGGGGGATTGTGGTGTCCAGATTGGTCTGATCCAGAAGTGGTGTGAGTCCTAGCTCACGGCAAAATGCGGCCGTCTCATACCTGCGGACGCCCAACAACGGTCGAAACACCTTCACTTGCAAGCCATCGTTGATTGGGAGTTCGCCAAGAACAGACATTGCACGTAACCCGGTCAACCCAGACCCTCTCACCAGGTGCAGCAACACCGTTTCTGCCTGATCGTCCAGGGTGTGGCCAACTGCTATAGCATCTACATGCTGGTCGGCGGCAACCTTAGCCAGCGCGCCATATCGAGCATCGCGGGCTGCCTCCTCCGGTGAGCCTTTGCCCACCTCAACAACCACAACTGTGCATTCCAGCCCTAACGACTCGGCAGAACGTCGCACAAACTCGGCATCATCATGGGAGTTTGGGCGCAAACCGTGATCGACATGCGCAACATGCAGTTGGAGGTTCATGGATTCTTGGAGGGGTTTTAGACTATGGAGGAGCGCTAGAGAATCAGGCCCACCAGAGACTGCCACCACGAGCCGTGCACCCCGCAGACCTGATTGTTCAATGGCGCCGACTACACATTCTTGAAGCCGACCCACTATTGGTCCTCCGGTGATTGCGGCTCCTCAGGGTCTACAGGCGCAGTGTAGAAGATACGCACCTTTTCAACGCGTAATCCGTCCATCTCGGTGATGGTGAAGGTCACGTTGCCATGATCGTACTGCTGGCCTTCAACGGGAATGCTGCCAATCCCTTCCAGAAGGAACCCGGCGATGGTCTCATAGTCACCCTCAGGCAATGTAAGCCCCATACGCTCATTGATTTCATGGAGTCTCATGGCGCCGTCCACCACATACGTGGTCTCGTCCAGAGCCTCGAATTCCTCTTCCTCTTCCTCAATCCCCTCCTGAAACTCCAATGGGCCCATGACTTCTTCACCCAGTTGCACAATGTTAATCACGCCACTGATGACCCCAAACTCGTCCACAGCCACCGCTGCTGTGGTATCTGACTCCTGAAGTTCCTCCAGAAGCTCTGCTGCCAGCTTGGTTTCAGGAACAAACATGGTTGGCTGAGCAAGAACGGTTACATCGCCGCCGAAACCAATCCGTTGCAGCGCCAGGCCTCGCAGCACATCAGCCCTGTCAAGCATCCCAATGACGTTGTCGTGAGTCTCAGCAAACACCGGGTAATGACTTCTTGGATGGCGACCGCAGAGTGAGAGGAACTGCCCCAACTCCATTCCCTTCTCCACCCAAATCAACTCTGAGCGCGGGGTCATTACTTCTCGGACTTGATGGTCGGCAAAGCGCATGATTCGCTCAATCAGCCTGGCTTCCAGCGATGCCACCGCCCCTGACTCACGGCCGACAGAGATCATAGCTTTGACCTCTTCTTCCGTCACCAGATCCATACCTCTGGGGCCGCCAAAAAGCCTCAGTACAATATCAATCATCCAGTTCAGTCCCCATACAAATGGGAGTAATGCTCTTCCGAGAAACACTATTGGCCGCGCCACAATGAAGGAGGCGCTTTCAGCATGACGAACACCCAGAGCCTTTGGGATTGCCTCGCCAAAAACAAGCAGCAGCAGCGTCACTACGCCAGTCGCAGCCAAGACCGCAACTCCTGGGGAGTCTAGAAGTTCTGCTGCAATAGCAGTTCCCAGCGCTGCCGCTGCGGTGTTCGCCAGGTTATTGGCAAGCAGGATAGTAGGAAGAAACCGTTTTGGGTTCTCCACAAGCCTAGCCACTAGCTCTGCTCCGGGCACGTTGCTGCGCACCAAGAACTGGAGACGCGCACGCTGGACAGAGAGGAGAATGGCCTCTGAAGCGGAAAAGAGGGCGGAAAAAACCAACGAAACTATGAGAAGACTGCTATATAGCGCCACGGGTCCTTGTGGCATGAAAGAAAATTCCTCCGGACCAGGGCTTACCCACGCACTGGGTTAGGCCGTGTCTGGTCATCTACTACAAATAGAACGAATCACTGTGTCCCTTTGGCCGATGATGCTAGCATTGCACTGCCCTGATGTCAAAGCAACAACGCGCCCATACGCTACACTCACCCTGGCTTCAACACATCGCTTACCCGTGCCCGAATCAGGCGTGAGACTTCACGACGAGGCAGGGTTGCATCTACAACCATCCACCTACCCGGTTCCTGGCCAGCAAGGGCGAGAAAACCCTGGCGAATCTTGCCATGAAAGGATTGCTTTGATACCCCATCGTTCTGCTGTCCACCCTGGCCCGGGAGTTCCGATTCAAATCGGTCAGCGGCCCGGGGTTCCCGACGCTGCACTGACGCTTCTACCGGCATATCCAGCAACACCGTCAGGTCCGGTACCAACCCGTTTGTTGCAATGCGATTCAGCCTACGTAGGTCTGCTAGGTCAAGTCCACGCCCATATCCCTGGTAGGCCAAGGTGGAATCAGAAAAACGGTCAGCCACTACAGCTTCGCCCCTCGCCAAGGCAGGGGTGATAATCTCCTCCACAAGCTGCGTACGAGCCGCAAGGAACAACATCGTCTCAGCAAGGGGGGAAATGGCCATGGGGCCATACTTCACCAAACGTCGAACCCGCGAGCCCAAGCGTGTACTGCCAGGCTCTGCCACGCGCGTCACCTGATAGCCTTTACGCGTCAAATACGCGGCTATGAGGCGGGTCTGCGTAGACTTCCCCGCGGCCTCTCCGCCTTCAAAAGTGATAAAGAATGGCTGGGACACAGGCTCCTTTCGGGCCTACCAAATGGGTCACCCCTGAAAGATGACGACCCGACGTTGAGGCTCTCTGCCCATGCTGGCGGAGCCAAGGTTGTAGCGTTCTGCTAGCTGATGCTGCAATCTACGGATGTAGGACGATTGCGGAAGGAGTTCCACGGAAAGCCCTCCATCCATGACCTGCATCACGGCATCCTCTGTTTCCTCCATGGCATCACCAAGGCGCTGTCTACCATCTGCACCCCAGCCTGCGCTCAGAGATTTCAGGAACTGCTCCATCTGCACCTGAGTGTTTTTTCTCAGCACATAGATTGGCAGCCCCTTCTCCTGGGCGTAGTGCAGGGATTCCCCTCGGTTGCGAAAGTGGGTCTTTGTGGTCAGAACCATGTCTGCTTCCTGAACGCTTGAAGCAATCTCCGCGCCAATACCCAACCTCTGGGCAGTATCAAGAAACCGATCTCTACTGACCCCAAAGGAAAACACCTTGGTGGGCTTTTTGGTAATCACCGGGGATGCTTCGCGTAGCGGCACACTATCTCTGATTGGAGCATTGATAGTAGCACTTGGGGCCGCACTTGGACCTGACTGCATTGGCCTTGTCTGAGGCCCGTGCGATGATCCCCGCCCCCTTGAACTGCCACCTCGTCGATTGCCAAAGCCTCCACCGCTATTCCCCCAACCGCCGCCCTCCTGGGGAGGCGCAACCGTGGCCAACGTTGAGGGCTCACCTATCCCCACTTGCACTTTCCCATCGCTGTCCAGCCAACGCAACTCTGGCCTCACAGGAAAGCCTCGCAAAAGGGTATCAACCGTGCTGGCGACTTCAGAGTGAACCGCAACTTTGTCCCAAGACTGTATCTCCACTAAGGCGTCAAAAGACGGTGGAGCTTTCCGCTCAAGCACGCTCTTCTGGCTACCGCGACGTCGAGCCTCTTCATCACCCAGGGTGACCGTCTGAACCCCGCCCACCAAATCAGAAAGGGTTGGGTTCAGGAGCAGGTTCTCCAATGCGTTCCCATGAGCCGTAGCAACAAGCTGCACCCCCCTCTCAGCAATGGTCCGAGCTGCGGCTGCATCCTGTTCCGTCCCAATCTCATCTATCACAATAATCTGCGGCATGTGGTTTTCCACAGCCTCTATCATCACGGCATGCTGCAACGTTGGGGTCTTGACCTGCATGCGGCGCGCATTGCCAATAGCCGGATGGGGGATATCCCCATCGCCTGCAATCTCATTGGATGTATCAACAACAACCACACGCTTATGCGCCTGGTCTGCTAACACCCGGGCAACTTCTCGCAACATGGTTGTCTTACCAACGCCGGGTCTCCCCAGCATCAGGATACTCTTGCCGGAGAGCACTAAATCCTCAATGATTCGTGTGGTGCCAAAGACAGCACGACCCACCCTGCACGTGAGACCAACGATCTTGCCGCTCCGATTGCGCATGCAGGAAATCCTATGGAGGGTTCGTTCAATGCCTGCCCGGTTATCATCACCAAAGGGGCTCAGGTGAGATACAATCTCACTGATTTCCTCTTCAGTAACCTCCTGAGAGGGCATCATCTCTTCCCTGTCACGAAACCGCGCCTGGGGCGGTCGGCCAAGGTCCAGGATGATTTCAATCAGGTCTTCTGGGTCACCCAGCGCAACTAACCAGGTCTGAACCCGTTCAGACAGCACACCTAACAGCGAAGCCAAATCATCCATCACCACAGTCCGAACTGCAGTGGCTTGAGAATCAACTATCTGGTTCTCGCTATCAAGCTCTTGGGCATCTGCTTGCTCAGGACTATGTTGGTGCAATGGAAACCTCCCCAGCAAGGACTGTTATCAACGTAAACTGCCCCTCGTATTCTTCAGAGATCTTGGGGCACTACTACTTTTTTTGTGCCAACGCTTCATTGGCAATTGCTACAAAATATGCATGGAACCGGAAATCATTGGTCAATTCCGGGTGAAAAGCCGTGGCCAGCCTTGCCCCTTCACGGGCAGCTACAGGCGTGCCATCAGACAACCTCGCCAGTATCTCTACTTCCGGCCCTAACTCCAAAAAGCCTGGCGCCCTAATGAAAAACGTATGCAACGGCGGGTCACCCAATACGGGAATATCCAAGTCCGTCTCAAAACTCTCCAACTGACGGCCATACGCGTTGCGCGTTACCGTGATGTCCATAAGCCCCAAGGGTTCTGGACGGTCCTCAGCAAGGGACTTTGCCATAAGGATCATGCCTGCGCATGTACCCCAGACAGGCATCCCCTCACGCACCCGACGCTGAAGCGGTTCCCGAAGGTCATGGAGATCCATCAATCGCACCATAGTGGTGCTTTCTCCCCCGGGCAAAATCAACGCGTCTACGGTATCCAAATCTCTAGGGAGCCGCACTTCCACAGGTTGAACGCCCAAATGGCGCAACATCATAGAATGCTCAAGGAAATCTCCTTGCAGCGCCAGAACCCCAATACAGGCCTGCGAAGCCCCATCCGGAGCCTCGCCAGGTGTTACATTCCAGGTAACGGGAGTCAGCGTCTCAATTGTTGGGTGGGTCATTAACCATCCCTACACCATTTAGGAGCGGCAGGGTTACCAGCCGCGAACGGCCAACAACTCCTCCGGCTTCAACATCCTGACATCAATGCCCGGCATAGAACTGCCCAAACCCTTTGATACCTCTGCAACCACATTCCAATCCTGGTAGTGCGTTGTTGCCTGAACAATAGCCTTCGCCATTTTATCCGGGTTGCTAGACTTGAAGATGCCCGAGCCAACAAACACGCCATCGCAGCCCAACCACATCATCATGGCAGCATCGGCTGGTGTAGCTATACCGCCAGCAGCAAAGTTCACCACCGGCAACCGGCCCAGTCGCTTGACCTCTGTTACAAGGTCCAGCGAGGCTCCGATGTTCTTGGCCTCCGCAGCAAGCTCGTCATCTCGCATATTCTGAATCTTTCGAATGTGGTCGGTGACTGTCCTGATGTGTCGTACCGCCTCTACCACATTGCCTGTGCCAGCCTCGCCCTTAGTACGAATCATAGCCGCGCCCTCGCTGATGCGACGCAACGCCTCGCCTAAGTCGCGGCACCCGCACACGTAAGGCACCTTGAAATCGTGCTTCCATACGTGGTGGTTCTCGTCCGCGGGCGTTAACACTTCGGACTCGTCAATGTAGTCAACGCCTATAGTCTCGAGTATGCGGGCCTCAGCAAAATGCCCAATGCGGGATTTCGCCATCACCGGGATAGTCACAGCCTCCATGATAGAGAGGATCATTTCAGGGTCAGACATCCTGGCCACACCACCATCAGCACGAATATCCGATGGCACGCGCTCCAGGGCCATTACTGCGCATGCACCAGCGTCTTCTGCGATTTTCGCATGCTCTGGCGTGACAACGTCCATAATGACGCCGCCCTTGAGCATTTGCGCCAGTCCAACCTTGACTGCCCATGTACCTTCTTGGTTATTAGATGCACTCGTCATACGTGTACCCTCGCGCGAAGTTCCCCTAAGGGGCAGTTGAATATGCCGTTAGTATATCTTGCAGCATATCGGGCTGCAACGAAGAATTTAGGGCGTTTTGCCTCTAGGTCAGGAGAAGGAAGCCGTTACTTTGGAAAGTAGCTAGCAAATACGCTTGACAGTCTGTCGGCATAGTGTCAATATAGTCAGGCAAGGCACCCTTCATTGGGTGCTTTTGGCGCCTTAACAGTGGAAGAGTGAGAAGAAGGTAAGGTTCACGTTTATTTGTAAATTAGTTCACTTTTAGTTGGAGAGTTTGATCCTGGCTCAGGGTGAACGCTGGCGGCGTGCCTAATGCATGCAAGTTGAGCGATCCACTTCGGTGGAGAGCAGCGAACGGCTGAGGAACGCGTAGGTGACCTGCCCTTTGGTGGGGGACAACTCCGGGAAACCGGGGCTGATACCGCATAAGTTCTTCTGGTTGCGGCCAGAAGAGGAAAGTCGTAAGACGCCGAAGGAGGGGCCTGCGTCCCATCAGGTAGTTGGGGGGGTAATGGCCCACCAAGCCGACGACGGGTAGCTGGTCTGAGAGGACGATCAGCCAGAGGGGGACTGAGACACGGCCCCCACTCCTACGGGAGGCAGCAGCAGGGGATCTTGGGCAATGGGCGAAAGCCTGACCCAGCGACGCCGCGTGGGGGATGAAGGCCTTCGGGTCGTAAACTCCTTTTCCAAGGGACGATAATGACGGTACCTTGGGAAGAAGCCCCGGCTAACTACGTGCCAGCAGCCGCGGTAAAACGTAGGGGGCGAGCG
>ERZ890510.2055-NODE-2055-length-11946-cov-11.338155_pt1 | contig 11946 bp, 15 predicted proteins | sample MGYA00521265_ERZ890510 | MGnify/ENA primary metagenome ERZ890510 (study PRJEB32303, sample SAMEA104408624) | aquatic metagenome | biome: Brackish water; feature: Chemocline; material: water | place: Baltic Sea | collected 2014-10-26T21:54:00 | depth 110 m ...
GAGAGAATAACGAAGCTTATTAATTTAATAAAGAAAATTAATTAGAAAAAAAAGTGCCACGAATTCTTAATAATTCTCTACTTAGACCTGTGTGTTCCTGAAAAGGCTTTCTGCCATGTAACCAAAAATAATTATTAGAAAAAATTGTTGAGCTTACAGTGAGTGGAAATACAACTTTGTTTTTACTCTCTTCCAAACAATCAGATAATTTTTGTAAATACAAACCTTGCTCCATGTTTTTAGGCTCAGGAAATTGATCAATATAAGAGATAATAGGTTTACCTTTATTGTCTTTAGTAAAAACTGGGTGCTCTACTTTGTAACCAACGTTTTTACTTTTAGGAGATCCCCATTTAAAATCTTCTTGCCCAACTGGATCATTGCTCATTTGCTCTAAATGTTCCCAATCATCTAAGTGCAAAATAACGCTTTCACCACCAGATACATTTTGCTCTTCCATCTTCGTCATAATTAACCAATCCGTTTTCTCACTTACGTATGTGCCATCAGTATGAAGATCTAAGTTTGTATAAGCTTTTCTTAAATAAGAGTCGCTTTCATCCTGATGCTTTACATAAAATCTTGCGTAGTAATTCTCTGACATAGAATCAAAATTTGGATTACCAACTAAATAAGCAAGTCCAGTTGATAATTTAACTAAAAAATCTTTATCAAATCTTTTATTATCAATTTCAGGTTCAATGACAACGGTCCCTGTGTTTCTATCGTTTAAAATTTTAATTAATGTTTTACTAAGTTTGTTTTCAAAAACCTCATCTAAACTTTTAGCTAAACTAAACCTTGAAAAAGGTTTGTATTCTAAAGATGTAATTGTGTGCTTTTTAAAAGGAAAAATAAGTTTATCTAAGTCACTTTCTTGAAATTTAATAACTTGCACTCTTTTAGAATTGTTGTGGCTTGTTTGTGTAAAGCTCATATACTTAGTCTAGCGAAATAATTAACAAGTGTATAACTTATCTTGAGATTATAAAAGATTTTCTTTTAATTACTTTTTAATAACTATCTGACAATAAAGTCAGTAAAATAAAAGATAACATCGTAGGTAATACTAGATTCTTCTTGCTGAATATAAAGACAGCGACACATACTGCGATTACAATAAGTCTTATTAAAAGTGTCGATTCTAATAAAGCTCCTGCTGGAAAAATAATCATTCTAGAAATTAAAGCTGCCAAAATAGAATACGCAACATAGTTAAACCAAGAAAATATCTTCGATTTAATGCTTAAACGTTCAGAAGTTAAAACACCTAATACTCTAGAAATATAAGTTGCCACTGAAGTTATAATGATAATTAAAACAATACTGCTAGATGTCATTATTTTTTCCCTTCATTAAAAATGCTGCAGTCCCACCAATAAAACCAGCAATTAAGATGGACCATTCAGGAATAGTTAAATAAAATAATGGTCCTAGAATAATTCCAATAATAATAGCGACTGTTGTTTTAATATTTTTCATAGCTCCGATCATCATGCAAAGAAAGTAAACAGGATTAACAATAGCTAAAGCGATCATCATATTGTTATTTAAGTAATCAGAAATTAAATATCCAAACAGTGTAGATAAAACTGCTGAGGATAGTGTGCCGCTACCAATCCCAATCCAATAATCTAAACGGTATTTCTTATCTATTTTTTTATAACCATCTTTCATAATCAACCAAGATGAAACTGCAAGAAAATGACAAGACAAATAATACTTCCAACGTGGTTGAGATTTGTGCTGAAGCGCTGGCATTAACGCTACTGTCATTGGATAAAATCTAAAATTAACTAACCAAACAGAAATAAAAATATTAATCAAAGACGCGCCGAGTAAATAAGACTCGGTCATAACTAATTGACCTGGTAAAGCATAAGTGAACAAACTAGAAGCTACGGATTGTTCAAGACTAAAGCCAGCCTGTTTAAAGATTGCACCTAGCGCAATGAAACTTGCAGCTAAGGCTAACGCAGGGCTACGTATACCGATTAAAGATTTTAATCCTTGTAAATAAGATTTGGTATGGATCATTAACCGCCAAGAAATAGTCGACCAACTTCTTCATTCTTTAAAAGATCATCGCCTCTTCCAGCTATTGCAGTTTGTCCAGAAACTAAAACATAACCTATGTCAGCAAACTCTAATCCTTTTTTTGCATTTTGCTCAACTAGGAGAATTGTTTTTTTCTCATTTTTTTGTAAGTCAGATAAAATTTCAAAAACCATATCAATATATTTTGGTTCTAAACCAATTGATGGTTCATCTACTAATAAAATATCTGGATTCATAATTAAGGCTCGTGAGATCTCTAGCAATCTTCTCTCTCCGCCTGATAAAACTTTTGCTTTTTGATTTCGTCTTTCACCTAATCTTGTATATTTTTTTAAAACAGCATTGGCAGAATCTCTGGATTCTTCAATATTATCTTTAATAAATCCTCCCATTAAAAGATTTTCTTCGACAGTCATGTCTGGAAATACTGAATTGTCTTGCAAAATATATGCAACGCCTGAATTTTTTAATTTTTCAGCAGGTGATAACTTCGTTACATTAGAATTGTTAATTGTAATCTCACCTGAAAAAATATTTGTAAATCCATAAATAGAGTGAAGTACAGTAGATTTTCCAGCTCCATTTGGTCCTATTAAACAAAGTGATTGGCCTTCTCCGCAAGTTAAATTAAAATTGTGTAAAATTTCCATTTTACCGTAACCTGCCACTAGGTTTTTAATCTCCAAAAACTTAGATTGATTAGAGAGTTTTAAAAGCTCGCTATCAGATACTTTAGCTTTAATTTGACTAGATTTTTCTACAACGTCATCAACTGAAATAACTGTATTAGTCTTACCTTCGCCGTAACCTCTTATTTTATTTTTATCATCACTCATTAATGTGCTCCAAGATAAGCATCAATCACACGCTTATCATTTTTAATTTCTGCTGGTTTACCATTGGCAAGCATTTTTCCATGAGCCATACAAAAGATATGTTGAGCAAGGTTCATCACTACTCTCATATTGTGCTCAATAACAAAAAGAGTGATTTTATATTTATCGTTAATTTTAATTAATCTATCTATAATTCCATTAATCAACGTTGGGTTAATTCCAGCTGTTGGCTCATCAAGCATAAGCATTTTAGGCTTGTTCATTAGTGCCATAGCTAATTCTAAAAGTTTTTGCTGTCCAAATGAAAGCTCTCCTGCTCTTAGGTTTCTTTTTTCATACAAACCAACAAAAGATAAAATTTGTTCTGCTTCCTCGTCTAATTCTTTTGGTAATTTATCAAATATTCTACTGTAATCATTTGAAACTTTTTTACTAATCTTCATGTTCATCATGCAAGACATTTGACCATAAATTTTTGTTTGTTGAAAAGTTCTAAGTAAACCAAGTGTTGCAATCTTATCAACTAACATAGTAGATAATTCTTGTCCTTCAAATTTAATTGAACCTTTGTCAATTGGGTGCGTGCCTACAATAGAGTTAAATAAAGTTGTTTTACCAGAACCGTTAGGACCGATTAAACCAACAATTGAACCTTGTTTAATATTTAAAGAAATATCTTCGTTGGCTTTAACTCCACCAAAAAATTTAGATACATTATTTACTTCTAAAATATTAGTCATTCGTGTTTATTTTCACCTGTGCCAATCTTGCTTTTGAATCTACTACCTCACCAAACCAAGCTGGTTTTTTTTGTCTAAGCCAACCCATAATTCCTTCTGGGAAGAAAACAACAATCACTATAATTAAAAATCCTAAAGCAACTAACTGCCAACCTAAGAAGAACGTCCAAAAAAATTCTTTAAAGACTTGAAAAACTAAAGCACCAATAATTGGTCCCCATAAAGTTCCTTTACCGCCAAGGATTGTCATTAAAACCATGTAAACTCCAAAAGTTGCTCCAGCAAAAGCGACTTCGGTTGGTTCGATGTAACCATTAATGTTTCCATAAATTCCTCCAGCTATACCCATAAAAAATGCTGAAAAAACCCAACCAGTAACTTTATATCTCATTGTTGGAATACCCATTGCTTCAGCTTTGTCTTCGTTATCTCTAATAGCCGTTAAAATTAATCCAAACCTTGTGCTGAACAACCAACGTAAAGTAAAAAAAGTACTAACGAACAAAAGAAAACTAAGTGTGTAAAAAAAATTCATTCCTCCACCTAAAAAATCTAAATCTTGACCATCAACTTTAGGCCAAACAGGTACAGTCATCCCTTGACCACCACCCCAAATACTTACGCTTGTTGCGAATTCTCCAGCTGCAATTCCAATTCCTAATGTACAGATAGCAAAGTAGTGACCTCTTAATCCTAAAATTAATGAACCTAAAAACCCTGCGATTAATGCCGGAACTAATCCAGCTATAATTAAACCTAAAGGTAAACCTATAAAATATTGGCTAGCAGTATGAACAAATGTTTTAACTCCTCCTGCAGCTGTCCATTCAGCTAAATCAAATGCATAAGCGATTTGAGTTGAGGCACAAAGATACATGCCAAGGCCAAAGAAAATTATATTACCAAAACTATTGTAGCCCATCTTACCTCCTTGGATATTCCAAGTAGATGCGAAAACCATAAAAATCCAAAGTTCTGAAAGCTGAATCCGATAATTTGGAAAAAGTATTGGAGAGAGAACCCCAAAGAGAATAATTAAAGTTATACCGCTTAGTTCTTTTTTATCTGATAACATTATTTTAAATATTCTCTTTTCTTTGCAAGTTTTTTACTTCTGTAAACTAAAATTATTACTAATAGAGAGAAGATAACTCCTATTCTAAACTCTGAACCAATTAAGTAAGCTGAAAATTCTTCAATTGCACCTAAACCAAGTCCCGATACAAGCACACCAGGAATATTTCCTAATCCTGCAATAATAACGATCATAAAAGATCTTACCGTGTAAGGTAATCCAATATAAGGATGGAGCGTATAAGTCATTGCAACTAAAGATCCTGCTAAACCGCACAAACCTGCGTTGATAGCATAAGTGTAAGCGTAAACTTTTTCTGTATCCACACCAAGAATTCTAGCTGCTCTTGGGTTTTGTGCGGTAGCTCTAATTGCACGACCTAATTTTGAAACTCTCATAAAATAGATAACTGCTATTGCGCCAAGTATAGAGATAACAAATGAAAATACTTTAACAAGAGCAATCGTTATGTTTCCATCAAAAAAGAAAATAGTGCCTAGGCCGGTTAAAGCTGTTTCTACTTGTGATCCAAAAAACATATTCATAAATTGTTGGATCATGATACTTATGCCAAAAGTAGCTAATATAGAGATAAACATATCTTTATCGACAACTCGAAAGACAATTAAACGATAGAGAATATAGCCCAAGATAAATAAAAATAAGAATGAGAACGGCATTCCATAAATGGGTGATACTCCTAATTTATAAATTCCAAAAGTTATGTAACCCCCTAAGATTACATACTCTCCTTGAGCAACGTTAATAATATTCATCACACCCCAAACTAAAGCCATCCCATAAGCAACGAGTGCAAATATAGAGCCGACCATAACGCCGTCTAATAGTGCTTGGAGATTTAAAAAAGGAGCTTGTAGTAAAATCATATATTTTTTTTATTATTTTAACTCAGGTAAATTAACCGCCCTATTAAAAAATAATAAGGCGGTTAAAATTTAATTATTTACTTACGATCTGCCCACTTCGGTATTGGATAGATTAGTTTAGCTTCTGCCCATTTAACTGGTGCAACAACAGCGTTTTTTCCATCTTGAACTTGGAACAATACCATTGGCTTACTAGTGTTTTGGCCAGATTTATTAAACTTAATACCACCGTAGAACGTTTTCATGTCAGTTTTAGCTAAAGCATCTCTAACTTTATCTTTGTCAAAGCTATTAGCTTTTTCGAACGCTGATTTGAAAACCAATAAAGCAGCTGAAGATTCAGCAGCTTGGTATGGAGGATCATACTTGTAAATGCTTTCAAATAATTTTGCATAATCTTTTCCGCTTCCAAAGAATTTATCTTCGTAAGATAAAGATTTATGCCATTGAGCAGCACATATTGCGTATTCTCCACCGCCACCTAAGTTTTTGTTAATTGCAGCAGCATCACAATGTGTCATTGCTAACATACTAACGTCAACTTTAAGATCGGTCATTTGTTTAATTGCAGTCATGGCACCTTTTGAGTGACCTGAAACAACTAAAAGATCTGGTTTCAAAGCTTTAACTTTTTGCAAAGTAGCTGTCATGTCATTTAACTCTTTTGGAAGAGCGTCATCGATAACAACTTTCATGCCATGAGCTTTAATACGATCCATTACACCTAATTTCACATCAAGTGAGAATGAATCTTGTTCGAAAGCTAGAGCAACTGTTGCACCTTTTTTCTTTGTTGCCATTAGATCAACTGCAGAGTTTAAATATTGATCAGCAGAGTTTAGTACTGCAAATAAATATTTATAACCTTTAGTAAATAGAGCTCTTGATGCTCCGTTCGCTTCAACCATAGGAACTCCGAATTTTTCAGTAACAGGCGCAATTGCGATTGTTAAACCTGATCCATAAGGCCCAAGCATGTATTGAATGCCATCTTGCTCGATTAATCTTTGTGCAAGAGCAGCAGCTTTTGCAGAATTAGATTCGTCGTCGTAATACTTAACGGCTAATTTATATTTTTTTCCCCCAACTTTAACACCACCAGCATCGTTTATAATCTTAACACCAAGATCATAACCTCTTTGAGTGTGTTCTCCATTAGTTGCATATTTACCTGTTAAAGAAATAGCAGACCCTAAAGTAATAGTGTCTCCTTCAACTTTCGCGAATGAAGTTGAAACAGAACTAAACAATAGAGTTATTGAAGAAAGAAGAACCAATATAAGTTTTTGTATTTTATTCATATTTTCCCCTATTTTATTAATTAACTAATGGTTTATTTAACTATGAATTAAAAAAGATAGCAACCTCTAGTAGCTTTTATTTAGCGCAATAAATAAAGCGATAAAAATTAGTACACACGCAGAAATTGTATTTAAAGTTTTTGGTTTATTTTTTAAATAATTAGAAATTTTTTCAGCAGCTAAACCATAAATCATTAAAGTAGAAAAATCTAAAACGACATACGTTGTCATTAGAATTAAAAATTGAATGTAATAGTTACCGTTAAAATCAATAAAGGAAATAAAAATAGTGCTAAAAAAAACTATAGCTTTAGGACTTAGTCCAGCAACTAAAAAACCATCTTTGTAAAATGATAATTTTGATTTTGTAAAAGTACTTTTTGATTTTATGCTTCCTATCTTGGCTGTGTAAGTGTCATAAGCTAAATAAATAATATAAAAAACTCCTGCCCACTTTAAAAAATTAAGTGTCTCAGGGTTATCTTTTAAAAAAGTTCCAACAACAAAAACAACAAGAATACCTTGGCAAATGTTAGCCGATATATCTCCTAATGCAGTCCAGACTGAATTTTTTAAGCCATAATTAATAGTGTGTGACACTATGATTACTCTAGGTGGTCCTGGTGTTATAAATAAAAAAAGAATAATTTGTAAAAAAATTATAAAATCTATTGGAAACATTTATAAATTATATATTTTTATATGAAGAAAAAAAGTTTAATTCCTCAAACTAAAGTTAAAAATCCAGAGCCAAATATTAAGGATGATAATTGGATTGTTTGGGCTGGATGGGCTGATCGAATTACCTTTGAAGAAATAAAGGAGAAAACAGGAAAATCAGAATCAGATGTAATTAAAATTATGAGAAAGAACTTAAAACCTGCATCTTTTAAGCTTTGGAGGAAAAGAGCTCATAAAATAAGTATAAAACATAGAAAAAAATTTAAGCTAGGAAGAGAAAAAATAAAACAAAAAATTAGATTAAGTGATATAAAATAAAAATGAAAAAAGTAACCGTGTATTCTGGAGAAAATTGCCCATATTGTAACGCTGCCAAAGCTTTGTTGAAAAGTAAGAATGTTGAAATTGAAGAATTTGATATTTGGAAAGATGCTGCAAAAGCTAAAGAAATGTTACAAAAAACTAATGGCGCAAGAACAATCCCACAAATTTTTATTGGCGATCACCATGTTGGTGGTAACGATCAATTACAAGAAGCTAATCGAGACGGTAAGCTTGATGAGTTATTAAAAGATTAAAGAAGATCTCTCACCTGCGTATAAAAAGCTTCAGAGCAACGGGCTACAGAACAAACTTTTAAATTAGATGAAAAATATTTCAATAACTCCCGGTAAAAATAATGTTGGCGCATATATTGAAAATATAGATCTTAAAAAATTAGACAAAGATCAAATATCTACAATCAAAGATACCTTAAATGATTATGGAGTAATTTTTGTTAAGAAACAAAACTTAGACTCTTTATCTTATCAAAATTTTGCAAAATTAATTGGAGAGTTAGTTGTTTATCCAAGACTGAAAGGATTAGAAAATTTTCCACATATCAATGTAATTGAAAGAAAACCGGATGATAAAAACTTAACTTTTGGTTCAAGTTGGCTACATCAGGACACAAGCTATCTTGGAAATGACCGACCCAGGTACACTATGCTTATGGGTATAGATATTCCAAAAGATCAAGGAAACACAATTTTTTCATCTGGCTTTAATGCTTATGCAAAATTACCAAATGAAATTAAAGATAAAATCAAAAATGCTACAGGAATTTTCTCTTCCTCTGGTCCAATTGCAGTGACAAGAATTGAAAGAGAAAAAGAGATGGGTATAAAATCTGCACAAACTTTAGAAGCAGAGCATTCTATTGTAAAAACAGTGAATGAGAAAAAAACTTTATACGTCTCCCCAGGTCATTTGATGAAAATTAATAATGTTAATGAAGCAGAGAGAGACTATTTAAAGAAATTTCTGATCAACCATGTAAATAAAGAGGAATTTCTTTTTTCATACGAATGGTCGAAAGGTGATGTTTGCCTGTGGGATAATATTAGTATTTTACACAAAGCTAGTGAAATAAAAAATTGTAAAAGAGTAATGCATAGAATTACTATAAAATAGTTAGGGCCTGGGCACCGAGTAACAGAACGTTCCTTACAACTCTCCTACTTCTCTTTATTTATAATGATAATTAATGTTTAGAATGGTTCTGTCCGTAGCACAGCCGTAATTTTAGTTAAAGTTTTTAGCTACAAACCATTGGAGAGGTGCTAAGTTTATTATCCTTAACAAATTTATCTAAAGCGTTAATTCTATTGGGTATTGCCTTAAGAATTTTTTCTTTTATTTTATCAGACTTATTTGAACATCTAACTGCAACCCAAAAACTTATAGTATCAGAAATATCTTCACCAAATAAAGTTGTTGCATATTTAGTAATATATTTTTTATCAGTCATTAGAGCATTAATCCATGTGTCATCAAGAATGAGTTTGGCATAAATAGTTAAATGTGCTGCTTCATGCATTATAATCAAATCTTCCGGAGTCCATTTGTTTTGCGGATAAATCAAAAATTGTTTTTGAGAGAAATCTGCCCACCATCTATAATTACCTTTTCCAATAATTATATTTTCAACTCCTTTGCTTGGATTTTTATTAATTGTATAAAGGTTGGTAGATGCTTCTCTTAAAAATGCAGGAATTTGCCCTATGGCCTTTGCATAATGTAATGCAAATTTCTCTGCTTTATCGGAATTTTTTGCATAATCAGCATCCACAAAAAATTTAATCTCATGTCCAGAATTATAAATTGCTTGAAAAATATATGCGTCATATCGGAAAGTTTTCCTTTTTCCAGAATTATCGCTTCTGTTAGGTTTGCCTGCTGTGGTCATCAGTTCTTTACCTTCTGATTTTCTTATAAATTTTAATTCTTTAAAATCTGTTGGATCGTCTTTTTTTATTACAGTCTTTAACTGTTTTAGATATTCATACACATATTTTTTACCTTTAAAGGTTCCAGCTTCAACATAATCGAAGCTCAACAAACCCAGAACTACAATCGCTAAAAGTTTTCCCATTTATTTTAAAGCTTTAACAAAAAATGGGACTGCTATTTCAACAGTTTCTTTTCCACGATCTCCACCAGTTGTGGTTCCTCTTTCTCCACATTTTTTGTACATTTTAGTATATAACTTTCTATATAATTTATTCGAAGCACCTGGTTTTGTAGATGCTTTCTCAAATTTTTCTCTCCATTTTTTTAAATCCATTTTAAAGGCTTCTTTAAAAATATCAGATTGTTTTTCATGAATAAACCCTTCGTCATTCATAACCCACCCTTGAGGAGCATAAATTTCACATTTATTAAAATGTACACAATTAGAGCAGTTGCTAGCAGGTGCATCATTATAAAAGTCATGGTGCCAACCTTCTTTTACAATTACTTCAACATTACCTCCGGCTTTTTTCATTTTTTCCGCATAAGCAACACAAAACTTTGCAAGTGTATAATCATCAGCACCTCCAAGTAAAAATAATATTTTTGCAGGTGTTGGGGTTGGTTTATCAAATGCTACGTTAAAACAATCTGAAGCCATTGGAAGTGAAGCTTGGTAATAATTTTCTTCTCCAAGAATTACATCTGAGAATTTTTTCTCTACTGCCATATTTGCAGCATTTCCACCTCTTGATAAACCTGTGATACCTAATTTTTTTGCATTAACTCTTGGGTGTTTATCTAATATTTTATAAGCCACTAAAGCATCTAACTCTCCAGCATTTATAGACACTTTACCTTGGTTAGAAGCTGTTTCTTTTGTTCCTCTACTTGTAAAATTATCTATTTCAAAAATACCAATATTATTTTTTAATAATTGATTTTTAAAATCGTTACGCCAAGACTGAGTTATATCAGTAAATTCACTAGGTCCTCCGCTGCTATGAACGGTTACAACTACGGGTAAATTTTTACCTTCCTTTGGTAAAATTAAATTTCCAGATACTTCAACAGGAGAATTTACATAAGATCCATTGATTATTGTTAAGGGAATACCAGGATTGTAGCTGGTAAATTTTATTATTTCCTCTGTTGCTTCACTTAAATATTTTAAAGGGGTTAAGTGTGGAGGACGATCTACTTTAAAAAACTTTCCATTGCATTTCCAAGGAGGGGTCCATGATGTTTTGCCTTCTAAGATTGCTTCTTTATCATTAATAAATTCACCTGAATAATTAATGTTTCCTTGCCAACCATCTTTAAAGGTTTTTGACTCGGAAATTTTGATTTTATTTCCTTCAATTTTTCCCTTAAATTTAATATTTTTATCTTCCCATCTATTAAATGGCCCTAATGAAAATTCATTGTTTTCTACATTTACAACAAAAGCAGACTCATACCATTCCCATTTTCCTTGTTTACAATTAATATCCATTTTCCATGAATTGGAATATTCTTCAGCTAATAAATTAGTGTTTATCAACAAACCCAGAACTATGATCGCTAAAAGTTTTCTCATGTTCCACGATGCTAGCATAAAAATCCTTGGCACAATACTAGCACAATTACATTCAAACTTCTTACTTTTACAAAAGTGATGTTGTTGCTATATAAGGATTCTAATAGCTCTAGGTTCGGGGCACCGGTAACAGAACGCCCCTTACAACTTCCCTGCTTCTCTTTATTTATAATGCTGATTGTAGTATAAATAAAAATTATGAGTTCATTTGACGATAGAAAAAAAAACTTTGAGGGTAAATTTGTTCACGATGAGGAAGCATTATTTAAAATTAATGCAAAAAGAAATAGACTTTTAGGTGAATGGGTTGCTGATAAATTAAAGAAAATTGACAAAGAAAAAGAAGACTGTATTTCAGGTGTAATAAAGTCAGATATGCTCGAACCAGGTGATGAAGATGTTTTTAGAAAAGTTAAAGAAGATTTATCACAAGGTGGTTTTGTAAATATAGATGAAGAAATTAGAAATAAAATGAGTGAACTTATGGAAACAGCAAAAAAAGCTATTTCATAATA
>ERZ890510.2057-NODE-2057-length-11927-cov-5.310142_pt1 | contig 11927 bp, 11 predicted proteins | sample MGYA00521265_ERZ890510 | MGnify/ENA primary metagenome ERZ890510 (study PRJEB32303, sample SAMEA104408624) | aquatic metagenome | biome: Brackish water; feature: Chemocline; material: water | place: Baltic Sea | collected 2014-10-26T21:54:00 | depth 110 m ...
ACCCGGACACGTTTCGGCACGCCTCGATCACCGTCTATGAGGCCCTTGCCGGGTTCGCGATAGCGTCGGTCACGGGGATCCTCACCGGTGCGGTCCTTGGCAAAGTTCCCTGGCTCGAACGAACACTCAACACCTACATCGTCGCGGCGCAGGTCGTACCAAAGATCGCGCTCATTCCGCTGTTTATTTTGTGGTTTGGCTTTGGACCGGAATCGAAGATCGTGATCGCCGCCGTGCTGGCGTTTTTCCCGATTTTCACCAACACGCTATTCGGCATCAAATCGGTCGACCTCGGCCACCGCGATGTCATGACCAGTTTGAATGCCTCGCGCACACAAACGTTTTGGACGCTCGAGTTTCCGAGCTCTCTGCCGGCGATCTTGACCGGCATGGAAGTCGGCATCGTGTTGGCCACAATCGGCGCGGTCGTCGGCGAGTATCTCGGTGGCAACGTTGGTCTTGGCCATTTGGCCGTGGCGACCCTCAATGCCTACGAAGTCGATAGCTTGTTCGCGGTCATCGCACTTTTAACGTTTCTGGGATTCGTGATGTATCTCGGGGTCATCGGCGCACGGCGCGTGATCGTGCCCTGGCACGAGTCGGTGATGGTCGAAAAGCGGCCGCCGGCGGCCTGATCATGACATCCCGAAACGCCGATCAGTGGCAAACGCCGCCGCAACTGCCGCCAACCCACTATGTGAGCGGCGATGTCTACACCGACCCAGCCATTTTTGATGACGAACGGACGAAGATATTTGGCCGTCTATGGCGCTTCGCCTGCCACGAAAGCGAGCTCGCGGCGCCGGGTGACTTTCGTACCTTGGATCATGTCGGGACGCCGCTGATTGTGATTCGCGGACCCGACCGCATCGTCCGAACTTTCGTCAACACCTGCTCTCACCGGGGCGCCAAGATCATCCACGAGATTAGCGGCAACGCGGCGCGACTAACCTGCTTCTATCATCTGTGGAGCTACGACGCGCTCGGCGCCTGCATCGATATTCCGCGACCCGAAGGGTACGCGGCGACAGGACTGCGCATGGACGATTGCGGCCTTCGCGCCGTCCGCACCGAAACAAAATTCGGTCTGATTTTCATCAACATGGATGACAAGGCAGCGTCGCTCGAAGACTTTCTTGCGGGGTCGCTCGATCGCTTCGAAGACCTCCTTGGCGGCGGTGAGCTCGAAGTATTTCATTTTAACCGCACCCGGATCGATGCCAATTGGAAGGCGTGGATGGAGACGAATGTCGACGCGTATCACACGTTGATGCACGTAGCGTTGCGCCGTACACAGGTCGACAAAGGCCGCACCGTCGACATCTTTGAAAATGGACATATCGGCGGCGGCGGGCAGAAGATGAACTACGACAATTACAAGGGGTGGAACGCCCGTACCGATAGTCTTGCCCTACCTGGTGCGCCAGCCAACGACATGCGCACGACCCATCTGTTTCCCAACGCGATGGTGCTATCGCGCGGCACGGTCATCCGCATCGACACGATTATCCCCATCGATCAACGTCACACGCTGATCGAATTCCGCGGTCTTGGGCTGAAGGGCGACAGTAACGAAACCCGGCGCACCCGAATGCAGCACCACAACCAGTTCTGGGGTCCTTTTGGGCGCAATATTCCGGAGGACGCCTTTGCCGCCGAGGCGTGCGAGAAATCGTTTGGCGGCGGCGCCGCGCAGTATCAGATCATCGCCCGTGACGAGAACCGCACCGCCCAAGACGACATCGGATTGCGAACGTTTTACGCCGCATGGAGCGCCTGCGTCGGTCGGCCGCCGCAGGCGCCGTCAAACCGTTAAGCCGTCAATTCGCGGGCAGCTTCGGCCTCGACGGTCGTACCCTTGAAGAAATCACTGTTTAGCCCAGCGTAAAGCGTCACGGCATTGCCGAAAACGAAATCGCGGTAATCGTCAGTGCTCATCAATCCCATCTCGACGAGCCTGTGGGATTCAGCGAGGACGTTCGTCGCATCGGGGACGTCCCAGTGACCGATGTCCGAACTGAACATCGCTTTCAAGCGGGCATTCATCGGATTGACCTTGTCATTGAAGGCCCAGACCGCCATCCGGTCATCGGCCTCGCAACCGAAGTAAAAGTTGGGAACAAAGAGGTCGCGCAGGTCCTGTTTTTGTTGGATCTCGCAGGCAGCCCAATCATCGATATCTTCCGGCCGCTCCGGATGCTGATCGAAATAGGTCCCGTCACCGAGACGAATCTGATCGATCTTCTCGCGGTGCCGCGCATCCCCATAACGGTCAAACAAATCGACCAGCAGCGCGCGGTCGATCATCGCAGGATCGAGGTTCTGTTCGATCACCCCGATGTGGCGCTTCTCCCAGTGCTCGATCAGGTCGTTATAGAGACTGCATGCCCAGCCGACTCCGCCTTCGAGAAAACCGAAGCGCAGCGAGGGGAATCGCCGTGTCACGCCGCCCATGAATAACGCCTTGCACACCGCCTCGTTGCCGGCGGCGAAGTGGCCGATGTGGTTATAGTTGTAGTTCGAGATCGAGCAACGTGCGCCCCACCCCATCGTGCCGGTGTGGATCGTCGGCGATACCTTTAGGTCGACACAGCGGCGCCATACCGGGTCATAGTCATGGGCGCTGTCGATCCCCAGCGAATCGATCCAGAATGCTTTGTTATCGCCGGGCCGTTCGATAACGCCCTGTTGGGTCGTGGGGAATGGACGGCGGATGGTGCCTTCGATCATGATTGCCTTCATGCCGAGCGTCCCAACCGCGTGGGCCAGTTCGTCCAGCGCCTCTTGCGGTGCTTGCATTGGGATCACAGCCGCAGGGATCAGACGGTCGCCGTAACTGCTAAACAAATCTGCGTTCATGTCGTTCAGTGCGCGGATGACCCCGAGCCGTAACTCCGAATCGCCGATGCGCCACACCGCGAGCCCCTGGGTCGGATAAAGCACCGAAACGTCGACGCCAATTTCATCGAGCCTGGAGCGCAGGAGTCCCGGCAGCATCGCCGTCGCCCGGTCGACCGTGTTAGCGGCGGGCGTAAACCAAAACGCCGGACGCATCGGGCGATTTGCGCGCCGTTCATCCCACGACATGCCATGCCATTTGTCGTAGGGCCGGCTCGCCATGAACGTCTCATAGCGATGCTGCAGTTTTGATCCTCCCACCGCCTTGATGTAGTCAAGAAGAACCGGCTCCACTTCCAGAAGATGACCGTCGGCATCAATAACAGGGTGCCCCAGTCCGCCGCGAATTTTTTCCGATTTAGTGGGTGCCGCCGCGTAACGCTGAATAATCGTCATTGTCCCTCCGGGCTCACTGATGCTTGGGCACTCACGAGACGTCTCGGTTGTCTCAACCAGTGCGGTATGAAGCCCTGAAACTTAAGCGGGGTCCACCGTCAGGACGATCTGTCCGATGTGTCGTTTACCGGATCAGGACCTTACTGCACGCGAATCACGACCTTACCGATCTTGTCGGCACCGGCCATGTAGGCGACGGCGTCGTTGACTTGGTCGAAAGGGTAGACGCGGTCGATCACCGGTTTGATGTGGTGCGGCGCCATTTGATCGATCAAGTCTACGAACATCTGCCGGCTACCGACGATGATCCCCTTGATCGTGAGGTCGCGCATGATCAGCAGACCCAGGCGCTTCGGCGGCTCGGGGACATACGCTTTACGATCGGGCGATACCGGGTTGGAGCCGATATGGGCGATACACGCGCCTGACGCGCAGGATTCAAGGCACTGGTCGAGCTCCGCCAACCCCACGTTGTTCACGACAAGGTTTGCCCCCTTGCCGCCTGTCACCGCCATGACGTCCTTCGACCATTCAGGGTGGCGGGCGTAGTTGATTCCCTCGTCCGCGCCGAGTTCCTTCATGCGCGCGAGCTTCGCGTCGCTTGAGGACGTCACGATCACCCGCGCGCCCATCAACTTGGCCCATTGCATCGCGAAGACCGACACCCCGCCGGTCCCGATGGTGACGACTGTATCGCCGGGCTTCGTGCGACCGGCCACGACCACGGCGTTCCAGGACGTCAGGCCGGCGCTTTGCAGGGTGCTGGCTTCTTCGTAGGAAATGCTGTCGGGTAGTTTGATCAGTGCCGCCGCAGGGACCACCGCCTGCTCGACCAGAAAGCCATCCAGGCTCATGGCGTAGTCTTCCTGGCGCATCGATTCATCCCAGGCGCCGTCAAGCCAGCGCCAATAGTGGGTCATCGTGACGCGGTCGCCCGGCTTGACGCCGGTGACCCCGGCCCCAACGGCGACGACATCGCCGGCATTGTCGGACAACGGGATGTGCGTCGGCGGGATTTTGCGGCCGTACTGATCGCCCTGCATGATCGACAAGTCGCGAGCGTTCAGACCGGTCGCCCGAATCTTGATCAACGCTTCGCCCGGCCCGGGCGCCGGCACCGGCCGGTCCACGAGCCGCAGTCGGCCGGTTTGGGCGAAGTCCTGTATTTCGTATGCCTTCACGGTGTGACCCTCGGTTGTGCCGGTCGTGGCGAACGGCGCGGTTAAGTTTTGTGACTGCCGGAGTCCTCGTCCACCGTCAGGACGATCTGGCCGATGTGCTGGCTGGTTTCGAGCCGTTTGTGCGCCGCGACAGCTTCAGCCATCGGATAGACCGAATCGATGACGGGCCGCATCTTGCCGTGGTCGAGCAGCGGCCACACGACCTTCTCCATTTCGTCGCGGATCGCCGCCTTCTGGGCGAGGGACTGGCCGCGCAATGAAACCCCGGTGATGATCTGCCGCTTCATCATCACCGACGACGCGTTGATCTGAACCTCGCGCTGTTCGCTCATCAGGCCGATAAAGACCAGCCGGCCGTCGGACGCGAGCAGCGACTGGTTCTTCGGCACGTAGGGACCGACCACCATGTCGAGGATCACGTCGACGCCGGCGTCCCCGCGCAGGTCGCCGATGGCCGCAACGAAATCCTCTGTCTTGTAGTTGACGCAGCGGGCCGCGCCGAGATCCTCGCAGGCCTTGCACTTCTGCGCGTTGCCGGCAGTGGCGTAGATGTCTCCGTCGCCGAGGGCGCGGGCCAGCATGATCGCTGTGGTGCCGATTCCGCTAGACCCGCCATGCACGAGCAGGGATTCGCCGCCCTTATAGCGACCGTGCTGCATCAACGCGGTCCAGACGGTGAAGTGCACCTCGGGCAGTGCCGCGCCGTGAATGTAGTCGTAGTCCTTTGGCAAGCGCAGCACCTGCGTTTGCGGGACGGCGCAGTATTCTGCGTAAGCACCACCCACGATCAGGCCGCATACCGCATCGCCGACCGCGATGCCGGTTACGCCATCGCCTAGGGCGGCAACGTCGCCCGACAGTTCGACACCGGGCACGTCGGTGATGCCGTAGGGCGGCGTGTATTGGCCGCTGCGCTGCAGAATATCGACACGGTTGACGCCGATCGCCCGCGTCCGAATCAGTACCTCGCCCGGCCCCGGCGCCGGAATCGGGCGTATCGCAAGCCGCATGACCTCGGCCGCCCCGCGACCATCCATCTCGATGACATTCATTTCCGTCATGTTCGCTCCAACCGACCGTTACCGATTCGCAACCGGTCTCTGGGTCGCCTGCCCACCGCCGTGTTCCCCGACGAATTTCAGCACCATGTCGTTGAATTCCGCTGGCGTTTCCCAGTAGGGCGCATGGCCCGACTGGGGGATCGTAACGTAGCCGGCGCCCGGTATCATCGCGGCAACCCTCTCAAGTAAATCTAGCGGGAAGAATGTGTCTTGGTCACAGGCAACCACCATCGTCGGCGTCGTATAGCCAGCCAAGGCTTCGGGACGGATGAGGTTTTCGACCAGACCGAGGCGCCCTGCCAAGAGTTCGATATTCTTGTTGTGCATCGAAACCTGATCGAACAGCCAGGCCAGCGCCGGCTCGCGTACCGGGAAACTTGGGGCGAGCGCGAGTTGGGAAAGTCGTCCTGCCAGGGGCAGCGGATCAACCGCGGGCGGCGCATCGCCTCCGGCCGGTGCCGCAAGACCGCCCGATGTCGCGACCAGGACAACCGACGAAATCCGCTGCGGCGCGGCGAGAGCCGCCTGCATTGCGCTCCACCCCGCCATCGACTGCGCGACGATCGGCGCACGATCAATTTCGAGCGCTGTCATGACGGCGAGGAGGTCAGCGCCGAATTTCGAGGGTTGGAGCGCTTCGCGGGAACACGTCGAGCGACCGAAACCGCGGTGTTCGCAGAGCACCGTACGATAGTGCTTTGCGAAAATCGGTACTTGTTGGAACCAGCTAAGGGCGTTCCCTTCCGCACCGTGGGCGAGGACCACCGCCGGGCCTTCGCCATGGGTCTCGAAATAGATTTCAGCACCGTCGCTGCTGACGTAGGGCATGAAGACGCCTCTGCTGGAAACTTCGAGCAAAAACTAGCATAGCAGGGGATCGCCGCCGAAGGGCTGGCCGCGGTGGTCGGCACCCGGCCAATTTTTATGGCACCATGACGACTTGTTGGCTCAGGCCCACACTTCATTACGAGGAATTATGGTCGTCGCAAAAGACTCAAAGTCGGCCGGCGCAGATGCCACACGTCGCGTACTGCCGATTCTGCATTCCATTATTGATGCCGACGCCTTGGGTGCCGAGATCGGGGCGCATTATGACCTACTGAAACCGCTGCACTGCGAGTTGTTGGCGCGCGGCATGAACGATGTCTACGAATTGCGGTGCGGATCCGAACGGCTCGCGGTGCGCCTGTGGAACGCCCGGGGGCGTACCGAAGATGAGGTCATTTACGAACTGGACTACCTCAACTTCCTGAAGGCCGAGGGTTTGCCGGTATCCCCGGCCCTGCGCGCGCGCAATGGACAGTTTCACTTTTCGGTCGAGGCCCCCGAAGGGCGCCGGTATGTCGCCTTATTTGAGTGGGCACAGGGCGCGGAAATGGCCGCGGCGCCGACCGCGGAACACGCGGCCGCATTGGGCGCATTGATCGGACAACTCCACGTCGTGTCGCCGCGTTTCCGCGGCGGCGATCAGCGGCGCCTGGATCACGCGGATTCAATTCGCCGAAACTTTCCCGCACTGGCTCGTCGTCTTGGCCACCGACCCGACGATCTTGCGTTCTATGCGCGCGTGGCGGAAGCCTTGCCCGCCGCGCTCGACGATGCTAGCACCGCAGCCCCGATGTCGCCAACACATGGCGACACGACGCCGTTCAATGTCTTTGTCCACGACGGCCACGTTACGCTGATGGATTTCGAAACGTGCGGCTACGGTCATATGTCGCACGAACTGGGAAGTTTTTGCTGGTCGGCCGCCAAAAACAATTATCCGCCGGAAATCGCTGAGCGCTTCCTAGCGGCCTACGACCAAGTGCGCCCGCGCGACAAAGCCGAACGAGACCTGTTCCCACTGTTTCTCTGCGCCAAGGATTTCGGCCAACTATGCGGCCTGTCCGCGGGCACCAACGCCGTGGGGTCCGCCGCGTTCCGCTTCCGCGGATTCGATTGGGCCGCGGAGTCTGTTCGCAGACACGTTCGTGCCGCAAAGCTGCTCTGACAACCGGGCGACTCAGGCGCCACCTAGGCGAGGAAAAAGGTGAGAATTTCGAGCCCTCTCAGTGTTGGATCCGGCGACCTGGAACTTGACGACGGTTGAGGCGTCACCACCGAAGTGACTCGCGGTTCAAGACCCGGTGCCGGCCGCTGCGCTCTACCCCACGGCCAGTTTGCTTCACCTGGCGCTCTGAATTAAATTCATCGTTGCGCCACTCTTCATAGGCAGTCCTGAGATCACCATGGGGTGCAGGACGTTCGACCGAGAAGATGGCCGTCCTGAGCAACACGTCCACAATAGGAGGCCGTCATGGCCAAAGGGCAGCAACGATCTAATCGCGAGGCCAAGAAACCGAAGAAAACCGCGCTGCAGCCGGCGAAAACAACCGCCGCTGCAGCGACCGTCGCGGCGGTGGGAAAAGGGACCAAGGCAGGGCAAAAGAAACGCTAATTTAGCCGTACCGTATTGGTGTCGGGCATCGGGGCTTTTCCGGAGATCGCCACCAAGACGCGCGGAGCGCATTCAGGTGTCGCCGTGCTGCATTCCCGATCCGCAAAGGGAATGCTCTGCCGGAATTCCTGGAACTCATAGGTTGGCATTTGCGGCGCTACTTTCACCCGGCACGGGGCTCTCTGTGAGGGCGGCGCAGGCTTCGAAATAGGGCACCAGTTCGGCCAAGGTCGACACGTCGACATAGCGCGAGGCCATGTCCAGCAGATGCAGCCAGTGGAGCATCGGGTTGAAATCGCCGACCGCCTCCGTGCATACCAGCGTCCGTAGGCCGAGTTGCATAGCCTCGATGGCGGTCGCGCGAACGCAGCAGCTTGTCGTGCAACCCGCCAACACGATCGTATCGACATCAAGCGCGTCAAGCCGGTCTCGCAGGTCGGTCCCGAAGAAGGCCGAAGGGTACTTCTTGACGATAATCGCCTCGCCGGGCGCCGGTGCTAACCGATCGTCGATCTCCATCGCCTTCCCGTCGAGCTGCAGCGTGTCGATCGACGGCACTTTCTTGGCCCACAGACCGGCGTCGCGCATATGTTTCTCGTAGGCAATCGTGGTGAAGAACACGGGTGCCTTGGCGGCGCGCGCAGCACGCAGCAAAATGCCCGCGGCTGAGATCGCATCGTCGTATCCGCCACCCGGATGGTCCGGCGTCCCTCGGGTAAAGGGCACGCTAAAATCGACAATCACGAGCGCCGGGCGTTTGCCGGGACCGATCGACTGACCCCAGTCCCGCTGGTGGTAGAACGCCACTAATTCCGCAATCCGCAACGATTGAATGTCGTCGGGAACCGGCACCGGCATTATCCGATCCTCAGCCACGGCAGCCTCCATATCATTTCAATACCGTAGTACCACATCGAGGCGGTGTGACGATCTCCCCGCCAACTGCATCAGACGAACCGCCGCACTTTTGAACCAGACTTGCCGCTGTCCCTCCGAGACTGTGGCGCAGCAAGACCAGTTGGTGGTGCTTGCAGTCCTGATCGAACCCGTCTCCGTCAGATTTCCCTGATTAACAGGGAAAATACAGGGAATTTCGACTATTCCGGGCCCACCCGGTCGCCCCGGTAGCCGAATATGCGAGCAGAATCAGCATATTGGGGATCAATTCCCTGCACGCCAAAACAGGGAATTATGCAGACCGAACAGGGATTCGAATCATCGAGAACAGCGAATTCGCGTAAGCGTCCGGCGAACACACACTAGTCGGCAGCGCGCTGAGTGCGATGTTCTCTTCACGGCGAGGATTGCAGTGAGGAGAGACGATCGTGGCGAGACTGACGGCGGCGAAGCGGGCAGAACTTGAGTCGTTCTGGCGGGCGCACTTTGAGGCGTGGCGGCTTAGCGACTTGAACCAGCGAGAATATTGCGAGGCGCACGGGCTGCCGCTGAAGCGCTTCGGCAACTGGCGGGCGCGGCTTCGGCACGAGGCTGGGGGTGCCGAGAAGAAGCTTCTGTATCGCCGCGGTGGAGGCTTAAGTCATATGTCTAGTCATATGACTAGGGAGCCGGTTCCCTACATTCCGTCGGCGCGATCGACGCCGCCAGGCCGGCGCCGGCACTTCAGCGAGGCGGACAAGAAACGGATCGTCGCCGAGGCGAGCCGGCCCGGCGCGTCAGTCTCAAAGGTGGCACGGCGCTACGACATTGCAGCCCGGGTCGTGTTCCGCTGGAAGCAGGACCTGACGCCGAGCGAGACCGTCTTCGCGGCAGTAGCGCTGAGCGACGCGCGGCCTCAGGCCACGATCGATCTCCCCGCTGCTGAGCCGGACCCGGTGATTGTCGAGCGACCCGCATCGGGGATCGAGGTCACATTGATCGGCGGGCGGCGCGTTCGCTTCGATCGCGACACCGCCCCGGAGACGGTGCAACGCCTGGTCGAGATGCTCGAGGGAGCGGCGCCATGATGATGCTGCCGCAAGGGGTCAAGATCCACATTGCACTGGGCGTCACCGACATGAGAAAAGGGCTCGACGGCCTCGCCATGCTGGTCCAGGGCGTGCTGCGACAGGATCCGTTCTCGGGCCACCTGTTCGCTTTCCGTGGCCGCCGGGCCAATCTGATTAAGATCGTGTTCTGGGACGGGAGCGGCCTTTGTCTGTTCACCAAACGGTTGGAGGACGGCATCTTCCCGTGGCCCCGCGCTGAGGAGAGCGGCGACACGGTCGCTCTGAGTTCGGACCAACTGGCGATGCTGATTGATGGCATCGACTGGCGTGCGCCGGAGCGTCGCTGGCGGCCGGCGGTGGCTGGGTAGGGTGCTGCGGCACATTGACTCACGACGCCAATAGCCATCGGCCCGGGAGACGGATTGGCGTAGACTCTTGGTCGTGAACGTTGACCTTGCCGCTCTGCCCGATGACGTTGCCACGCTGCAGCGCATGGTCGGCGAGTTGAAGGCGACGCTCGACACCCAACACAGCGAAGCTCAGGCCGAGATCGAGCGGCTGCACCAGATCGTCAAGACGCTGCAGCGCAGCCAGTTCGGCCGCCGCGCCGAACGTCTCGATGACGACCAGATGCAGCTCGGCCTCGAAGACCTCGGCGCCGACATCGCCCGCCAGGAAGAGATTGCGCTACCACCGAGACCAGCACGGCAGGCCTCGGAGGAACGCCAGAGCCTGCCCGATCACCTGCCGCGCAGCGAGGTGACCGTCGATCTCGAGGCCGAGACCTGTCCCTGCTGCGGCGGGGCGCTGCATGCGATCGGCGACACCGTGAGCGAGATGCTCGACTATGTGCCGGCCCGCCTGCGGGTCATCCGCATCCGCCGGCCCCGCTATGGCTGCCGCGCGTGTGGCACCATCCATCAGGCACCGGCGCCGGAGCGGCCCATCGCCAGGGGACGCGCCACTGCAGGCCTCCTCGCTCATGTGCTGGTCAGCAAGTACGCCGACCACCTGCCCCTCTACAGGCAGTCCCAGATCTTTGCTCGCCAGGGCATCTCGCTTAGTCGTTCGACCCTGGCCGACTGGGTCGGCGCCGCCGCCTGGTGGCTCGAACCCCTGCACAAGCGCCTCGCCGAGAACGTGTTCGCCTCGACCAAGCTATCCGCCGACGACACGCCGATCCCGGTGCTCGACCCCGGCCGCGGGCGGACACGCACAGGCCGATTATGGGTCTATGCCCGTGATGATCGACCATGGAGTGGGAGCGACCCGCCGGCGGCCCTGTTTTTCTACAGTCCCGATCGCAAAGCCGAACGCCCCGCCACCCACCTCAACGGCTTCCGCGGCATCCTGCAGGTCGACGGCTACCCGGGCTTCGACCGGCTGGTCGCCGGGGGCAACATCGTGCTCGCCGCCTGTTGGGCGCACGCCCGGCGCAAGTTCTATGACGTTGAACAGGCAACGGGCTCACCGATCGCGGCCGAAGCCTTGCGCCGGATCGGCGCGCTCTACGCCATCGAACGGGCCATCCATGGCCGCAGCGCCGATGAACGCCAGGCCGTGCGCGAAGAGCGCTCGCGCCCTCTGGTCGTCGACCTGAAGGACTGGTTGGAAGCCCAGCTGCAGCGGCTGCCGCCGCGTGGCGGACTCGCCGAGGCCATCCGCTATGCCCTTTCGCGCTGGCCGGCGCTGTGCCGCTTCCTCGACGACGGCCGCATCGACCTCGACACCAACGCTGTCGAGCGCGCTATCCGTCCCGTCGCCCTGGGCCGCAAGAACCATCTGTTTGCCGGATCAAGCGGCGGCGCCGAGCGCTGGGCCATCGTCGCCTCGCTCCTTGCCACCGCCAAGCTCAACGGCGTCGAGCCCTATGCCTACCTCAAGGACGTCCTCGAGCGCATGACCAACGGCCATCCCATGAGCCGGATCGACGAACTCCTGCCGTGGAACTGGGACGCATCAAACGGTCAACCCCTCAGCGACGTGTAGGGACCGGACGCTTACA
>ERZ890510.2058-NODE-2058-length-11924-cov-5.687674_pt1 | contig 11924 bp, 9 predicted proteins | sample MGYA00521265_ERZ890510 | MGnify/ENA primary metagenome ERZ890510 (study PRJEB32303, sample SAMEA104408624) | aquatic metagenome | biome: Brackish water; feature: Chemocline; material: water | place: Baltic Sea | collected 2014-10-26T21:54:00 | depth 110 m ...
ATATAATAAGCCCTCAATCACAAATACTAATCCAATGGCCATGATGATCTCGTTCATCTTAGACTATTTTTTACCATCCATATGACCGAAATATTTAAAAAATTCACTATCCGGTGACAGAACCATGGATGTATCATCGTTCTTCAAGGACTGTTTATAGGCTTCCATTGAACGATAAAAGGCGTAAAATTCTGGATCCTTATTATAAGCATCCGCATAGGTTTTAGCCGCCACTGCGTCGCCTTCACCACGTAATTTTTCAGAATCTCTTGTTGCTTCTGCTAAAATTACGGTGCGATCACGTTCCGCTTTTGAGGTAATTATTAAGGCTTCCTCATCACCACGTGCGCGAATTTCCCGAGCTACTTGGTTACGGTCAGCAATCATACTATCGAAAATAGGCTTACTATTTTCTGCTGGTAAATCAGTTCTTTTAATACGCAGATCAACGATTTCGATGCCGAGATCTGTGGCCTCTTGTTCAACAGCTTTGCGGATACTTTGGCGTAATTCGCCGCGTTCGCCGCTCAATGCTTTTTGCAACAATTGTACACCAAATACCTTACGTAGGTTTGAATTGGTAATGATAGACAAACGGTTTTCGGCCCCTAATTCGTTGCGCACGGCTTGGTAAACTTTTAGAGGGTCTTCAATACGAAATTCTGTAAAGGCATCAACGATCATGCGCTTTTGATCAGATGTAATAACAATAATTTCTGGCATATCCAAAAGTCTGACCCGACGATCAAAGAAAATAATATCTTGGATCACAGGAATTTTAAAATGAATGCCCGCTTCCTTGACAGTCTTTTGCCATTCACCAAACTCTAGAACGATGGCTTGTTCGGTTTCTTTAACCTGATAGGTCACAGAGCCAAATAACATCATACCGCCACCAATAATGATAAGGGCTACAATTGCTTTCATGTTTTTCATTTTTTTATCCTACCCTATTGGTTTTTTTTGTTAAGTTCAGGAAGCGGAAGATAAGGGACAACGCCACTATTTTCGCTATCAATAACAATTTTATTAGTTCCTGAGAGAACTTGTTGCATGGTATCAAGGTATAAACGTTTACGTGTGACGTCTTTGGCTTTTGAATATTCAGTCAAAATGGCTTCAAAACGTGATGCTTCCCCTTCTGCTTCTGCAACAACTTTTGATTTATAGGCTTCTGCTTGCTGAAGCATTTGTGCTGCCTCACCCCGAGCTTTTGGCACAATTTTATTTTGTTCCAATTTAGCAAGACTAATGGTGCGTTCCCTATCAGCTTCTGCTTTTTGTACATCATTAAAAGCATCAGAAATTTCGGCTGGGGGGCGTACATTTTCCATTTTCACTTGGCTAATTTCAATACCCGCACCATATCTATCAAGAAGACCTTGGGTGATTTGAGCCACTTCTATTTCTATGCCGTCCTTATTATTGGTCATGACATTTTGAACATCAGTTTTCGCCACCACTTCGCGCATCGCACTTTCAGCAATAGACTTTATGGTAAGCTCTCTATCTTTAAGGTTAAACTGATAAGCGGCAGGATCTTTAATACGCCACATAATGGAAAATGGGGCTTCAACAATATTCTCGTCGCCCGTTAACATTTGGCTTTCTTTTTGTGATTTAATACTATTACCAAATCCAATTTGAATAACATTAATCGCCGTTACTTTAGTGATCAGAACTTTATCAACAGGAACAAAGTGAAAATGCATTCCCGGATCTGTTGTTTCGACCCATTTACCAAAACGTAGAACAATCGCTTGCTCATCCGTATCAACAATATAAAAGCAGGCATATAACCAAAGTCCTATCAATGCCAAAAATATCAGGCTAAAACTTTTACCGCCGCCGACAGTAGCACCGCCACCGCCGCCGCCATTTGGGCCACCGCTTCCGCCAAAGATATTTTTAAATTTATCCTGACCTTTACGAATAAGTTCGTCAATGTCTGGTGGTTGACCGCCGCCACCGCTACCTTTATTGGGACCTTGTCCCCATGGTCCACGATCATTTCCACCATTATTTTGCCACGACATTTAAAGCTCCCTTGAAAAGAATTATAAGAATTATACGTTTTTAAGTATAATTCCCTTTAAAAAATATATATTTATCTTATATGCTAACTATTGTTCCACTTCAACGAAGGAACAAAAATAATTGTACTATAGGTAATTATAAAATGTCAGACGTCAAGCACGAACAGCTTATTGAAGCACTAAAAACTATTATTCACCCAACATTAAATAAAAATATCGTCGATCTTGGCATCATTGAAGGCCTTGTCATAAAAGATGGCAATATAGGTTTTGCCTTGAACATAGAGCCAAGTGACGTCGATGTGATGGAAAAGATGCGCTTGGCCTGCGACCGATTATTGTTGCAAATTGATGGCGTAAAAAAAGTAACATCTGTTTTAACCGCCAACCGCGGCGCTGAGCCAACACCCCCGCACCAAGGGGATGCTAAACAATTTGAAAACAAAAAATACGACAATAAAAAAGCAACGGCTCAAAGCACACCGCCGCCCGTTGATGGCCCCACTGGCATTGCTGGCGTAAAGCATGTCATTGCTGTCGCTAGCGGCAAAGGGGGTGTTGGTAAATCCACAACCTCTATCAATCTTGCCCTTGCCTTTAATAAACTTGGTCTAAAAGCAGGAATATTTGATCTTGATATTTATGGCCCAAGTGTACCGCGGCTTATGGGGCTTGCCGATACGCGACCAGAAATTCTAGATGATGACAAAATTGCCCCTCTTAAAAATCACGATATTGTCAGCATGTCCATTGGTTATTTAACAGGTAAGGATACAGCAACTATTTGGCGCGGCCCTATGGTTATGGGGGCTATCCAGCAAATGTTGAGCGGTGTAAAATGGGATTATTATAGCCCGCTTGATGTGCTAATACTTGATCTACCGCCCGGCACTGGTGATGCGCAGCTTACTATGGTGCAGAAAATTAAACTAGACGGTGCGGTCATTGTATCAACACCACAAGATTTAGCCCTTATTGACGCGCGAAAAGCCATCAATATGTTTGATCAAACCAAAACCCCTGTTTTAGGCATCATTGAAAATATGAGTTATTTTCTCTGCCCTCATTGCGGTGAACGATCAGATATTTTCAGCCACGGCGGCGCACAGGAAACAGCGAAAGAGAAAAATCTGGATTTCTTAGGGTCTATTCCCCTTGATATGGCTATTCGACAATCGTCAGACGATGGTGATCCCATCGTTCACAGCCAACCCCAAAGTGATCACGCCAAAACCTATATTGAAATTGCCGATAAGATTTTAGAAAAAATCTAATTATAATATAGATAATATTTTTAAGCTGGCTTTGCCAAGTTCAATTCGCAATTTGGCATCGCCTGCTTTCACAATATCCATATTCAAAGCAAAACAATATATTTTACCGCCGCGATTAACCCAACCGATCCACCAACCAATATCAGGATCTGGAGTATCTGTTAAACCAGTTTTGCCGTGCAAGACCCATTTATCATTTTGCTCAAGTACGGTTATATCCCTTACTTGTTGTTGGATGTTTTTTGGATAATCTAATTGGTTTAAAGCAAGAGCAGAGAGAAATTTAACCTGCTCAATGGCACTAATTTTTAACGGGCCTTGTAACCAAAATTTATCCACGATATTGCCAATTTCTTTATTGCCAAAATTGAGCTTTTCAATATTTTTTTGCATGGCCTTTAAGCCAATTCTACGCGCCAGTTCTTGATAGATTGGCACGTTTGAAATTTTAATGGCTTGGCGCAGTGACATATCATGTTCCCATGATTTTAAATATTGTGGGCCACCGCCGTAGGGCAATATTTCGTCAACATTCTTAACCGCGCGTTCGTTAAGACCAATTAAAGTATTTGCGATTTTAAAGGATGAGGCGGGAATGTATCTTTTTTCAGCTCTGGCAGAATTATATCCTATAAATTTATCTTCTTGGACATCATAAACAACAAATGTGGCTTTAACCGCCGCCTCTTCAAAAAGTTTATCAAGCTCTGGGCTTTGTTGCCACTGGGCGCCATAAGAAGTGTTGGAAATTAACAAAATTAAAATAAATGACAGGCGTTTCATAAAAAATCCAACGATTAAAGCTTCTTTTCCAATTGATCAATAATTTCTGTTGCCGCCTTGGGAATATTAGTGCCCGGGCCAAAAATAGCCACGACCCCTGCCTTATAAAGCATGTCATAATCTTGGGTCGGGATCACGCCTCCTGCCACCACCATAATCTCATCGTCGCCTTCGGCCTTTAAGGCTTTAATCAAATTTGGTATTAGGGTTTTATGGCCAGCGGCTTGTGAGGAAACACCAACGATATGGACATCATTTTCAATGGCCTCGCGTGCTGTTTCTGCGGGAGTTTGAAAGAGCGGGCCAATATCAACATCAAATCCAATATCGGCAAAGGCTGTGGCAATAACCTTGGCGCCGCGATCGTGGCCGTCCTGACCCATTTTAGCCACAAGAATGCGCGGACGGCGACCTGCTTTTTGAGCAAATAATTTTACTTTTTCCTGAATGGCAGCAAATTCTTGATCGTCTTTATAAGCGCCGCCATAAACGCCAGAAACGGATTTTGTTACCGCTTTATGTCGTCCAAATATTTTTTCCATAGCCTGCGATATCTCCCCTAAGGTGGCGCGCGCGCGCGCGGCGTGGATCGCTTTTTCCAATAAATTGTCGTCGCCAGAGGCGGCCTTTGTCAAGGCTTCTAATGCGTTTTGACATTTTTTTTCATCGCGCGCTGATTTTATAGCCTTTAATTTGTTAATTTGTGCATTACGTACCGCATTATTATCCACATCCAGAATATCAATATGGTCTTCTTGTTTAAGGCGGTATTTATTAACCCCAACCACAATATCTTCGCCCCGATCAACTCTTGCTTGCCTTTTTGCTGAAGCTGCTTCAATTTCTAGCTTGGGAAGTCCTGTTTCAACGGCCTTGGTCATGCCGCCCATTTCTTCTATTTCTGTAATGGTTTTCCACGCTTCTTGGACAAGTTCATTGGTAAGGCTTTCCAGATAATAGGAGCCGCCGAGTGGATCAACCACATTGGTCATGCCCATTTCTTCTTGTAATATAATCTGCGTATTTCGGGCAATGCGCGCCGAAGTATCAGTGGGAAGGGCCATTGCTTCATCAAACGCATTAGTATGAAGCGATTGAGTGCCACCCATGGTCGCTGCCATGGCCTCAATCGTTGTTCTGATTACATTATTATAGGGGTCTTTTTCAGTCAAAGAGACACCTGAAGTCTGGCAATGAGTTCTAAGCATCATGCTTTTTGGGTTTTTAGCACCAAAATTTTCCATGATTTGCGCCCATATTGTCCGCGCCGCACGAAGTTTAGCAACTTCCATGAAAAAATTCATACCAATAGCAAAGAAAAAGCTAAGCCGTGGGGCAAAATCATCAATATCAAGGCCTTTTGCCATGGCAGCCCTAACATACTCCATACCGTCTGCTAATGTATAGGCCAGCTCCTGTAATTGGGTAGCACCCGCTTCTTGCATATGATAACCAGAAATAGAGATGCTGTTATATTTAGGCATATTTTTTGATGTATATTCAATAATATCACCAATGATGCGCATGCTTGGTTTTGGCGGATAGATATAGGTATTCCTGACCATAAATTCTTTTAAAATATCATTTTGAATGGTGCCGCTTAATTGATCTTTTTTGACCCCTTGTTCTTCGGCAGCAACGATATAAAAAGCAAGGCACGGGATAACCGCCCCATTCATCGTCATAGAAACCGACATTTTATCAAGGGGAATACCGTCAAATAATATTTTCATATCTTCGACGCTATCAATGGCAACCCCAGCTTTACCCACGTCCCCTTCAACCCGAATGTGGTCACTATCATATCCGCGGTGAGTGGCTAAATCAAAGGCAACCGAAAGGCCCATTTGCCCTGCATCGAGATTGCGGTGATAAAAAGCATTGCTGTCCTCAGCCGTTGAAAAACCTGCATATTGGCGGATCGTCCACGGGCGGTGAGTATACATACTGGCCCTCACCCCACGGGTAAATGGAAAAAACCCGGGTAAATTATCCTTATGGGCAATGTCTTTAACATCATCCGCTGTATAGAGTGGTTTGACAATAATGCCTTCTGGTGTTTGCCAGTTTAGATCATCCTGCGAGCGGTTACCAAGCTCGTTTCTAACCAAGTTTTTCCAGTCGTCTATGGTTTTTGGTTTATCTTTAGGCATCTATAATTCCATAAAAATGTTACTGATCAGTAGCATTTTACTGATTTATCGAACAGAGCGCAAGTGTTTCAAATATTATGATAATTATTTTCGCTCATAGGCAAGATTTGGCGCGAGCCAACGTTCCATAATATTAAGCTCCTTATTCTTACGCACTGCATAATCCGCGACCTGGTCTTTTGATATTTTGCCAAGGCCAAAATATTGACTTTCCGGGTGGCCGAAATAATAACCACTGACCGATGACGTTGGCAACATAGCCATACTCTCAGTAAGCTCAATAGCCGTATTTTGCCGCGCATTAAGAAGGGAAAATAACCCTTCTTTTTCTGTGTGATCTGGACATGCGGGATAGCCCGGCGCAGGCCTGATACCGCGATATTTTTCTTTTATAAGCTCTTGATTATTTAAATTTTCACCCACCGCATATCCCCAATAGTCCGTGCGTACTTTATAATGCAAATGTTCCGCGAAGGATTCAGCGAGCCTGTCGGCTAATGCCTTTAAAAGAATATCATTATAATCATCATGCTGTCCCTTAAAGAGTTCCAGTTTTTCTTCGATACCAATGCCTGCGGTTACAGCAAATCCGCCCATATAATCCTTAATGCCGGTATCCTTTGGAGCAATAAAATCAGCAAGGCACATATTAGCTTTACCAGTACGTTTTTTCATTTGTTGGCGTAAAAAATGAACAGTGTCTATTGTCTTACTATGGCTATCATCGCTATAAAGTTCAACATCATCACCCACTGAGTTCGCGTCCCAAAAGCCGATAACGGCTTTGGCTAATAACCATTTTTCATCAACTATTTTTTGTAACATAATTTCAGCGTCATTAAATAAATCACGCGCACTTTTACCAACTACTTTATCCGTTAAAATTTTCGGATAATTTCCCGCCAACTCCCAAGTACGGAAAAAAGGCGTCCAATCAATAGTTTCAACCAAATCACCAAGATTATAATCTTCAAAAGTTTTTAACCCAATGACGCTCGGTTTTTCAGGCACATAGCCCTTCCACTTAATTTTAAAATGATTGGCGCGGGCTTGATTGATGGTTATTTGATTATCTTTCTTATTGCGGCTCTCATATTTTAAGCGCATTTCTTTATAATCGGCGGCCACTTGCGTCGTAAAACCCTGTTTTGTCGATGAACCAAGTAATTGACCCACAACGCCCACGGCGCGCGAGGCATCAAGCACATAAACAAGAGGGCCATTATAATTGGGGGCAATTTTAACAGCCGTATGGATTTTCGACGTAGTCGCCCCGCCAATAAGCAGTGGGGTATCCATCCCTAGACGTTCCATTTCGCCTGCAACAGTACACATTTCTTCCAAAGACGGCGTGATTAAGCCTGATAGGCCAATGATATCAACTTTTTCATCGCGGGCTTTTTGTAAAATATCATCGCAAGACACCATCACACCCATATCAATCACTTGATAATTATTACATTGAAGCACGACGCCTACAATATTTTTACCAATGTCATGAACGTCGCCTTTGACCGTGGCCATAAGAATTTTCCCATTAGAGGAAGGGGCAGCATGATCCTCTTTCTCTTCATCAATGAATGGCAACAAATAAGCCACAGACTGTTTCATAACTCTTGCTGATTTTACCACTTGCGGCAAAAACATCTGACCTGAGCCAAAAAGGTCGCCAACCACATTCATTCCGTCCATCAATGGTCCTTCGATCACTTCAATGGGACGGTCAAACTTTTGCCGCGCCTCTTCGGTATCCTCATCAATGAAAGCGGTGATGCCTTTAACTAAAGCGTGAGATAATCGCGCTTCAACACTTTGTTTGCGCCACTCTAAATCTTCTTTCTTAATTTCACCCTGAACGCCTTTATATTTATCGGCGATCTCAAGCAATCGATCGGTCGCATCATCACGGCGATTTAAAATCACATCTTCAACTCGTTCTCGAAGTTCATCAGGAATTTGCGAATAAACCGTCATCATGCCTGCATTAACAATGCCCATATCCATACCCGCTTGGATCGCGTGATATAAAAAGACACTATGCATGGCTTCACGAACTGGATTATTACCGCGAAATGAAAATGATACATTACTAACCCCACCCGATACATGACAATGAGGTAGATTATCGGTAATCTTGCGGGTCGCTTCGATAAAATCAACGCCGTAATTATTATGCTCTTCAATACCCGTTGCCACCGCAAAAACATTAGGATCAAAAATAATGTCTTCTGGTGAAAACCCTACTTTTTCTGTCAATATTTTATAAGATCGTTCGCAAATATCATATTTACGGGCTAAAGTATCAGCTTGGCCCTTTTCATCAAAAGCCATCACAACTGTCGCGGCACCATAACGTTTAATCAGTTTAGCCTGACTGATGAAATTTTCTTCCCCTTCTTTCAGAGAAATACTATTAACAACCGATTTTCCTTGAACACATTTAAGACCTGCTTCGATCACTGACCATTTGGAGCTATCAATCATGATCGGCACTCTTGATATATCGGGTTCCGAGGCAATAAGGTTTAAAAATTTGACCATTGCCGCCTGGGAATCGAGCATGGCTTCATCCATGTTGATATCAATGATTTGTGCCCCCGCCTCAACTTGACTTCGCGCCACATCAAGGGCTTGATCAAACTCGCCATTTAAAATGAGATTTTTGAATTTTGCGGACCCCGTAACATTCGTTCGTTCGCCAATATTTATAAAAACACCTGATCTTTTTGTCATCTTTAAATTACCTTAAAGGGCTCTAGGCCGCTGAGACGCATTTGCGGTTCTATATGGGGGATTTGTCGTGGGGCTATGCCTGAAACAGCCTCTGCAATCTCTTTAATATGATCAGGCGTCGTTCCACAACAACCACCGACAATATTATAAAGCCCGCTCTGGGCCCATTCTTTAAGTTGAGCGGTCATAATTTCTGGACTTTCATCATATTCGCCCATTTCATTGGGTAGTCCTGCATTGGGATGAGCGGAGACCGCCGTATCCGCGATTTTTGACAAGGATACAATATGCTGGCGTAAGTCTTTGGCCCCAAGGGCGCAGTTAAAACCAACACTTATGGGGTTGGCGTGGCGAACACTGTACCAAAAAGCTTCTGCCGTTTGACCTGATAATGTTCGACCAGAGGCGTCGGTGATGGTGCCAGAAATCATGATAGGAAGTTCTATATTCATTTCATCAAAGGCCATTTTAACGGCGAAGATCGCTGCTTTTGCATTTAACGTATCAAATATTGTTTCAATTAAAATAATATCAGCGCCACCATCGATCAGACCTTTTGTTGCTTCCTTATAACTTTCAACCAATTGATCAAAGTTGACATTGCGAAACGCGGGGTCATTAACATCCGGTGACAAGGAAGCCGTGCGGCTTGTCGGTCCAAGCACTCCCGCCACAAAACGGGGCTTATTGGGAGTAAGTGCGCTAAATTCATCGGCCGCTTTACGCGCTACTTTTGCACAAGCGACGTTTAAATCATAAACAATATCTTCCATATTATAATCTGATTGAGAAATACTGGTGGCATTAAAAGTGTTTGTTTCAATAATATCAGCGCCAGCCGCTAGATATTCTTTATGAATATCGACAATGGCTTGGGGTTGAGTAATAGCAAGAATGTCATTATTGCCTTTTATATCATTGGTTATATTTTTAAATTGTTCACCGCGAAAATCCGTTTCTGTAAATTTCAACCTTTGGATCATTGTTCCCATGGCACCATCAAGAATAAGAATTCTTGATGACAATGCTTCTTGTAACAGTTGAGTTCTATCGGTCATGCTTTCTCTCCTTGCGGTCTAAGCCCTAGAGTATGGCAAATGGTGTAGGTAAGCTCCGCACGATTAAGGGTGTAAAAATGATAATTTTTAACCCCTCCTTCATAAAGTCTGCGACATTGCTCCGCAGTCACCATTGAGGCGATATGGCGACGAATTTCAGGATTTTCATCTAATCCTTCAAATAGTTTTTCAAGCCAGAGGGGTACAGCTGTTCCACAACGCTCGGAAAAACTTTTTGCCATCTTAAAATTAGTAACCGGCATAATTCCGGGGACTATAGGAACAGTGATGCCCGCAGCCAAAACTTTGTCCATAAAACGAAAATAAATATCCGTATCAAAGAAATATTGGGTAATGGCTCGGTGCGCACCTGCATCAATTTTACGTTTTAAATTATCAATATCCGCATTGACATCTTCACTATCGGGATGGGTTTCAGGATAAGCGGCAACGGATATATCAAAATCCCCAATTTTCTTTAAACCCTTTACCAAATCGGCAGCATTTTCATAACCTTGTGGATGCGGTTTATAGGCCTGACCAATTTTTGGCATGTCACCCCGCAAAGCGACAATATGGCGTACCCCTTCGTCCCAATAGGCTCGCGCCACATCGTCAACGTCACCTTTACTAGCGTCGACACAGGTTAAGTGAGCCGCTGGTGTCAAGGTTGTTTCTTTTAATATCCGCGAAACAGTGTTGTGGGTTCGCTCTCTCGTACCACCGCCCGCACCATATGTTACCGATACCATGGAAGGGTTTAATACTTCTAATTTTCGGATACTTTGCCATAAAGTTTCTTCCATTTGTTCGGTTTTTGGTGGGAAAAACTCAAAGGATACATCAATGCCTTCTGGTTGAACGCCAAACAGATTAGATCTTATTAATTCCTGATTCTTATCAATAGTCATTATTTTTCATTTTCTTTAATTTATTTTTTTGTAGCAACCCAAATGGCAATATCGAGCTCACTTCCCTGCATTATTTTAATAGATAGAGTTTCTAATCCTGCCATTTCGCACCAATCGGTTACTTCTTCCTTTGAAAACCCAAGCCGCCTGTGAGCGTATTTTTCTCTTAATTTTTCCATTTCATGAGGCAGAAAATCTACAATCACAACTCGGCCTTTTTTCTTTAATATTCGACTTGTTTCCTTTATAGCAGCAAGGGGATTATCGGCAAAATGCAAGACCTGATGAAATAACACTAAATCCATGGTTTCATCTTTCAATGCAAGGTCATACATGTCACCTTGACGGACTTGCAAATGCCTTATTTTATTATTTTCAAGATGTGATCTTGCCACGGCGAGCATTTCACGGCTTAAATCAATACCAGTACCATGCTTTGTTCTCTGTGCAAAAAGCTCTAACATTCGCCCAGTGCCCGTCCCTACATCAAGAAAATCTTCAATCACCATATCTGATGTAACCTCTAGAAGATACTCTTCTACTTCTTTTTCAGGCACATAAAGTGATCTTATTTTATCCCAGTTTTTAGCATTTTTCTGAAAAAAATGGGCGGCGATCATTTTACGTTCCATCTTAACCTGTTCTATTTGCTTTTGATCATGTTGCAAAATTTGGTCATTGGTAGGAATAAAATTCATCAAAGATTTTACAAAATCCGCCCTTGGTCCTATCTCGCTAAGACGGTAAAAAATCCATGTTCCTTCCCTGTGACGTTCCAACAATCCCGCCTCACAAAGCAACCTTAAATGTCTAGAAATTCTTGGCTGACTTTGTCTTAAGATTGTAACAATTTCCGTCACCGTAAATTCACCGCTATTAAAGAGCGCTAAAATTCTTATCCGCGTTTCTTCGCCTGCCGCTTTTAAGGCTATAAGGATATTATTTAAAGTTAAGCTCATTCAATAGTCCTCACGTC
>ERZ890510.2065-NODE-2065-length-11906-cov-4.088431_pt1 | contig 11906 bp, 14 predicted proteins | sample MGYA00521265_ERZ890510 | MGnify/ENA primary metagenome ERZ890510 (study PRJEB32303, sample SAMEA104408624) | aquatic metagenome | biome: Brackish water; feature: Chemocline; material: water | place: Baltic Sea | collected 2014-10-26T21:54:00 | depth 110 m ...
CGATTAGATGATGATCAACTATTTTATTTGATGTCTCGCGGTATCGATGAGCACACAGCACGCCAATTAGTTATTGAAGGATTTTTTGCTGGAATATTTGGTGAGTTTCCTCAACCTGAACTAAAAGAGAAACTACTTAGTCGTCTAAATGCAGCCATTGAAAGAGCTAATAGATGACCACTTGGACAAATGTGGGAAGTGTTAAAGATTTCGCACCCAACACTGCTAAAGCAATTGATTTAAACGGAGAAACTGTTTGTTTGGTTAGAAATCAGTCAGGGTTTCATGCAATTTCTGATGCCTGTACTCACGGTGCTGTTTCTTTGGCTGAAGGAAGTGTTACAGAAAACGGTATCGAATGTTGGCTACATGGATCCGAATTTGATTTAACAACTGGTGAACCTAAAACTCCACCAGCTGTGAGTGCAGTAGATGTATTTGAAGTAAAAATCGAAGGCGATGGCGACAATGCCGTTGTCTCAGTTGGAATATAGAAAGAGGAAAAATGTCAGACTTAATCATTAAAGACCTGCACGTCACAGTTGACACTGAAGAAGGTACAAAAGAAATTCTTCGCGGTGTTGATTTAACCATCTCTTCTGGTTTAACACACGCCATCATGGGACCAAATGGTTCTGGAAAATCAACTCTTGCTTACGCAATTGCTGGTCATCCTAAATACACAATTTCTAAAGGTTCAGTCACATTAGATGGTGCAGATCTTTTGGATATGACTGTGGATGAAAGAGCACGCGCAGGACTTTTCTTAGCAATGCAATACCCAGTAGAAATTCCAGGCGTTTCAGTCAGCAATTTCTTGCGTTCTTCAGTTTCTGCATTAAGAGGCGAGGCACCAAAATTGCGCGAATGGATTAAAGAAATGAATGCAGCCATGAAAGAAATAGGCATGGATCAAGCATTCTCAGAAAGAAACGTGAACGAAGGTTTCTCCGGTGGAGAAAAGAAACGTCACGAAATTTTACAACTAGAATTAATGAAGCCAAAAATCGCAATCCTGGATGAAACCGATTCAGGACTTGATGTTGATGCACTTCGAATTGTTTCCGAAGGAATCAATCGCACGGTAACTAATAACAACACCGGAGTTTTGCTTATCACCCATTACACCCGCATTCTTCGTTATGTAAAGCCTGACAAGGTAAGTGTTTTTGTTGATGGACGAGTAGTAGCTACAGGTGGAAGTGAATTAGCTGATGAGCTAGAAGCCAATGGTTACGTTAAATTCTCGAAAGTTGCTGCAGAGGCGTGATCTTGACAGAAAGCAAAATCAAGTTAGATGTAAAAACAATCAAACTTGATTTTCCTATTCTGCAACAAAACGTTCGAAACGGAAACAAACTAGTTTATTTAGATAGTGCTGCTACATCTCAAAAGCCAAAAATTGTGATCGATGCTGTGAGTAGTTATTACGAAAAAATTAACTCAGGGGTTCATCGAGGTGCTCACTATTTAGCCGAATTAGCAACAGATGCCTATGAAGACTCAAGACAGGCTATCGCTGGGTTTGTAAACGTAAAAGCCGAACAGATAATTTTTACCAAAAACGCTACAGAATCAATTAATCTATTAGCTTATGGATTACTTAATGCAACATTGCAGGCAAAATTTGATAAAAAAATTGATCCTCGCCTAGTAATTTCTGAAAACGACGAAATTTTGATCACAGAATTAGAACATCATTCCAATATTGTTCCGTGGCAAGATTTGTGTTTAAAAACTGGAGCACAGTTAAAGTGGATCCCTTTAAATGCTGATGGTTCTTTAGATTATTCAAGTTTGGAAAAATTGGTTTCAAAGAAAACTAAAGTAATTTCAGTTACACACATGAGTAACGTCTTGGGCACATTGACTGACATAGAACTAATCACAAAATATGCCAAAAGTGTAAACGCGCTGCTATTTATAGATGCTTGTCAATCGGTGCCACATATGCCAGTAGATTTTCAGAATCTAGGTGCAGATGCCATTGCATGGAGTGGGCATAAGATGCTTGGACCCTTGGGCATCGGTTTATTTGCTGCCACAACCGAATTACTAGATATTTTGCCACCCTTTTTGACTGGTGGATCAATGATTGAAACTGTGACCATGGAGAAAACTACATTTGCTAAAGCCCCCAAAAAATTTGAGGCCGGAACCCCAGCTGCAGCCGAAGCAGTTGGCTTAGCGCAGGGTGTTGCATATTTAAACAAAATTGGTATGACAAATGTTTTCCAACACGAAAAAGATTTAGCAAATAAAATGGTGCAAGGTTTACTTGAAATTCCTGGAGTAACAGTTTTTGGTCCACACGATGGAAATCGTGGGGGTGCAGTTTCATTTGCTTTGCAAGGTTTACATCCACACGATGTAGGTCAAGTCTTAGATGATCTAGGTATTGCCGTAAGAGTTGGGCATCATTGCGCAAAACCTGCAATGAAAAAATTAAATGTCCAATCAACCACAAGAGCAAGCACCTACATCTATAACGATGAATCAGATGTAGATATTTTTCTTGACGGAGTCACAAAAGTATTCGAATTTTTCGGAAGTAAATAATGAAATTATCAAATATGTACCAAGAAGTTATTTTAGATCACTATAAATCTCCACGAGGCAAGGGTCTGCGGGAACCATTTACTGGACAGTCTCATCAGGTCAATCCAACCTGCGGTGATGAAATAACAGTTAGAGTAAAACTATCTGAAGATAAAAACATCATTGAAGATATTTCCTATGAAGGGGTTGGATGCTCCATAAGTCAAGCAGCGATGAGTATTTTGTTTGAACAAGTGCTAGGTAAAAATGTTTCAGAATTTGACGAAATAAGTAAAGAATTTTTAGCAATGATGCAAAGTAAGGGAATTTATGAACCTAATGAAGACTTATTAGGCGATGGCATTGCCATGATTGGGGTGGCTCAGTATCCAGCACGCATCAAATGTGCCCTCTTGTCGTGGATGGGTGTAAAAGATGCCATTATTAGAAGTAAGGGAGAAAATAAATGAGTACAGATACCAAAGCTTCTAATGAAAATGTTTTAGAAGCACTGCATGATGTAGTTGACCCAGAATTAGGAATCAACGTCGTTGATTTAGGTTTAATTTATGGTGTGCAAGTAAATGAAGACGGTTCAGCAGTAATTGATATGACTTTAACTTCAGCTGCTTGTCCACTTACCGATGTAATTGAAGATCAGACAAAAGCAGCACTCAATGGCATTGTTAACGAATTCAAAATTAATTGGGTTTGGATGCCACCATGGGGACCTGACAAAATTACTGATGAGGGGCGTCAAATGTTACGCGCTCTTGGTTTTAATCTTTAATATTTGATAAAGCACCTATTTCTCATAAGCGCTAGACTTATTTAAAATGAGTCAAATGCAGATATGGGAATCTTATAGATCCCTTACAAGAGATCCCAGTGTTAAAAAACGGGGAATTCAACAAAATACTTATAAAAGAGTCTTAAAGTACGCCAAGCCCTTTAAATTCGATATTTTCTCTCTTATTTTCATAGTAGTGATTGATGCTTTCTTAGTCGTAGCACAACCTTTGTTGTTTAAAAGAATTATTGATGAAGGTATCTCAGCGGGTAATAAGGGTGTTGTTATTAATACAGCACTAATTGTTGGATTATTAGCAGTGATCTCTGGAGTATTAAGTGTCATTGAAAGACTTTATAGCTCTCGAATTGGTGAAGGTCTAATTCTGACTCTTAGGTCAGAAGTTTTCAACCATGTTCAATCACAACCCATAGGTTTTTTCACTAGAACCCAAACCGGATCATTAATTTCCAGGGTCAATGGCGATGTTATTGGTGCTCAACAAGCATTCACCTCTACATTGAGTGGCATTATTAGCAATGGAATCAGTCTTGTTGTTGTGTTAGCAACAATGATTTTTCTTTCTTGGCAAATTACTTTAACTTCACTAATTTTATTACCATTATTTTTGATTCCTGCAAAATATATGGGTAAAAAAGTTCAAGCACTCTCACGTGAGCAAATGTCATTAAATGCTGAGATGAGTCAGACTATGACAGAAAGATTCAATGTTTCAGGAGCTTTACTGGTCAAACTATTTGGAAATCCTCAGGTAGAGGGAGACAATTTTTTCAAGAAAGCATCAAGAGTTAAAGACATAGGTGTAAGAATCGCTATGACCAATCGTGTTTTCTTTGTTGCCCTTACAACTGTTGCCACAATTGCTACTGCGATTGTTTATGGTTTCGGGGGAGTCTTAGTTGTTACCGGCGCACTTACCTTGGGAACACTTCTTGCCCTAACTGCCCTATTGGCAAGACTATATGGACCTTTGACTTCACTTTCCAACGTGCGAGTAGATGTTATGACAGCTTTTGTTTCCTTTGAAAGAGTATTCGAAGTTCTAGATTTAGAACCTTTAGTTAAAGATCCGGTGTCACCTAAAACTTTGAAAGCTGGACCATTAGAAATTGATTTCCAGTCTGTATCTTTTGCCTACCCCTCTAGAGCTCAAGTTGGTTTGGAATCCTTAGAAATAGCGGCGGATGGAAAAGTTGAAGAAACGATAAATGAACTTGCATTAGAAGAGATAAATTTCAATGTTCCAGCTGGATCTATGTTGGCATTGGTTGGACCTAGTGGCAGTGGAAAAACGACAATAAGTCAGCTAATTTCTCGCCTTTATGATCCAACAAAAGGACAAGTTCTAATCGGTGGAACTGATATGAAAGATCTTGATCGAACCCAAATTAGACAAGCAATTGGTGTTGTAACACAAGATTCACATTTATTTCACGATTCAATAAAAAATAATTTACAATATTCCAAAAAAGGTGCCACTGAAGATGAGATTTGGGATGCACTCAAGAGTGCCCAAATTTCAGATTTTGTTAAAAGCTTGCCAGATAAACTTGATACTGTGGTAGGAGATCGAGGTTACCGATTAAGTGGTGGAGAAAAACAAAGAATAGCTATCGCTCGTGTGTTTTTAAAGCATCCTCGAATAATTATCTTAGACGAAGCAACAGCACATTTAGATAATGAAAATGAGGCCGCCGTGCAAGTTGCATTATCAACTGTCTTGAAGGGCAGAACCTCTGTTGTAATCGCGCATAGATTATCCACAATTATAAATGCAGATCAAATAGCTGTCATAAAAGATGGAAAACTTATCGCCATAGACACTCACAAAAAATTACTAGCCGGAAACAGCGTTTATAGTGACCTGTACAACCAGCAATTCAGTATTGACGTTTAACTATTCCTCATTTTTAAGTAAAATATACCAACCAATAGGTAAGAACATCGCGAAAATAATCCATTGGATTGCATAACTTAGATGGGGTCCACTAGACAAAATCGGTGTTTCTAGTTCAGCTATCTCAGCTATTTTTTTATCATAAATTAATTGTAAGTAGAATTTTTGTGAATCTGGTATTAGTTTGAAGTTCTCTTGAGATATTGTCATGATTTGTTTTTGAGGCAAATCATTAGGATTTACTTTATGTTTTTCCAGCAAACGCAAATATCCATCAATAGTAGTTAGGTCTGTAGATGTTGTTGGAATCTTTGGGGTAATGGTTGAATTCTCACCGATTTGAATCCAGCCTCTATTAATGAGGATTTTTTCGCCATTTGTTAATACGAATGGGGTAATTACCCAGAATCCTAATTTGTCTTTAAAATATCGTTTTCTTACTATTTTTGAATCTTTGGGAATAAATTCACCCATAACACTAATTTTTTGCCACTCATTAGCGTCATAGATATCCGATACCTTGTTAATTATGGTAGGACTAGCCGTTAAAGATGAGGTAATTACTTTATTGCTTTCCTTTCTTTCACTTAACCTGTGAAATTGCCAATTAGATAGCAATCCAAAAAGTACAATCATGAAGCTCAAAAAAATTGTTAAAGCGATCCATTTAGGTTTGAATAAATTACGAAACATTATGTTTCAACAATACTGTGGGGACTACTTATTGCTTACCGGTATCGATAGATCGATTAGGTGATTGGGGTGCTTGACTATTTTTGAAATTATTTTCGCGACCAGCATTGGCAATGACCACAGCAATGTAGGGCAAAAAGACTGCTCCAAATATTAAAATCCACCTGATAATTCCCTGGGTGAAAAGTGCTCCAACAAAACAGACTGTACGCAAACTCATAGAAATTAAATATCGTTTCTTACGCCCCGCTTGGTCATAACTTAAACCGGTGACTGCCGATGTAATTGAATAAACAGGAGGCTTCTCTTGATCTGACATATTTCCCCCTCTATTTACCTAAACGCTACGCTAATTTGGAACTTTTCGCGATTTCAGAGGACTCGATAAGAGGTAGATAGGCACCAAATCCAATCCTCAAGGGTAAGTTGGTGCTCATGACTTCAAATGGTGTGGTTTTCGTTACAGGTGGAAATAGAGGCATTGGTTTAGCGATTGCTCAGAGATTTAAAAATGATGGTTTCAAGGTAGCGATTTCATTTCGGGATAAGAAGCCAAATGAAGATTTCTACATGGTGAAAGCTGATGTGACCAATTCTGAATCAATTGATGCTGCAATAGATGATATAGAAAAGAATCTAGGACCTATCGAAGTAGTTGTTATCAATGCTGGAACCAATAAGGACTCTTTAGCCATGAGAATTGATGATGCAGATATGGAAAACATTATCGACACCAATTTAATGGGTTCAATCCGAGTTGCGAGAAAAACAGTCAAGTCAATGCTAAAAAATCGTAAAGGTCGAATAATTTTTATTGGGTCAGTAGTAGGAATGCTTGGTTCACCAGGACAAATGGTTTATGCCAGCACTAAAGCAGGATTGATAGGGGCTGCAAAATCGTTAGCCCGAGAAGTTGGTGTTAGAGGGATAACCGTAAACGTAGTTGCGCCAGGTTATGTTGATACAGACATGACAAACGAATTAGATCAAGCAAGAAAAGATATGATTACTAACACAACTCCACTAGGAAGAACGGCTAGTCCAGACGAAATTGCTGGAGTTGTGAGATTTTTAGCATCAGAAGATGCATCATTTATTACCGGAGCAGTAATACCTGTTGACGGCGGATTAGGAATGGGAAACTGATTATGGGTTTGATGCAAGGAAAAACAATCTTAGTTACAGGAGTTTTAACGGACCATTCGATCGCTTTCTCTGTTGCGAAGTTAATTCAAGACGAGGGTGGCACTGCGATATTAACTTCCTTCGGTAGAGCTATGGGAGCAACTCAACGCGCAAATTCTAGATTACCCAAACTTGCAGAAATTATTGAATTAGATGTAACTGACAATGATAACTTGACTGCGTTACCAGATGCTTTGAAAAAAATAACCAAAAAATTAGATGGGGTAGTGCATGCAATAGGTTTTGCCCCTCAAAGTGCTTTAGGTGGAAATTTCTTAAACACCGAATGGCCAGATGTGGCTACTGCTCTACATGTTTCTGCTTATTCATTTAAATCCCTTTCAATGGCATGTTTAGATTTAATGCCCGAAGGTGGAAGCATTGTTGGTTTAGATTTTGATGCAACTGTGTCATGGCCACAATATGACTGGATGGGCGTTGCTAAATCAGCATTGGAATCAACTTCAAGATATTTAGCCAGACATTTGGGACCAAAAAATATTAGAGTAAATCTTATTGCTGCAGGACCTGTGAACACTGTTGCTGCAAAACATATTCCTGGATTTGAAAAATTTGAAGATGCTTGGGCAGCAAGGGCACCACTTGGTTGGAAAGTTGCTGACCCTATTCCATCAGCAAAAGCTGTGGTGGCATTACTCTCAGACTGGTTCCCCTCAACAACTGGTGAAATTATTCATGTTGATGGTGGATACCACTCGATGGGGGCCTAAGTTTTATTAAGCGCGTAATTAACTACAGCTGATAAACCATTTCGACAGCTACGGTTTAGATCAACAATTGGCAAAGACCACATGGATTGTTTCGTGGCACTAAAAGTGTTTACATTTTTTTCAATAGCTAATTCGGTGGTAGCTAAAACTCTTAATAAGCGGCCTATCAGAAAAGTGACTCTGGTTGGTTGATCATCAGGATAATGTTGGATTGAAATATCGTGTTCTAAATCAATTAATATATCTCGGGCTTTTAAATCGTTACTAACGAGGTCAAAAGCCTCTAAGTCTTCACTTGTTTCGTGTAACAAATTTGAAAGTTGTGAATCCATATCCTGCCAGGAGTATTTAATATCAACAGGTTGCTTGTGTCGAATAGTTGACATCCAATGACTCTGACCTTCGTGTAAACCTTTGGGAGTTCCATTTTTTGTTGTAATAACACTTCCTAGACTTAAGGCAAAGTCCACAAACTCATCAGAGCCTATAATTCCGTCAGTGTTGCCTGTGATGGGGAAATGGGCTCTAAGTCCAGATGCCCCTTCGCGTCTTAAATTTGAAATATGAATTGCCAAACTTTCTTCACCAAGTAACGTTTGAACGAATCGAGGAGAATCACTCAAAGAATCAACAGATCTTTCAAGTGTTTCCCTTCCTTGCATAAAAGCTGTAGCCCAAATGGCCAAGCCAATAGTTGGAGGCACGGAAGTGAATAACTGACTGTTTCGCACGACTCCACATTATTATGCATTAAGGTTTAAGTGTTATGGCCTCCAATCTTCCAGTATTCAAATTCTCTGATGTTTCGGTAAAACGTGATGGCAAAAATATTATTGAGGTAAAAAATCTAGAAATCTTTCCCGGACAAAATTTAGTTGTTATCGGCTTGAATGGAGCAGGAAAATCTACGATTCTCAATGTCTTATCAACCGATATTTATCCCACCAAGGGTCAAGTAAATATTCTTGGTGAAACTATTGGAAAAGTAGATATAAATGAGTTAAAAAATCGGATAGGTTTTAGCAGCCCTAAACTAATTCCACGTGTCCCATCACATGAAACGGTCATGAATATTGTTTTGTCAGCCGCATATTCAATATATGGAATTTACAAAGAAATTTATGAAGATAGTGATAAAAAACGAGCAATTGAATGCCTAGAAATAATGGGTATGAGAAACATGGTTGAGAGAGCTTTTGAGACTTTGTCAGATGGTGAGAAGCAAAGAACTCTAATCGCTAGAGCCCTAATGAATGATCCAGAAATTTTGTTATTAGACGAACCAGCTTCATCTTTAGATATCGTTGCTAGAGAAGAACTATTAGCCCGTTTAGATGATTTAATGTCACAATCAAGTAGCCCAGCCATAGTCATGGTTACCCACCATCTGGAAGAAATACCAAAATTGATTAGTCATTGTGCAATTGTTAAAAATGGGCAAATTATATCCTTTGGCCCAATCGATGAAGTTTTAACAGATCAAAATTTAAGTACAGGTTATGACATGAGTTTGAAAATTGTTAACAATCAAGGTAGAAAATTTGCCTATAAGGCTTAAATCAAGGTTTGGGCGTAGAATCGAGAGGGAGGCCTAATTTGAGTTTGTTTAGCGACACAGATGATCATGGATCATGGTTAAGTGACGAACAAATAAATTTTGTACGAGAACGATTACCGATTCTTTATATTGATGCAATTCCTATCAGAGTAGATGAATTTGGAAATGTTGAAAATATTGGTTTACTTTTGAAAGCTATGCCAGATGGCAGTATTAGTCGTGCCATGGTTTCGGGTCGAGTGTTACATCAAGAAAGAATTCGAAGTGCCTTAATGAGACATCTAGAAAAAGATTTAGGGCCAAGGGCGTTCCCTCAACTTCCACCAAGTCCTGCACCATTTACTGTTGTGGAATATTTTCCTGATTCAAGTATTTCTGGTTTCCACGATCCCCGACAGCACGCAGTAAGTTTGGCATTTGTGGTAGTGGTGAAGGGGGATTGCCAACCAAGCCAAAAGGCACTTGATTTGGTCTGGTTAACACCTGAAGAAGCACAGAAGAGTAATGTCGAAACTGAAATGACTGGGGGTCAAGCAAAACTTCTTAAACTGGCCCTGGCCCACATGGGAGTCCTAAACTAATGAAAACAAGTAATTTTACTTCAAAACCATTGCACTGGCTACTAGCTTTTGGTGGCATCGTTGGTTGGTTCTCTTCATTCATATTGACTGTAGACAAGATAAAATTATTAGAAAATCCAGATTATATTTCATCTTGCAATGTTAATAAATTATTAGCCTGTGGAAACGTAGTAAAAACTGCACAAGCATCTTACTTCGGATTTCCTAATAGCATCATCGGAGTCAGTAGTTTCCCGATTCTTGCTGTTATCGGATTTTTATTGATTATGGGATTTAGTGTCCCAAAATGGATGATAGGAATAATTACCCTTGCAAGTGGTGCGGCAACAGTATTTGTTTCTTGGCTTTCATATCAAAGTATTTTCGTTATCGGAATTTTATGCCCATATTGCATCGTCGTTTGGGGGATGACAGTTCCTATATTTTTTCTCACACTAAGAGATTTATTGCGTTCAAGTAAGAGATCTTTTTTTAGAAATTTGGCCCCATTGGCCGGTTACTTAACCTTGAGCTGGTTCTTGGTAGTAGGGGCTGCAATATATTTTGAATTAATTTTTTAAAAAGTGTCCGAAGGGGGAATTGAACCCCCATCCCCGTTAAGGGACTAGCACCTCAAGCTAGCGCGTCTACCAATTCCGCCATCCGGACTTACCTAAACACACACGATAACAATTGAGGGCAAATTCAATATCACAGAGTCTTAGAGGCAAGATAGAAATATGACCGATCCTAAAATTATCGAATCTCTTGAAAAACGAGTCATTGATTATTGCCAAAATCTAATTCGGATCGATACCACTAATTATGGAAACGGGGAAAGCGAAGGCGAATTCAAGGCAGCTGAATATGTTGCATCAATTTTGAATGAAATAAATATTGAAAGTGAAATTGTTGGTCCTGATGCCAAAAGGAGTTCTGTCTTAGCAAGACTAAAAGGTACTGATGAAACTTTGCCTGGCATAGTTTTACATGGACATCTTGATGTGGTTCCTGTTGAACAAGAGAAATGGACGAAACCTGCATTCGATGCATTGATAGATGATGAAATGATTTTTGGGCGCGGGGCAGTAGATATGAAAAATGGTAACGCCATGATTTTAGCTAGCCTTTATGAGCTGATTAAGTCTGGCTGGAAACCCAAAAGAAACATCACCTTAGCTTTCTTTGCTGATGAAGAAGCTGGAGGCACTTATGGATCGCATTTTGTGACAGATAATTACCAAGATTATTTCACAAATGTTTCCGAAGCAGTTGGCGAAGTTGGAGGCTTCTCGCACACACTTGGTAATGGGGTAAGACTTTACTTAATTGAAACAGCTCAAAAAGGTATTGCTTGGATGAAGGCCTCTGTTAAAGGAACTGCTGGACATGGTTCCATGATTAACAACGAGAACGCGATCTCAAAGCTCGCTAAAGCTATAAACGAATTAAATAATCACAAATTTCCCGTTACTATAAAGGATTCAGTAAGACACTTACTTGAAGAAACTGCGAAAGCACACGACACAACTTTTGATGCTAAGGATCCCGAAAAAACAGTTGCTTTACTTGGTTCACTTGCAAAACTTGTTTCGGCAACAACAAAAAATACTGCTAATCCAACAATGTTAAATGCCGGATACAAGGTAAACGTAATTCCTGGAGAAGCAGTAGCCCATATAGATGGAAGATTTCTCCCCGGTCAAGGAGAGAGCTTCTTAAAAGAGTTACAAGAGATACTTGGCGATGATGTTGAGTTGGTTGCTGAAAATTATGATGTGGCACTTGAAGCTTCCTTCGAAACACCATTAGTTGATCTAATGATCAATAGCCTTGCAAAGGAAGACCCGGCAGCCAAAGTCGTTCCCTACATGCTTTCAGGCGGGACAGATGCTAAAGCTCTATCGTTACTGGGGATCAAAGGTTATGGTTT
>ERZ890510.2066-NODE-2066-length-11905-cov-5.084473_pt1 | contig 11905 bp, 10 predicted proteins | sample MGYA00521265_ERZ890510 | MGnify/ENA primary metagenome ERZ890510 (study PRJEB32303, sample SAMEA104408624) | aquatic metagenome | biome: Brackish water; feature: Chemocline; material: water | place: Baltic Sea | collected 2014-10-26T21:54:00 | depth 110 m ...
ACAACCGTTAATAATGTGGAATCGATTGCTGTTGCGCCGACAATATTACGCCGCGGGGCCACGTGGTTTGCGGGCTTGGGTCGTGAAAATAACACGGGTACTAAATTATTTTGCATTTCTGGTCATGTTAATAATCCCTGCAATGTAGAAGAAGAAATGGGGATTCCCCTCAAAGAGCTTATTGAAAAGCATGCGGGCGGTGTTCGCGGGGGTTGGGATAACTTATTGGCAATCATTCCCGGTGGTTCGTCCGTTCATATGATTCCAAAATCAGTTTGTGATACTGTTTTGATGGATTTTGACAGTTTGCGCGCCGAAGGCACAGGCCTTGGAACGGCGGCGGTGATTGTTATGGATAAATCAACGGATCTGGTTCGGGCAATCACAAGATTATCTGCTTTTTACAAACATGAAAGTTGCGGTCAATGTACCCCTTGTCGCGAGGGAACGGGTTGGATGTGGCGGGTGATGGAACGTTTGTGTGAAGGCAATGCGGAAATTGAAGAAATTGATATGCTCCTTGATGTAACTAAACAAATTGAAGGACATACTATTTGCGCCCTTGGTGACGCGGCGGCATGGCCTATTCAAGGGTTAATGCGCCATTTTCGCCCCGAGGTCGAAGCTCGCATCCTTAAACATAAAAAATTTAACGTTGCGTAGGAGAGAAATAATATGCCAACGCTAAAGATTGACGGAATAGAAATAGAAGTAGAACAAGGGACTACAGTGTTGCAAGCCGCAGAGCAGGCAGGCATTGAAATTCCGCGTTTTTGCTATCACGAACGACTTTCAATTGCGGGCAATTGCCGTATGTGTCTGGTCGAAGTATCTCCCGGGCCTCCTAAACCGGCGGCCTCGTGTGCGCTTCCAGCAGGTGACGGAATGGAAGTTAAAACCAATACGGAAAAAGTTCGTAAATTCCGCGAAGGGGTGATGGAATTTTTACTGATCAACCATCCTCTTGATTGTCCGGTGTGTGACCAAGGCGGTGAATGTGATCTTCAGGACCAATCGGTGGCTTATGGGCTTGGTAATAATCGCTATAGTGAAAAACGTCGGATTGTTAAAGAAAAAAATATGGGCCCGCTCATTCGCACCATTATGACCCGCTGTATCCATTGCACGCGTTGTGTGCGGTTTGCAGAAGAAATTGCAGGTGTTCCGTCGTTAGGGGCTGTTGGTCGCGGTGAAAATACTCAAATCACCACCTATGGGGAACAAGCCTTTGCCTCTGAGCTTTCTGGTAATGTGGTCGATCTTTGTCCTGTCGGGGCGTTGACATCAAAACCATATACATTTAAAGCCCGTCCTTGGGAGCTTAAAAGCACTGAAACCATTGATGTTCATGATGCTCTAGGTTCAAATATTCGCATTGATAGCCGTGGTCGCGCCGTTATGCGCGCACTTCCGCGGATTCATGAAGATGTCAATGAAGAATGGATTAGTGATAAAACCCGCCACGCGGTTGATGGACTTTCTAAAAACAGACTTGACCGCCCTTATGTTAAGAAAAAGGGAAAAATGGTTGAAGCCTCTTGGCAAGAAGCCTTCCAAATCATTGCTAACAAACTTAAAGGATTAAAGGGTGATCAAATCGCTGGCCTCGTTGGTGATTTATGTGACGGGGAAAGCATGTATGCTTTAAAACAATTACTTAATTCCTTGGGATCTGAAAATATTGATTGTCGCATTGATGGCTCAAAAGTTGGGGCTAAACATCGGGTCGGCTATTTATTTAATTCTGGAGTGAGTGGCATTGCTCAAGCGGACGCATGTTTGCTGATTGGCACTAACCCAAGGTTAGAATCACCGGTACTAAACGCTAGACTTCGCCAACGCTGGCTAACAAGAGACTGCAAAGTTGCCAATATAGGCCCTGCAGTTGACCTGAGTTATAAAGTTGAGCAATTGGGCGATAGTGTCGCCATATTGCAAGATATTCTTGATGGTAAAAATAATTTCGCAAAAACCTTGAAAGCCGCTAAAAAGCCAATGCTTATTTTGGGAACGGGCGCGTTAAATCGCTCTGATAGTGGTCAAATTATTAAACTTGCCCATGATATTGCCGAAAAATACGGCTTTGTGAAAGGGGATTGGAACGGCTTTAACGTGCTTCATACTGCTGCCTCACGGGTGGCAGCTCTTGATCTTGGCTTGGTTAGTAAAAAAGGGGTCGATGGTATTTTATCGGGCGCTGAAAATGGAACAATCAAAGTGGTTTATAACCTTGGTGCTGATGAGTTGGATACAAGCCAACTTAAAAAAGCATTTGTCATTTATCAGGGCAGTCACGGCGATGAGGGCGTGAAAAATGCTGATGTGATCTTGCCGGGCGTGGCCTATACGGAAAAACCAGGAACTTATATCAATACAGAAGGGCGCGTGCAAAGAGCGCAACGTGCTATATTTGGCCCCGGTGAAGCCCGTGAAGATTGGACAATATTACGAGCCTTATCTGACGTCGTTGGTAAAACATTAAGTTTCGATGATATAGCAGAGCTTCGCGCCGCCATGATAAAAGACTATGCCCATTTTGGACAAATTGATCAAAAGCCAAACGCAGACTGGGCCGAGATTGGTGTGGCAGGGAAAGTATCAAAAGACGCATTTGAGCTTGCTATTAAAGATTTTTATGGAACCAATCCGATTGCACGGTCATCATTGACCATGGATCAATGCCGTGATGCGATGGCGAGTTTGGCTCAAACAGAGGGAGCGACAGGGACCAATGGGTAAGTATATAGACATATTCATTAACTGGTTGTTTGGTTATCAACTAGCAGACTGGGCGATCTTGACCTTTGGAACGATTGCCAATGTCCTTGTGGTAGCTCTTCCTGTGTTGTTGGCTGTTGCCATGATTGTTTGGGTTGATCGCAAGGTATGGGCCGCTATTCAATTACGTAAGGGACCAAATATAGTAGGACCCTTTGGCTTGCTCCAGTCTTTCGCTGATGGACTTAAAGTATTTCTAAAGGAAACTATTATTCCCGCCGGGGCCAATAAGTTCTTATTCCTATTAGCCCCCGGCTTGAGTTTAATTTTTGGACTTGTTGGCTGGGCCGTTATTCCTTTTGGGGAAGGGATGGTTATTTCAAATTTAAATGTGGGAATTCTATATTTATTCGCCGTATCTTCTTTGGCGGTATACGGCATTATCATTGCCGGTTGGGCCAGTAATTCACGTTACGCCTTTCTTGGGGCAATGCGTAGTGCGGCGCAGATGGTATCCTACGAAGTTTCCATTGGCTTTGTGCTGGTCACTGTTCTTATGTGTGTGGGATCACTGAATTTAACCGATGTAGTATTGGCTCAGAAAAATGTCATGTTTGGCGTTAATGGCTATTTCTTCTCTGGTTTGTTCCCCATGTTTGTTATCTTCTTTATTTCGGCACTGGCAGAAACAAATCGCACACCGTTTGATTTACCCGAGGCCGAAGAAGAAATCGTCGCAGGTTTCCAGATTGAATATTCTTCCATGTCTATGGCTCTATTTTATCTTGGTGAATATGCCACCATTATATTGATGTGCGCTATGATCAGCATCTTATTCTTTGGGGGCTGGTTGCCGCCGTTTGATTGGGCGCCGCTTTATTTGATCCCGGGCGTGATTTGGTTGTTCATTAAGATACTGTTCTTTTTCTTCTGTTTCGCATGGATTAAGGCGTCGGTACCGCGTTATCGCTACGATCAATTAATGCGCCTTGGTTGGAAAGTATTTTTACCCGTATCTTTATTGTGGGTGGTTTTAACCTCTGGCTATCTTGTCTTTTTTGGCAAGTTTGCAACATAGGGAGATTTGATAATGGCATTTTTAGATCACGCAATTAGAACCGTCTTCCTAACGGAATTTATTAAAGGTATGGGCTTGACGCTGAAATATTTTTTCAGCAAAAAAGTAACCATCAATTATCCTCATGAAAAAGGCCCTCTTAGCCCGCGTTTTCGCGGCGAACATGCGCTTAGACGTTATGATAACGGCGAGGAACGTTGTATTGCTTGTAAATTATGCGAGGCTATTTGCCCCGCTCAAGCCATTACCATCGAAGCAGATATTTGTGATGACGGCTCAAGGCGCACAACGCGTTATGATATTGATATGACCAAATGTATTTATTGTGGTTATTGTCAAGAAGCCTGTCCAGTGGAAGCCATTGTTGAGGGGCCCAATTTTGAATATGCCACAGAAACACGTGAAGAACTTTTATATGATAAAGATAAGCTTCTTGATAACGGGGACCGTTGGGAACGACAACTTGCTCTTAATATAGAGCTAGATGCACCATACCGATAGAAAACCGATAAAGGAAAGATGAAATGATAGCAGCCATTTGTTTTTATATTTTTGCCACAATATTGGTGGGATCAGCCATTATGGTGGTGTTTAGTAAAAACCCCGTTCATTCGGTGCTGTTTTTGATACTTGCCTTTTTTAATGCGGCGGGTTTGTTTGTTCTGCTGGGCGCCGAATTTATCGCGATGATATTGGTGATTGTTTATGTGGGTGCGGTGGCGGTGATGTTCTTATTTGTCGTGATGATGCTTGATATTAATTTCACTGAACTGCGTAAAGGGGTTCAGGATTATCTGCCTATTGGCCTTTTGATCGGCGTTATATTGATGGTGGAAATGATATTTATCGTTGGTGGCTGGCATATGTCAGATGGTATCGCCACGATCATTCTTGCACCAACGCCGCCTCTAAGCGAAGTGACTAACACAGACGCCATTGGCCGAATTTTATATACGGACTATATTTATTTATTCCAGATTGCGGGACTTATTCTGCTTGTGGCAATGATCGGTGCGATAGTTCTTACTCATCGCAAAAGAGCGGGTGTTAAAAAACAAAATATTGGTGATCAAGTTCGCCGCCGTCGCGGCCAAGCATATGAAGCGATCGATGTTAAACCGGGTCAAGGGATATAGGGGAAAAATGATGTTAGAAATTGGAATTGAACATTATCTTACAGTGGCCGCCATGCTCTTTACACTTGGTGTTTTTGGTATTTTCTTAAATCGCAAGAATGTGATCATTATTCTGCTTTCAGTGGAGTTGATATTACTGAGCGTCAATATTAATTTGGTGGCCTTCTCATCCTATATGGGCGACCTTACAGGTCAAATATTCACCATGTTTATTTTAACAGTTGCAGCCGCCGAGGCCTCAATCGGATTAGCCATTTTAGTGGTTTATTTCCGTAATCGGGGATCGATCGCGGTTGAAGACATTCATCTGATGAAAGGGTAATAAAAATATGTATCAGACCATTGTCTTCTTACCGCTGATTGCCGCTCTGGTTGCTGGATTATTTAGCAAACAAGTTGGTGTTCGTGGGTCACAGATAATCACGTGCGGTGCCCTTATTATTGCCGCGCTTTTATCGTGGTTTGCTTTCTTTAAGGTCGCTATGACCCCCGGTGACCATAGCTTGCATATTCAGGTTCTTAGCTGGATTGTCTCTGGTGATTTTCAAATAAACTGGGCCTTTCAAATTGATACCTTAACCGCTGTTATGTTGGTGGTGGTCAATACGGTATCTTGTCTTGTCCATATTTATAGTGTTGGTTATATGAGCCACGATCCACATATTCAGCGTTTTATGTCTTATTTATCATTGTTTACCTTTGCTATGTTAATGTTGGTGACGGCGGATAATTTTGTACAAATGTTCTTTGGTTGGGAAGGGGTTGGACTTGCCTCATATTTGCTTATTGGCTTTTGGTATAAAAAACCAAGTGCTTGTGCGGCGGCTATTAAGGCTTTTGTGGTCAATAGGGTTGGTGACTTTGGTTTTGCCTTAGGAATATTTGCCATTTTCATGACATTCGGCAGTGCTGATTTTGCTGTTGTTTTTAGCGATGTGGGTGCCTACAGCGATAAAACAATATATTTTCTTGGTATGGAACTTGATCTATTGACGACCATTTGTATTTTATTGTTCATTGGAGCTATGGGAAAATCTGCTCAGCTTGGCTTGCATACATGGTTGCCTGACGCCATGGAAGGGCCGACCCCTGTCTCTGCCTTGATCCACGCTGCGACCATGGTGACGGCCGGTGTCTTTATGGTTGCTCGCTGTTCACCGCTGTTTGAATATGCCCCTGTCGCCTTGGATGTGGTATGTATCATTGGTGCCTCCACGGCATTTTTTGCAGCGACTGTCGGTATGTCACAGTTTGATATTAAGCGGGTCATTGCTTACTCTACCTGTTCTCAGCTTGGATATATGTTCTTTGCGCTCGGGATAGGCGCATACGGTGCTGCCATATTCCATCTTTTCACTCACGCTTTCTTTAAGGCGTTATTGTTCTTAGGAAGTGGCTCAGTAATCCATGCGAGCAGTGATGAACAGGATATGCGTAATATGGGCGGTCTTCGTAAGAAAATCCCATTGACTTTTTGGATGATGGTGATTGGTACGCTAGCCTTAACAGGATTTCCTTTCTTTGCCGGTTATTATTCAAAAGATATGATCATTGAAAGTGCCTTTGCCGCCCATTCAAGCGTTGGCAGTTATGCCTTTGGCATGGGAGTTGCTGCGGCGCTTATGACCTCTTTTTATTCATGGCGGCTTATATTTATGACATTCTTTGGCGAGAGCCGTGCTTCCAAAGAAGTACAAGACCATGTCCATGAAAGCCCACAAGTGATGCTCGCACCGCTATATGTGTTAGCGCTTGGAGCATTGGTTTCAGGGTTTTTATTCAAAGAATATTTTGTTGGTCATCATTACGAAGATTTCTGGGCTGGTGCGCTTACGCTGGTCGGTGATAATGTTATGGAGACGGCTCATCATGTGCCGTCTTGGGTTATCGCCTCGCCCTTCATTGCCATGGTTAGTGGCTTAGCAATTGCTTATTATTTCTATATCAAGCGTCCTGAAATGCCTGGTAAATTTGTTCAAACTTTCCGTTTCCTTCATGCTTTATCCTTTAATAAATGGTATTTTGATGAACTTTATGACGTTATATTTGTTCGTCCTGCTATGAAACTTGGATATTTTTTATGGAAATCAGGTGATGAGAATATCATTGATCGTTATGGTCCTGATGGTGTTTCGGCTGCGGTTGTGCGGGTGGCGGAAAGATTTAGAAATTTACAATCAGGCTATTTATACCATTATGCCTTTGCCATGTTGATCGGCCTGTCGGCCTTTGTCACTTGGTTCGTATTGGGAGGTCAGTAAAATGGAACATTTTCCAATTCTTTCTGCCATAACATTCTTGCCGCTTCTTGGTGTCATTATTATTTTGAGCATTAATGGTGAAAAAGAAATTGTTGAACGTAATGCCCGTAACGCCGCCTTATTAACGACAGTGGCCACATTCTTATTCTCATTAGTATTGTGGTTTGGTTTTGATAAAACGACCGCAGAATTTCAATTTGAAGAACATGCGGCCTGGCTTGGTGGTGGTATTAGTTATCATATGGGTATTGACGGAATTTCAATATTATTTGTCTTGCTCACCACATTTATCATGCCAATTTGTATTTTATGTGGATGGGAGACCATAAAAGACCGTGTTAAAGAATATTTGGTCGCCTTTTTATTGCTTGAATGCTTTATGATCGGGGTCTTTTGTACGCTTGACCTTGTGTTGTTTTATGTATTTTTCGAAGCGGGTCTTATTCCCATGTTCCTGATCATTGGTGTTTGGGGTGGCGCTAACCGTGTTTATGCGGCTTATAAATTATTTTTATATACCTTGCTTGGTTCCGTATTGATGCTGGTCGCCATGCTTTATATGTATGGTCAGGCAGGAACAACTGATATTCCGGTTTTAATGAATTATGATTTTGATGCCGGGGCGCAGACATGGTTATGGCTGGCATTCTTTGCGTCCTTTGCTGTAAAAATGCCCATGTGGCCGGTCCATACTTGGTTGCCGGACGCCCATGTGCAAGCTCCTACGGCGGGTTCTGTGATTTTGGCGGGTATCTTGCTGAAAATGGGTGGTTACGGCTTCCTTCGTTTTTCATTGCCCATGTTCCCTATCGCCTCTTATGAACTTTCGTGGCTGATTTACGGGCTTTCCTGCATTGCGATTATTTACACATCTCTTGTCGCCTTAAGACAAACAGATATGAAAAAACTTATTGCTTATTCGTCGGTTGCTCATATGGGTTTTGTAACATTGGGCATTTTCGCCTTTAATATTCAGGGGATCGAAGGGGCGATTATGGTTATGCTTGCCCACGGCTTGGTGGCATCGGCTCTTTTCCTTTGTGTAGGCGTAGTTTATGACCGATTGCATACAAGGGATATCGATCGTTATGGTGGCTTGGTTAATATCATGCCGCGTTATGCACTAGTCTTTATGATCTTTACTATGGCCTCGGTTGGACTTCCCGGTACAGCAAACTTCATCGGTGAGATTTTAGTACTGGTCGGTATATTTAAAGTAAGCAGTTGGGTTGCTTTCTTTGCTCTGTTCGGTGTGGTTTTAGGGGCGGCTTATATGCTCTATCTTTATCGCCGTGTGGTCTTTGGAGAACTAACCAAAGATGACCTTAAAAATATGCTGGATTTGGATAAACGCGAGATATTAATCTTTGCTCCCTTGATTTTCTTTACTCTTTGGATGGGGGTTTATCCATCAACATTTATGGATTTTATCCATGTTTCTGTTGAAAATCTTAATATGCAGCATGAGACGGCCATGTCGACCTATCACGCGCTCACGCAAACAGTAACAGGAAATTAGGAGAGAAAATATGCTAGAACAATTTCCTAATATTTCAATTGCTTACGGCGAGATACTCTTGAGCCTAGGGGCTTTGGTTTTATTGATGGTTGGGGTTTTTAAAAAAGACAGTGTTAATTTAGTAAGCTGGCTTAGCGTTGGTTTTATGGCGATCGCCCTATGTCTGACCATGGCCACACCGACCGTGCAGACTTATACTTTTTCCAATCTTTTTGTGGCTGATGACTTTACTCAATATATGAAAATGCTCGTTCTTGTGGCGGCCGCGTTAGCGGTTATTATGTCGCGGGAATTCTTTAAATTAGAAGGTGATGAGCGCTTTGAATTTCCAGTTTTATTGGTTCTTGCCACAGTTGGTATGATGGTGATGGTGAGTGCTAATGATTTAATGTCCCTTTATATGGGTATTGAATTGCAAAGTTTAAGCCTTTATGTGCTTGCCGCCTTTAAACGTGATAGCGAACGATCAACGGAGGCGGGACTTAAATATTTTGTCCTTGGGGCCTTATCATCGGGTATTCTTCTTTATGGCTGTTCTTTGATTTATGGCTTTATAGGGAGTACTAATTTTTCATCTATCGGGAATGTGATTTCAAATTATGGTGATCACGGCGCTCCCATTGGTGTTATTATTGGACTGGTATTTGTTCTAGCAGGGCTTGCGTTTAAAATTTCCGCAGTCCCTTTTCATATGTGGACACCAGATGTTTATGAAGGATCACAGACCCCTGTAACGGCTTTCTTTGCTGTGGCACCGAAAGTGGCAGCCTTGGCTCTACTTGCCCGAACATTATATGTACCCTTTGGCGATATGAGCGCCTCTTGGAGCCAAGTGATAATCTTTATGTCTGTGGCGTCTATGATTCTTGGTTCATTTGCCGCGATTATGCAAACTAACATCAAACGCCTGATGGCTTATAGCTCGATTGGTCATGTGGGTTTTGCATTGCTTGGTCTTATTTCTGGAACAAGCGAAGGTTTGCGCGGGCTTATTATTTATATGACCATATATTTGGTGATGAATGTGGGTATGTTTGTCTGCATTATGTCTATGCGCCGTAAAGAAGACGGCATGGTCGAAGATATTAAAGAATTATCAGGGTTGGCTAAAACAGACCCACCCTTAGCGGCATTTATCAGTATATTTATGTTCTCTCTTGCAGGCGTGCCGCCACTTGCTGGTTTCTTTGCGAAATGGTATGTGATCATTCCTATTGTGAGGGACGGTAATTTCATCCTCGCCACCATTGCGGTACTGGCCAGTGTGGTCGGGGCTTATTATTATATTCGTATCGTAAAACTAATGTATTTTGATGAGCCTGTGGAAAAATTTATCTCACGAAAATCATATCCAATGAAAATTATCGTAACATTATCAGCACTGCTTGTGCTTGCATTCATTATCCCGCAAGTTTCAAACCCAGTACTTGAAGGGGCTACTGCGGCAGCGCAGGGGCTAGTTTCGCAATAATTATCATGACTAACAATAATAAAATTAAAATGCCTGATGGGTTTGACTATCAGGCATTTTTGTCACTTGATAGCACCAATAAAGAAGCCGTACGCCAAGCTCATATGGGGGCAAAAAGTGGATTTTGGATTAGTTCTATAGAGCAAACGGAGGGGCGGGGCCGACGGGGCCGAAAATGGGCCTCAGTATCCGGTAATTTATATTGTTCGCTTATTTATGATAGCCAAAGTGAAATTTATAAAGCCTCACAATTATCCTTTGTTACAACTTTGGCCGTGTGTGATACGGTGGCTGAATGTTTAGAGGGGGTTGATGTAAAATGTAAATGGCCCAATGATGTTTTGGTAGATAATAAAAAAATATCGGGAATATTACTTGAGACATTTTCAAAAACACCAAAAGATCCCATTTTTATGATTATAGGGATCGGTATTAATATACAAGACCATCCAAAATTAACCCTTTATGAGGCCACTCATATAAATGAACATACAAAAACAGATTTTAACGCTGATGATATATTTTCCATATTAACGCAAAAAATGGCCTATTGGTTGGAGATCTGGAATGTTCAAGGATTTGCCACAATAAGAGAACAATGGCTTAAACATTGTAAAGGCTTAGGCGAAAACATCTGTGTAAGAATGCCAAACGAAGAATTAATGGGACGTTTTGTTGACCTTGATAGCAATGGCGCGTTAAGATTAGCCATAGGCGATGAGATTAGGCTTATTCATTCAGGTGATGTTTTTTTTGATACTACAAAAAATAATAAGAGAAAATAATAAGAGAAAATAAGATGCTCCTTGCGATTGATGCTGGTAATACCAATATTGTTTTTGCGCTTCATGATAATGATCAAATCATTCATAAATGGCGTATTTCTAGTGCGGATAGCCGCACTGCCGATGAATATATGGTCTGGCTTTCTCAACTGGTTAATTTTGAAAAACTCGACACGGCACAAATTACGGGCGCGATTATAGCGACAGTTGTTCCACAAACGCTATTTCCATTACAGCTTTTATGTCGGCGTTATTTTAATTGTGAAGCTTTGGTTGTTGGTGATAAAAATGTCAAACTTGATATAAATATTAAGCTGCCAAATCCAGAAGAGGTCGGCGCCGACCGTCTGGTCAATGCTGTTGCGGCTCATAAAAAATATGGTGGACCGATGATTATCATTGATTTTGGTACTGCCACAACATTTGATGTAATAGACGAGCATGGTGATTATTACGGCGGAGTGATCGCACCGGGGGTAAACCTCTCGGTTGAGGCCTTAGGGAGGGCGGCGGCAAAACTGCCCCGTGTTGCCGTCGAAAAACCAAATAAAGTGATTGGTAATAGTACTATTACAGCCATTCAATCGGGTATTTTTTATGGTTACCTTTCAATGTTAGAAGGGATGGTAAGGCGCATTAGCGAAGAATTTGGCAAGCCGATGAAAGTGCTGGCCACAGGGGGGCTTGCGCCGCTCTTTAATGAAGCAACGGATATTATCGAATATGTGGACCAAGAACTTACCACTTATGGACTGTTTGAAATATATTCAGCAAATACAAAAGATAATGTTTAATGCCTAAGGAATTTCAACAATTATTGTTTTTGCCGCTCGGTGGTTCTGGCGAGATTGGAATGAATCTCAATCTTTATGCTATTGATAATCAATGGATGATGGTGGATTGCGGTATTTCGTTTGCGGATGATTATTTACCGGGC
>ERZ890510.2069-NODE-2069-length-11893-cov-4.588444_pt1 | contig 11893 bp, 11 predicted proteins | sample MGYA00521265_ERZ890510 | MGnify/ENA primary metagenome ERZ890510 (study PRJEB32303, sample SAMEA104408624) | aquatic metagenome | biome: Brackish water; feature: Chemocline; material: water | place: Baltic Sea | collected 2014-10-26T21:54:00 | depth 110 m ...
TTGAGTACTCAGAGGTAGAGAACCTGGCTATTCGTTAACCAAGCCAGCGGCTTTAGTCTCTCGGCCCACAGGCCGCATACGGCTTTAGTCTCCGCCGGAGGCAATATAGCCTTTAGTCCCCTCGCCGCAGCGACACATGTCTGGGGCTACACCCTTGTGAGCAAAGCCTGACAGAAACGCGCAGTGTCTACCAGGTCTAGGATGTCCACGTACTCTCTGTTCGTGTGCATGAGGTTCGTGGACATGCCCACCACCACTGCTGGGATGCCTCGTCGGTTGAACACGTTGGCGTCTGTGCCGCCGCCAGTGGGTCCCAGTTGTGGCTTCAAGTTGATATCGGTCAACACACTGGTTGCTCGTTGCACCATCTCGTGGTCGTCGGGGAGGGTGTATGTGTGGAAGCTGATGTCCAGGTCCTCCACAATCTTGGCCTCCGTGTACAGCTTTCGTGCGGCGTCTAACGCGTTGGTTATCTGAAGCCTCAGCAAATCCAGGGTCTCTGTACTGCGACTTCGGAATTCTCCGGAGAAGAATGCCTCCTCCGGCACGGTGTTCCGCACGCTCCCCCCGGTGATGGAGCCGACGTTGATGGTGGTCTCGTCGTCCAGGCGACCTTGCGGAAGCCTTCCTATGATGTCGGCTGCAATCCTGATGGCTGACAGCCCCTTCTCCGGCTCCACCCCTGCGTGGGCAGCCCTACCGGTTATACGGACATCAAAGCTGACGTACGTTGGGCTGGCGGTGGTGACCATGCTCACCGGGCCGTTGCCATCGAACACCACGGCATGCTTTGCCTGCACCATAGAGAAGTCGAGGTTGCGGGCGCCTACCAGGCCAATCTCTTCGCCGCGAGTGTAGATGAGCTGGACGGGGATGCGTGACCCGCCATCTTGCTTGATAGATTCCAACGCCTCAAGGACAGCAGCTATCCCAGCCTTACAATCGCCGCCGAGGATGGTTGTGCCGTCCGATTGTATTCGGTCGCCAACTACCTGTGGCTTGATGCCTCGGCCGGGGTCAACCGTGTCCATATGGGCGGAGAGCATCAAGGGGTTGGAGCCCTCTTCAGAGGCGAACAGGTTGCCGTGGGCGTCGCGGCTGATGACAAAGCCCAGCGCGGTGAGGCGTCTGTTCAAGTCCTGGGCCATCGCCTCCTCCTCGCCAGAGGGGCTGTCTATCTGCACAATCTCGCAAAGGGTGTTTACTACTCTGTCTCTATCAATCATCACGGCCTCCCAAAGGGTAATTGGTAGCTTAGATGCCCAGCTTGTCAGCCAGCATCGCGCGGATCTCTTCAACGGTGGCGCGCTGCCATGCGGGATAGCGCTCCAATAGGCGAGGTCGGGACACCTTACGAACTTCCGCCTCTTCCGTGCCAGCGGGAAGCTCCTTGCGAGCCTCTTCTACGAACTGCTCGGTCTCTTGGTAGCCAATGGCAGGCTTCTCAATCCAGTGGCATTGGTACACGCCCGCTGCGTTGTAGAAGATGACCGTGGGGATGGAGCGAAACTCGCCACGGTTCAGGAACTCGTCGGCAATGTCCAGGTTCTCATCGCGAGGGAAGACGCGTAACTCTATGCCTGCTGCTTCTGCAATGCGCGTGAACACCGGCAACCCGCGATACACGTCTGGGCACCAGTCCTCGCCCACCACCAGCATCTTTGCAGCGCCGCTCTTGGCCGCCTTGGTGAAGAACGCCACGTCGTCAGCGTTGAGGACATCGGCGGAGGTCTCTGTGTACTCCTGGAACTTGTCGTGGTTCACCTTAATCTGTGCAATGTAGTCGCTGTACGTGAACCCAGATGCGTACCGCTCTGGTGTTACTACGCTTGTCTGCTCTGCCATGTTGTTCTCCTCTTTGCTGTTGTGCGTTTCCTGTCGTATTCTGCTGCCATTCTGAGAAGTCCTTCCCTTGAAGGACAACGAAGAATCTGGGGTGGGGCAACTGCCCCCCTTAGATGATGGCTCAGCCCCATTCCCCTTCAAACCCCTCTTCAACCCTACCGTCAGGGTGGATGATAAGGGGAACTGACTCGCCATACCCGCGGGCTTCGTCCATGAATACCTGGTTTTCCTCGACCACACGCTCCTCGAACTCGATGCCCCGCTCTTTCCACGCAACGCGTAGCTGTTCACAGGTGGGTCAGGTGCGCATCGTGTAGACGATGGTCATAGTGGGCATTGTTCCCTCCAATGTGGTGAATAGATGATAGTTCACTAGGCTCGATTGGTTATGCGGAATGGTACACCCGTAGGAGAGAGCCTGTCACGAGTGCTAGGGGAGCGCCCTAGGGAAGGTTAAGCGCGGCTGCGTCGGCTGCGGGGAGGATGACGTCGGTGGCATTCTCAATGATGTTCACCAGCGGTTCAGGGTAGACGCCTAACAAGATGACAATAATTACCAGGACACCAACCAGCCCGTACAGGAGGTTGGGCACCTTGATTGCGCCTTCTTCGCCGTCTGCTGCGGGGCTGATGTACATCTGTCGCACAACGTTCAGGTAGTAGTAGAGGGAGATGAGGCTGGCAACCATTGCCACACCCGCCAGCCAGAGCAAGTCCTCTGCTGCCGCCGCGGAGAAGAGGTAGAACTTGGTGACAAACCCCGCCAGGAACGGCAGACCCGCCAGTGAGAACAGCGACACGGTGATGGCTGCTGCCAGGAACGGCGAGCGACCCGCCAGTCCGGCGAAATCTACGATGTCTTCTTTGCCGGTGACGTTGTAGAAGGCGGTGATGGCGAAGAACACGGCCAGATTGGTAGCTGAATACCCTACCAGGTGCACCATCAGGCCGTTGGATGACAGGGTTGATAGTGAGGCGATGCCCATGAGCAGAAAGCCCACCTGTCCCACGCTGGAGTACGCCAGCATACGTTTCACGTTGGTCTGTGCCAGAGCTACCAGGTTGCCGAAGAGCATGGTCAAGGCCGCCAGTCCGGCAATGAGTACGTTCCATTGGTCAATGGCGGGCAGGAGCCCTTCTGCGAAGAGCCGTAGCACCAGCGCAAAGGCAGCAACTTTAGACCCCACGGCAATGTATGCCGTTATCGGCATCGGAGCGCCCTCATAGACGTCCGGAGCCCACATGTGGAAGGGCACTGCTGCCATCTTGAACCCCAGGCCGGAGATTAGCAGCGTCAGGCCTATCAGCAGCCTGCCATCAATGTCCTCAATGCCCTCAAGCGCAACGGCCATCTCTGCGAAGCTGGTGGTACCCAGCGCGCCGTACAGCATGACGATGCCGTACAGAAGCAGCCCTGAGGAGAATGCTCCCAGCAGGATGTACTTCACCGATGCCTCGTTCGACTTGCTGTCGTGAAGGGCGAAGCCGCTGAGGATGTAGAGACAGAAGCTCAACAGCTCCAGAGACAGGTAGGCGGTCAGAAGCTCACCGGAAGCTGCCATCATCATCATGGCCAGCACGGAGAGCAGGATGATTGCGTAGTACTCGCCGGGGTGCGTCAGGTAGCGACCAACAAAGTGGATGGAGCCCAGTATCACCGCCCCGCCGATGGCCATGGATAACACCTTGAAGAAGAGAGCGTAATCGTCAACGCGATAGAGGCCATTGAAGAGGCTATCGTTCTCGTTCATCAGATACGGGATGGTGAAAGCGAGAATACCCGCCAGCCCAATGACGGACACCCACGCCAGGATGTTCTTCCGCTCTGGGCGCAGGAAGAAGTCCAACGTGAAGATGACAAAGGCCAGCCCTGCTACCAGGAACTCCGGCCAAAGCAACTCAAAATGTACGTCAGCGGTCATTAGTTACCCAGTCTTTCCATGATTGGAGCCACGCCGCTGTCGATGATCTCGACGATGCGGAAGGGGAACAGCCCCCACAGCAGTAGGAAGCCGGTCAGAAGGACGGCAACGCCCGTTTCCGTCTTATTGGCATCAGTCAGGTCCTTCCATTTGTTCTCGTCGAACGGGCCGAAGAACACCTTGCCCAGCATCCGCAGGATGTACACGGCAGTGATGGCTGCGCCTATCACCGCCAGGACACCTAGAATCGGGTATGTGCGGTACGTACCAATGAATATCAGGAGTTCCGCCACAAAGCTGCTGAATCCTGGGAGGCCCAGGGAGGTCAGACCCGCCACGGCTAGGAACACCCCCGTGATACCCATCTTTTTGCCGAGACCCTCAAGAACGGTGATGTCCCGGATGTGTGTTCGTTGATATATGACGCCTACCATGGCGAAGAAGAGGGCCGTCATGATGCCGTGGGCGAACATCTGAAGCACTGCGCCGTCCACTGCCAGGACATCAAGCGTACCTAGGCCCATGAGGACGTACCCCATGTGACTGACGCTTGAGTAACCAATGACGTACTTCAAGTCCTTTTGTCCAAGTGCTGATATGGCGCCATAGAGGACGTTCACCGTGCCCAACCCAATGAGGGTGGGAGCCCAGAACTGAGCTCCCTTCGGCAGAATGACCATGCCCACCGCCAGAATGCCGAAAGCACCCAGCTTCATGAGCACGCCTGCGTGGAGCATGCTGACGGCGGTTGGCGCGGCTACGTGACCGTCTGGCGACCACGTATGAAAGGGCCAGAGACCCGCCAGGATGCCGAAGCCGACCATCAGGAACGGGTAGTAGAGCTTCTGGAAGCCCTCTGAGAACTCTACCTGCGACAACCCTGCGATGCTGAAGTCGGCGATGCCGGTAATCTCCCTGGCCTCCATCCACATTGCCAGAATGGCAATCCAGACAAGGACGCTGCCAGCTACTAGTACCAGCATGACCTTCATTGCGCCGTACTCTTTGGTGCGGAGGAAGGTGCCGAAGTCTGTGCTGCTGCCCCATACGCCAACCAGTAGGTACATGGGCACAACGGCCAGCTCGTAGAAGAAGAACAAGAAGAAGAGGTCCTTGGAGGCGAACACGCCGTAGACCCCAGCCACCAGCAGCATCAACCAGATGAAGAAGTCCTTGGGTCTATGGGTCACGTTCCAGGAAATCAGCACACCACCAAAGAAGATGACCGCGTTAAGCAGCATCAGCGGTGCCGTGATGCCTGAGAGGCCCAGGGTGAACCGGATGCCAAGGGACGGCAACCAGTCGAAATCTACTGTGTATTTAGTAAGGTCGCCGCTGGTGTCAAAGGTGATGAACAGGTATGCGGCGATGGCCAGCCCGACGGCTGCGATGATTCTGGTATACCAGTGAATCATGATGTGCTTATCCGCAGGGAAGAACGCCAGGACAATGGCCCCAAAGAAGGGGACCGCCACAAGCGCGAAGATGAGGACGCTGTCTATCCCGTTCATGCCACCCACCAGGCCAGGGCGATGCCAAGGAAGCCAACGAACATGCCCATTGCGTAGGTGTAGAGCTTGCCGCTCTGGACGTAACGCATCAGCCGTCCGGTGGTGGTTGCGATTGCGCCTGTGCCGTTAATACCAACGTCGTTGATGATAGCGCGGTCAAAGAAGGCCACAAATCGGCCTGTCACCAGTACCACCTTATCGATGAGCCACTGGTAGACCTCGTCAACGTAGTACTTGTTGATAAGCACGCGGTGGACACCGCTGAACCGTCGAATGATGGGCTCCGTCTTCAGGCTTCCCTGGATGTACGCAAGCCACGTCAGGATAAAGCCGCTTATCGCCAGGGCTATGGAGCCCATGGCAATGCCCTTGTTCAAATGGAGCGCCTCTTGGTGATCGCCTGAGAATATGAAGTAGCCGAAGCCCTGATAGGCGTCGGTGTAGCTCAGCGCCATAAACCCAATGGTGAGGGCCAGGAAGGCAAAGATGAGCATGGGAGCAAGCATCACAACGGGCGATTCATGGGCATGTTCGTTCTCAGGCTTCAGCTTGCCAAAGAAGACTGCAAAGAACACACGACCCATGTACAACGCCTTCATGAAGCCAATCAGCAGCGCAACCGACATGAAGAACAAGCCTCTGCCATCAAACACGGCAGTAATGACCTCGTCTTTGCTGAAGAACCCGCCAAAGGGCGGTATGCCGCCAAGAGACAGTGCGCCAACCCCAAAGATGATTGCCGTGATGGGCATCTTGCGCCACAGGCCACCCATCTGGCGGATGTCCGTCTGACCGCTGCCGTGGGAGATGCTGCCTGCGGCCAGGAACAGGATTGCCTTGGAGAAGCCGTGCACAAGGAGGTGGAACATGCCGGCGGTGACGCTGCCTGCGCCCAGGGCAAACATCATGAAGCCCAGGTCCGTCAGCGTGGAATACGCCAGGATACGCTTGATGTCCGTCACTACCAGGGCTATTGCGGCAGCGCCAATGGCGGTGAATGCTCCAATGAGCGTCACCATCAACGCAGCCGATTCTGAATGCTCGTAGAAGGGGAACATGCGGGCCACAAGGTATACACCGGCCACAACCATGGTGGCAGAGTGAACCAGCGCGCTTACCGGGGTTGGGCCTTCCATGGCGTCTGGCAGCCAAACGTGGAGTGGGAACTGTGCCGATTTGCCGATGGCTCCCAGGAAGAGCAGCACCGCAGCCGCTGTTATGACCGTGTCTGACAGGCTGCCGTTCTCCACCATTTCAAAGATGGCTGATAGCTCAAACGTGCCTGCCTTGGCAAAGAGCAGAAGGATGCCAATGAGTAGTCCAACATCGCCGATGCGAGTCGTTATGAAGGCTTTCTTGGCTGCTTCGGCTGCGGATCTGCGCTCGTAGAAGAAGCCGATGAGCAGGTAGCTACAGATGCCTACCAACTCCCACGCGATGTACAGGAGCAGCAGGTTGTCGGCCAGCACCAGCGTCAGCATGGCTGCGGCGAACAGGGAGTGTACGGCAAAGAACCAGGTGAATCGGGGCTCATGGGCCATGTAGCTCCAGGTGTAGACCTGAATGCCCAGGGCCGCCGCGGTGACCAGGCCCAGCATGACAAGAGAGATGGGGTCTATGACCATGCCCCAGGTGAAGACCGAGCCTCCGGCTTTCATCCAGTCAAAGCTGAAACCAAAGGCTTTAACTTCCGGCAAGGACTCCATAGAGAGCCAGTCAGCCAGCACAAACCAGAAGAGGACAAAGCCTATCGCCATCGTCCCTGTGGCTGCAATTGCAGACCAGTTGGGAAGACGTCGACCAGCCGTCGCCAAAAAGAAGAAGGCGATAGCAGGTAGTAACGGAATGAGCCAGGCGTATTCCATCATTGAGCTAGGCCAGCCCTATATGTGATGCCCTTAGACAATCCAGTCTCCTGATTTCTAATCTTTCCCAGAGACAACCATTCTTGTTCAAACTCTGGGTCATACATTCTCGTGCTGGGTACAGGGCAAGCCCTGTTACCACTTCATGGAATCGGCTTCATCAACGTTGGCCGTTGACCTGGTTCTGTAGAGGCGCAGGATGATGGCCATAGCCAGGCCCACCTCTGCTGCAGCCACCGTGATGACAAAAATCGTAATGACCTGGCCTACCAATCGCGTTGGGTCAAGGAACGCTGCGTAGGCTACTGCGTTGATGTTCACCGCGTTCAGCATCAACTCAATCGACATCAGAATCATTACCGCGTTCCTACGGGCTAGCACGCCATAAACGCCTATGGCGAAGAGGGCCGCGCTTAGCAACTCGACGTGATACAGCTCCATCGCTATTCCTCACCCTGCCCGTCTGTGGCTCGAGCCAGGATAATTGCACCAATGAGGGCCACCAACAGAACCAGCGAGGCTATCTCAAAGGGTACAACCCAGTTAGTGAACAGCTCTGTGCCCAACTCTTCAAGGCTTGGGCCAGCCAGTGCCTGCGTATCGAGTTTGTTGTTGAGGATGACACCGGCCATCACACCAAGGAAGCTCAGCGCAGCTACAGCGGCAACGGCCCATTGGGGGTTGTCGCGGACATTGGAGAACTCCTCAGCGCGAGTTAGCATCAGCGCGAACAGCAGCACGATGGTGATTGCTCCCCCGTAGATGAGCACTTGCACCAGGGCTAGGAACTCGGCCACCAGCAGGATGAACCACCCGCCACAGCTCCCAGGCTTACAAGGAGAAAGAGTGCCGCATGGGCTACGTTGCGCGTGATTACCACGCCCAAGGCACCGCCCAGAACCAATACCGCCAGGAAGGTAAAGGCTACAGCACTGGCATCCATTACTTAGCCTCCCCTTCAGTCCCCTCGCCGGCAGGCGCAGATTCAGATTTAGTCTCCGCAACAGCAGGAGTGTCACTAACTGGCGCAGCTTTAGTCCCCTCGGCCTCAGCCGACACATCAGCTTTAGTCTCCTCGGCCGTAGCCGTGTCACTAGCTGGCGCATCTTTAGTCTCCGCAACAGCAGCCGACACATCAGCTTTAGTCTCTTCGCCGGTAGGCGCAGCAGCCGGTGCAACAGCAGCCTTTGCGGCGGCTATAGCGGCTTTCTTAATCTCAGGGGATACCCAGTTGGACTCAGCCTGGTACTTCTTACCCATCTCCAACAGCACCGGCAGGTCTGACCTGCGACCGTTGCGAGCGAAGTGGCTGATCTCGTGTTCGTGGCTCATCTCAATGGCGTCAAAGTTGCAGACCTCAACGCACAGGCCGCACAGGATGCAGCGACCCAAGTTAATCTCAAACTCTTCAATGATCTTGCGACGGGTGCTCTTCCCCTCAGCGTGAAGAGGGTTGTCAATCATGGTGCCGGACATGCACTGCGTGGGGCACATGCGCACGCACACCATACAGCCAACGCAGTACGGTTCACCCACCTTTGCGTCCCAGGTCAGGGCCGGGAACCCTACTTGCCGTTCCATAAGAGGCAAGTGCTCCTTGGGGTACTGGGCAGTCACTGGCTTCCGCAGCGATGTCTGCAGGGTCATTAACATGCCCTTCAACGTACTAAGCACGGCGCACCTCCCTTGCTGGAATCAGTCTTACGGTTGGCCGTACCTTCTTGGATGCTGTTTTCATATAGATAAACGTGCTGGCAGCTACGAGCATTGTCAGACTCAAAACCGTCTGAACCCAGTTTGGCCACCCGTAGAAGAGCGCAAAGGCCACCATCAGAAAGTTCAGGAAAGAGAGGGGTACCAACCCCTGCCAACCAAACGCCATGAGTTGGTCAATACGCAGTCGTGGGAGTGTGCCTCGCAGCCAAAAGATAACAAGGATTACCGAGTAGCACTTGATGAGGAACCAGGCCAGCTCCGGCAGCAACGGCCCGGACCAACCGCCAAGGAAGAAAATTGTGACCAGCGCAGCTACTAGGAAGGTGTTGATGTATTCAGCAAGGAAGAATATGGACCAGTGTGCGCCGCTGTACTCGATGAACGGGCCGCCAACCAGCTCTGATTCCGCCTGGAAGATATCAAAGGGGCTGCGCCCCACCTCTGCCAGCCCCGCCAGCAGGAAAATGACCAAAGCCAGTGGTTGAAGAAGGATGTACCAAGTATTGCCCTGGCCCACCGCAATCTCCGTCAGGTTCAACGTCCCCGCCAGCATCGCAATGGTGATAGCAATGACAAGCAGCGGTATTTCGTAGCTGATAAGTTGGGCAGCGCTTCGTAGTCCGCCAATGATGCCGTACTTATTGGCAGAGCCCCAGCCGGCCATGATCAGGCCAATGATGGACAGCACGGACATTGCCAGGATGTACAGCAAGCCAAGGTCCATGTCCGTCAGGACAAGGCTTGAAGTAAAGGGAACCGCAATCCACACGGCAAAGCTGGGGATAAAAACCGCCAGGGGAGCTAGCCAGTAGACCGGCCGATCAACCCATGCTGGCATGATGTCTTCTTTGATGAGGAGCTTTAGGCCGTCAGCTATGGGTTGAAGCAGGCCGTAGGGGCCAACGCGCATCGGCCCCATGCGTTGCTGAATGCGAGCCAACGCCTTGCGCTCAACCCATGTGAGGGAGAGCACAACCACGCTGAGAATGGTCAGCAGGGACAGGGACTTAATCAGGATGTAAACAACGTCTTCCCCGCCGTACCCGATGGCCAGGCCTATGATTGCCAGAAGGGCAGCAAGAACAACGCCCAGGGGAATGAGGAGAATCATCGATCCACCTCTCCAAGGACAATGTCCAGAGACCCGAGAATCATGACAGCATCTGCTACGTAGACGCCGCGCAACATAGTGCGGAGCGCCTGAAGGTTGGCAAATGAGGGCGCCCGCACCTTGAGGCGATACGGTTTGTCGCCACCGTCAGTGACTATGTAGACGCCCATCTCGCCGCGGGGTGTTTCTGATCGGAAGTAGACCTCTCCCGCAGGTGGGCGAGGGATGCCTCGGACGCCGGTGGCCTTGGTAGGGCCGTCGTCAGGCATCTGTTCTAAAGCTTGTTTGATGATGCGAATGGATTGGCGCATCTCTTCAACGCGCATGGCGTATCGATCCCAGGTGTCGCCGGTGTTGCCAACGGGGATATCGAAATCGAATCGGTCATAGACGGAGTAGGGCTCAATCACGCGAATATCGTCTGGAATGCCGGAAGCACGTAGCGATGGCCCGGTTAGGCCGTAATCCAGTGCGTCCTGGCCGTTGATAATCCCAACGTTCCTTGCACGGGCAAGGAAGACTTCATTGTAGGTGAGCAGCTTGTCGCCTTCCTCAATACCCTTCTCCAGGGCAGGGAGGATGCCTGCTACACGCTCGGCGAAATCGTCCGGTGGGTCTTCCCGCAATCCGCCAATGCGGAAGTAGTTGTGCATCATCCGTGCGCCGCTGGTGGCCTCAAAGAGGTTCTGGATGCGCTCACGCTCACGGAAGCCGTACATGATGGGCGTCATAGCCCCAGCATCTAGGCCCATAGTGCCATAGAAGAGCATGTGGCTGGAGATACGGTTAAGCTCGCAGAGGATGACCCGGATGTACTCGGCGCGTTCAGGGACAGTGATGCCCATGATCTTTTCAACAGCGGAGCAGATTGCCAGCTCCATGTTGTAGTTGCCAATGTAGTCCATGCGGTCAAATAGCGTGATGATCTGGGGGTAAAGCTCACCCTCGCACAGCTTCTCGGAACCGCGGTGGAGGTAGCCAATGTGGGGTTCTGCGTCAACGATGCGCTCGCCGTCTACCCATAGCACCATACGAAAGACTCCATGGGTCGATGGGTGCTGAGGCCCCATGTTGACCATGATGTCTACGGATTCAAGCCGCTGCGCTTCAGTCATACCCTACAGTCTCTTGTGATTGTGGCATGGACAGGGGGTACCTTTATAAGCGTTGTTCATAGAGGCACCCCCTACACCGTGCTGTGATTCAAATATTTTTGCCCTTGGGCAACCTGTGCCGTTTGGCTACATCATCCTGCCAAGAAGCTTCTTCGTCTGGTCCTCGGTGATCTTGAGGGGCCGAGACGACATAGGGCCATCCTTCAGGACAGGCTCTCGTGCATCAAGGGATGCAATGCCGTGGCCCTGGAAGAAGAGGCCAATGTTGATGGTGTCTCCCCACTCCATTGCCTTTTCGCAAGCGGCCTTCCAGTCGCTTGAATCGTGGCCCTGCTCCTCCAACTTGCTCACCCTGCTCTTGAAGAAATCGTGGGAGTTATCGTCGTTGAAGGTCACGCATGGGCTGAAGATGTCTACAAGGGAGAAGCCTTTGTGCTCAATGGCGCCCTTAATCATGGCCGTGGTGTGCCTGATGTCGCCGCTGTACGCGCGGGCTACGTAGGTTGCACCGTTCATGATGGCGGAGGTGATAGGGTTGATGGGCGTCTCTACGTTGCCAAAGGGCGTGCTCTTGGTCTTCATATCCAACCGACTGGTTGGTGAAATCTGCCCAGTGGTCAGGCCGTAGATCTGGTTGTTCATGACAATGTAGGTAAGGTCAACGTTGCGGCGTGATGTGTGGGTGAGGTGGTTGCCGCCAATGCCGTAGCCGTCACCGTCTCCGCCGGTAGCAATGACCGTGAGTTCATGGTTGGCCATCTTGGCGCCCGTGGCAAAGGCCAGGGAACGCCCGTGGAGGGTGTGCATG
>ERZ890510.2070-NODE-2070-length-11891-cov-4.894559_pt1 | contig 11891 bp, 11 predicted proteins | sample MGYA00521265_ERZ890510 | MGnify/ENA primary metagenome ERZ890510 (study PRJEB32303, sample SAMEA104408624) | aquatic metagenome | biome: Brackish water; feature: Chemocline; material: water | place: Baltic Sea | collected 2014-10-26T21:54:00 | depth 110 m ...
TAGAGATCGCTGTACCCGTAGTTGTCGATGTCACCCACGGCAAGACCGGCACTCCACCCTACCCTTGGTCGGCGACACCGGCCTACCCGGCACCCTCCTCGAACAGCCGTGCGCCGACATTGCGGAACAGGCTGTTGCCCGGGCCGCTGCCCAGGGCTTCGGCTGTGGAGCCGTTGGCGACATAGAGATCGAGCCGACCGTCGCCATCATAGTCGAAGAACGCCGCGCCGCTGCCGTGGGCCTCAAGGATGTACCGCTTCTGCAGTCCGCCGAAGACGTTGGCAGCCTTGATGCCCGCTGCGACGGTCTGTTCCGAGAAGCACACACCACTGGTCGCTTCGGCCTGGCTTGTTGATGCCAGGCCGCTCTGCAGGGCGACACATGTCAGCGACATACAGGCGATGGCGCGGCGCGTCTGCCAGGCTTTCAGCGCGCGCACCTCAGGCCCACGCTGCTGCCTTTGATGTAGGAGTGTGAGGAGCCCATATCGTTGCTCTTGTCGCATCCTGCTTAGGTATGGGCTCAACAATAAAGTTTCAATTTGGGGCTCAAATCGACCATCCCATCAAGGTCCTCCGGTGAAGTGTTCGCTGCGAAGCCCCTCTGTACGTAGGGGCTTTATCGGTTGACGGGAGGCCGGCACATGTGGTATAGTTGCTCTATAAAAGGAGAAATTATACCACATGACAACCTGGCCAAGCACGCAGGGCAACGTCGACAACAGCGTACCTGCCTGGCGCCGCCCGCAACGAGCAAGGCCCAGGAGCCCAGGAACCGGATGGCCAGCGACCCGATGCGCAGGGACCGGATGCACAGGCTGTCGAGGCGGATCGAGCTCAGTCTGGAGCGCATTCTGCAGGAGAATCTGCTGCCATTCTGGATGCAGACCCGCGACCTGGTCCGTCGACTACACTGGAGAAACAGTGGTGCTGCCAGACAAACATCTCTATGGCCAGGCCTTTGCCCTCTACGCGCTGACGGAATACGCGTTGGCCACACACGATGAAGAGGCAAGCAGGCTAGCCGATGATCTGGTCGAAACCCTCGAAACGCACGCCCATGACGCGGAATTCGGCGGCTATCGGGAGTATTTTCGCGCCGACTGGACAGCCGTGCCAGCGGACAGTTCGACCTTTTTCTACCGCAACTTTTCGGGTCCAGACACGAAGTTGATGAATACGCACATGCACCTGCTTGAAGCGTTCACCAACTACTACAGACTGGCGGGCACCGAACTGGCGCGTGCCCGTCTGGTGGAGCTGGTGCTGATCGAGAGCAACGCCGTGTTGCGCAAGAGCGTCGGTGCCAACACCGATGGCTACGCTCTCGACTGGACACCATTGGAGGACCGCTGGCACAAAGTGGTCTACTACGGTCACGACCTGGAGAACGCCTGGTTGTTGATGCAGGCATGTCGTGCTCTTGATCTGCCCAACGGGCCGTTGATCGATCTCTACCGTGCCGTCTGGGCCAACAACCGCAAGTACGGCTACGACCACGAGAACGGCGGCGTCTACAACTGGGGCCCGCTGGGTGAGGAGGCACGGGGTAAGGAGAAAGTATTCTGGGTGCAGGGTGAGAGCATGTTGAGCGCGCTCCACATGTACCGCCTTACGGGGGACCCTCAATACTGGACGTACTTCTCAGAGATCCTCCGCTGGATCGTTGCTGAACAAGTGGACTGGGAGAATGGCGAGTGGTTTGAGCAAATAGACGTGGACGGTTCCAGATCAGGCGTGAAGGCCGGTGAGTGGAAGGCGGTCTACCACCATGGTCGGGCGGTGGTGGAGTGTCTGCGTCTGCTAGGCGAGATGGAGCACCAGTAAACGGCAGCCTGTACGGGCTGAGTGACCCTCGCTCTGTGCCAGGCTTACCTGAGAGGCGTCGGACATCCAGCCGGGAGCCGCGATCGCTTCGGTTGGTCCCTGGGTGCAGCCGATGACAGCAAAAAGAGCCGGTACAACAAGAAAACCCCCGAATGCTGATCGCACTCGGGGGCTTCTTATATGGCGGGACCGACGGGACTCGAACCCGCGACCTCCTGCGTGACAGGCAGGCGTTCTAACCAGCTGAACTACGATCCCAACACTTGTATATCCCAACACCTCATTTACAGAGAGCAGAAATTAACGGCGCCTCGCCGCATTGTCAACGGCCGTGCGCGGCCTCCTCAGGTGATCATATGCCGTTTGTCCCATTGCTCCCCCTCCTTCTTGATACGTTTGAGGGCACCGCGCATCAACTGGCGCTTGAGGGGGGCGACATAGTCGATGAACAGCTTGCCGTCGAGATGATCGATTTCGTGCTGCAGTACCCGAGCGTAGAACCCCTCGGCATTGAATTTGAAGGGCTCGCCGTTCTGGTCGATAGCGGAGACGTCGATGTTGGTGTAGCGCGCAACGTCGCCGTAGACCTCAGGGATGCTCAGACAGCCCTCCTCGGCTGTTGCCATGCCCTGGCCGATGTCGATGACGGGATTGATCAGAGCAATCGGGGGTTTGCTGGACTCGGCACCGGAGATGTCGACGATGATGACCCGGCGCGATACGCCGATCTGCGGCGCCGCCAGGCCCACACCGTCCGCTTCGGCGAGACTGTCGAAGAGATCGCGAATCAGGGCGCGAACACCGTCGTCCACTGTTGCAACGGGGTCTGCCTTGCGTCGCAGGACTTTGGATCCGTACTGGACGATCTCGCGAATCAAAGGGGGAGAGCTCTCAGGCCAGAGGTGTCAGGTCGAGTGCGACATAGCGGGCGCCGGCAGCTTCGGTGGCGGCGACCAGCCTGGTGCGTAAGGCTTCGTCGGTGAGTTTGGCTGCGCTGGTACTACTGAGCCGGATCCAGGTGATCTGTTGCGCTTCACCCACTTCGGCGGCACCCACACCCAGACGGACGGCGGCGTCGGCTACGCTCTCGCGGACTGAGGGCGCCGGCTCGTCAGAGCCCTTCTTCAGGACCTCGTTGAGGCTGCCGGAACGGAAACCGCGCAGGTCGGCAGTGATCTGTTCGTAACCGAGCTCAGTCAGCGCCGCTGCCAAGCGGGCGCGAAGCTCGGGGTCCGCCAGCAGCCGTTCCAGATCCTCGGCGGGAAGTTCGATGCGGGCTACGTCGTCGTGATGGCGCACGCGGACATGTGAGCCAAAGCCCTCGGCCCGTACGGCTTTCTCGGCGCGATCGACACGCCTCAGGCCTTCGGATGTGACCGGCGTGCCATAAGGAAAACGGGAGGACAGGCAGGCCATGGCCGGACGATTCCACACAGGGATCTCCCAGCGCCGGGCCAGTTCACGCACATCGGCCTTGGTGAAACCGGCCTCTTTCAGGGGGGCGCGGACACCGTGTTCCCGTGCCGCCGTGGCCCCTGGCCGAAAGTCGCCGACGTCGTCGATGTTGTGGCCATAGAGCATGTTGTCGATACGCAGCTCCGCGGCCAGGGCCTCCATGTGCACGAACAATTCCGTTTTGCAGAAATAGCAGCGATTTGTCGGATTGCTCGCGTAGTCGGGGTTGTCGAGTTCGCGAGTCTGCACGACCTCGTGACGGACACCGAAGCGGCGGACAATGTCGACGGCCAGTTCAAGTTCGCCCTCAGCATAGCTCTCGGAGTCCGCTGTTACTGCGATGGCATCATCGCCCAGGACACGGTGTGCCGCAACGACCAGCAGAGCGCTGTCGACACCGCCGGAGTAGCCGATGAGTACGCGGCCAAGACCGCGCAGAATTTCATTGAGGCACACCAGCTTGTCGTCGAGGGTGCGACCGTCGGCATCGACGATGGTGTTCTCGATCTGCAGAGTCGTCATCAGAAGGTCGCGCTTTCGCTGGCAGGCTGGCGTACGGCAGTGGGGACGAGAATGGCGTCGATCATACCGTGAAGGATTTTTTTATCGGCGGGACAAAGCACACACTGCGTTCCGGCCAATCGTACCTCATCGCCGATGACATAGTAATACGGGCGCAGCAATGCCCGACCATGCATCGCTATGATCTCGTCAGAGTCAAAATCATAGTACCGAGCTGGCAAGCGGGCTCCCTTATGGAACTGCTGTAACACATGGGGCGACGTGTCGAACATTTGCAGCGCCGACTGCAGCGCCGCCTGCCAGTCGCTTTCGGAAACATCGTGGCCGATTGTGACGCCCTTGCTCTGTTGCGCGTCCTCCGTGAACCCGGAGGGCTTGATCACGAGTTCGCGTTCCTTCTTGCTCAGATGCTGCAGGTCCGGCCAATCCGAGACCACGCGGCCGCCCACGTGCAGGTCGGGGATGATCGTATGTGGGGGCGCCGGCGTGTTGTCCAGCACCCAGGTGCGCGGGATGATCTCGCGCAACAGATCATGGCTGTCGCGAGGCAGTTCCTTGTCCCAGAAGTCATGCAGGCGGGCATGATGAAACAGGGCGAGCCACATTTTCTCCTCGAGAAACGCCTTCATCGGTGGCGTCACACGTACGGCATTCTTGCGCGCGTGATAGGAGATGAACTCGACCTTGGGGATGTTGGGCAGATCGAAGAGCTCGAAGAAACGATAGACTACATCGGCGCGAAGGCGCGTGCCATCGACATCAAAAAGCACGCCCGTGTCATCGACGTGCAGGTCCTTCGGATGCCGACAGTAGACGGACTTGCCTCGGTCGCGCAGGGCAGTGGCGAGCCACACCATCTCCTCCCGGTAAGCGTCGGACTCGTCGGAGACGACGATGCAGAGGACGGGTCCGGAATCGCTGGCGCTCTCCAGGCCGTGCGTCACGGCTTCGTAAAAGCCATCGATCAGGCCGTTGGCGCCGCCCACCACATCAAAGCCGATATCGGCATATGTGGCAGTCACCTGTGCGGTAAAGCCAATGCCACCCGGCAACGAATCGAACTCGGCAACACGCACACCGTCGGCCGTGAGGATCAGGTCAGGCCGCAGAACGACGGGCAGATGTGACTTGACGCGATTGAGCCGGGCCAGATCAATGGCGCGTTCGGACTTGCCGGCATCGAGGTACTGGTGCACAAAGGCCGGTTGCAGTCCCTTGACGCTCTGATGATAGAGCAGGTTGCAGGCCTTGTTGAAGGCGTGGATCGCCGGCCCCAGACGCAACAGGATGTCGTGCTGATCCGGCGTCAACCAGAACGGCTCGGGCGAAATCCGCCACGGCAGCCGACTGTCAGGGTGCAACCGTGAACGATCTCCTTCAAACAGGAAATCGACGGGGGCACTTTCATTGATCCGCTGACAGACTGCGCGGGGATCAGACTGGGTTACACTCAGAGCCATAGAGGGGGAAGCTTCGGGCAGTTGCCGGGGTAATGGTCAGTTGAACTGTCAGTTGAAGTAGGTTGCTAATGTAACGGATCGGGCAGAGGTCGCAACGCGGCGACCTTTTCTGCCGTGTTGAGGACCGCTACTTTCGCCACAGATGTGGCGACAGACCTCGAAAGAACCAGAAAGAAGAGGCAGATGGGGGAATTGCAGGATCGGCGCGCGCTGGTGACCGGAGGCGGTCGTGGCATCGGGCGTGACATTGCCCTTGCCCTGGCGGCGGCGGGCGCGGACGTGGCGGTACTCGCGCGCACGCGTGACGAGGTGGAGCGGGTCGCCGCAGAGATCGCTGCTACAGGCTCTCGCAGCCTGGCACTGACAGCAGACCAGGCGAACCCACAGGCCGTGGACAGCGCCGTCGCCTGCATCGATGCTGCCTGGGGTGGGGTCGACATTCTGGTCAACAACGCCGGCGTCCTCGGGCCCGTTGGGCGCTCTCACGAGGTCGATCCGGAAGCCTGGTTGGAGACACTGCGCATCAATGCCGGCGGCTGTTTTCTGTGCTGCCGTGCGGTGTTGCCCGGCATGATCGCTCGTGGCCATGGGCGCATCATCAATCTGTCGGGTGGCGGCGCTGTCAGCCCAAGACCGCGGTTCAGCGCGTATGGGGCCTCCAAGGCGGCGATTGTGCGTTTCACCGAGACCCTCGCAGAAGAAGTGGCAGAGCATGGCGTACAGGTGAATGCAATTTCACCGGGGGCGGTCAATACGCGCATGACGGAGCAGGCCGCCGCCGCCGGGGCACGCGCCGGGGCCGAGTCCGAGGCGGCATCCCGGCAACTTGACGAAGGCGGTGCGTCCGGGCAGCACGCAGCAGAACTCGTCGTCTATCTGGCATCGCCCCGGTCGAAGGGTTTGACGGGTCGCATGCTGGCTGTGGGTTGGGACAACTGGGAGAGGATGGACGTGCAGCAGATCATGAAGACGCAACTCTATACAGTGCGGAGGCTCAAGCCATGAGCGCACGGCCCATGCATCGTGTGCTGCTTGTGGGTGCCGGTGGTGTCGGTCGCAAACGGGCTGCTGCGATTGCGGCGCATGACTGCACCCGTCTGGTTGCCGTGTGTGATGTGGACGAATCCTCAGCAAGTGGACTGGCCGATGACTACGGGGTTGCAGCCGTCACCGACTGGTCCGCAGCCGTGCGTGATGTCGATGCCGACCTGGTCATCGTCTCGACGACTCACGATGCACTCTCTGCCGTTACCGTCGCCGCGCTCGAGGCAGGGCGACACGTGCTCTGCGAGAAACCGCTGGGACGCAGTCGTGCTGAGGTCGCCGCATCGGTCTCTGCGTCGGTGGCTGCAGGTATGGTGTTACGGGCTGGGTACAATCATCGCTTCCATCCTGCAATTCGCGGTCTGCAGGCGGCGGCCGCAGCAGGCGATCTCGGGCCCTTGATCAGTGTCCGGGGGCGCTACGGACACGGAGGACGCCCCGGTTACGATCGTGAGTGGCGGGCGGATCCGGCGATCTCGGGCGGCGGGGAATTGCTCGATCAGGGTGCCCACCTTCTCGACCTGTCTCTGTGGCTGCTGGGCGACTTCGCCAGCGTTGTGGCCCATACGCAGACGGCCTACTGGGACATGCCGGTGGAGGACAATGCCTTCGCGCTTCTGCGCACCACAAGTGGCCAGGTGGCATCCCTACATGTGAGCTGGACCCAGTGGAAGAATCTATTCAGCCTGGAGGTATTCGGTACGGACGGTTACGCCATCGCTGAAGGGCTTGGCGGCTCCTATGGGCCGGAGCGCCTGACCATCGGCCAGCGCAAACCCGAGGGGGGTGCCCCGGTCGAGAAAAGTCAGAATTTTGATGTGGAAGACACCTCGTGGGACATGGAGTGGGATGCCTTCGTTCAGGCCGTCGACGGCAAGGCCAGTGCCGGTGCAGACGGGGCTGCGGGGCTGGCAACAATGGAGTGGATCCGACGGGTCTACGCCTCGTCTGCCGCCGCAGGAGCGCCGGTGTCAGTCGGAGATAAACCTTGGGAAAACAACAAGTAATGACGTATAGGGAAAAATATGCCGCCGAGTCGGGGGCTGTTTTTTTGGATTGCGTCAATTATTTTTACCGATGGGCTGGGAAAATTTCTTACATTGATCCCCCGTCAAACTGCGAGCCTACACGCGAAGCGGATTGACCTACCAGCCCAGGTTAACTTCTACTACGGGATTATCTTTATGCGTACGGATCAGGACGCAGCACAGGTTGAGCGCGTCTCCCTGGCCTACCGGCGGTTGGCTAACGCTATGATTCTCAGCACGTTACGGGAGATCTCGAAGAGTGACGAAGTAGAGGCAGAGGCACCGGAAGTTGATTTCGTCGAAAGTGCACGCATCGATCCCTGGTGCGAGTTGGCTGGTCTCGAACCAGAAGTGATTCGTCGCGCCGCGCACCGGCTCATCGGAGTTCGCGTCGACACGATCGATATCTGAACCATCGACCCACTCTACAGTTTTGAGTTACATGCAAGAGTTCTGAGTTACATGCAGGAGTTCTGAGTTACATGCAGGGCCCCGGCGGACGATGATCCTCCGGGGCCCTGCATGTTATCTGCCGGCCAGTCTCTCGCCGCGGGCATAGTCCAGCACACCGCGAACGATCTTCTCCGCATCGCGATGCCGCAATTGCTCGAATCGCAGAGCCCAGGCGTGATCGACATACGCCAGGTTGCGCACTTCAATGAGGGCCTTGACACTCGCCGGGTTCTTGCGCAACACAGCCAGTGACTGACCACGTGTCCGGGCGCCGGCGCCCAGGGCCGGCAGGAGTGCCTGGGCAAAGGTGCGTGATGCCGAGTCCCGGTTGTTGCGGCTCTCGTAGTAAAGCACCATGGCACCCTCCGGCGCTCTCGGGTCGATGTCGGCATGGATCGAGAGAAAAATCGTTCGTCCCCTCGGTGTGCCGCGGAAAGCCTCCTCGGCAATGCGGACGCGCTCCGCCAGGCCACGCGAAGTGCCCATGGGCCAGTCGTTCGGGCGATCGCGCCGATTGTAGATGAGGCTGTTGAAGACCTCGTTCATCTCGTGCACAAAGGTCTGGGCCGGTGGCGCCGTGTGCCGGATCAGATGATTCGGGCTGAGCAGGGTGATGTTCACGTTGGCGCCATACAGTCGCAGCAGTACATAGGCGCGTACGGTGATATCGTAGACATACTCGTCCTCAACCACATAGAGCTTCCTGCCATCGCCGTCGACGGTCGGCACGATGGCGCCGGGGTCAACACCACCGTGGCCGGGATCGAGTACGATATGCCAGCCCTCCAGGTCGCTGCTCAGACGACCGATCCCATCGACCCGACGTTCAAAGGCGTTCCACAGTTTTAACGCCTGACGGTAGGTCTTGAGTGGCGAGCGCGGATGGATTTCAGAGTATTTGGTGCTGGGTTGGTGTTCGGCTTTCGGACGCTGACCGAAGTATGGGCCGTTGTCCACTTCGATCACAGGCAGACCATCGATACTGGAAAACAGATCTGACCACGGAATCTGAGAGACTTCAAGGCGATTGGCATGTCCCAGCAGGGGGCGCACCTGCAGCGTCTGCCCGGGATGTATAACGCTCCCGGAAAGGTTGTTGAGCTTCTGCAGTTCGGCGACACTCATCTGGTGCAATTGGGCAATCTCTGACAGATTGTCGCCGCGAGTGACGGTGTAGGAGGCCGTTCGGCTCGATGAGTCCGGGCTCAGGTGCAGCTCCTGACCGGGGTAGATGCGATTGCCTGTCAGGCCATTGAGCACCTTCAGGTCGTTGACGGTCATGCCATAGGCCCGGGCGATTTCCCACAGTGCGTCGCCACGCTCCACAACGTGCACTGTCGACGGTGTCGAACGCATGTGCAGTTTCTGTCCGGGCCGGATCAGATCGCCATCGATGCCATTGAGCCGCCGCAATTCAGCAAGATCGATATGGTGCTCGGCAGCGATCTCGGACAGGGTCTGTCCACGCTGCACGACGTGGGTGCCTACTTCTTCGGGTTTCGGCCGCAACCGCAGCTTTTGCCCGGGGTGGATCTGATCTCCCTTGAGGTTGTTGAGTTGGCGCAAGCGCACGAGGCCCACGTCAAAACGTTCACCGATGCGGGACAGATTGTCGCCAGGTCGCACCGCGTAGATTTCGGGTGGATCCTCCTGCGTATCCAGTTCCTTGCCCGTGATGCGAAGGGTTTGCCCCATCTGGATGTCATCATCCTGCAGCTCGTTCAGACGCCGCAGATGGGTCACTGTCGTGCCGTGCGCGGCGGCGATGCCGGAGAGGGTGTCGCCGCGACGAACAACGAGGGTTGCCGTGTTGGCGAGGCGCATGGGTGCAGGCTCGGAGCGCAGCCGTAGCGTCTGTCCCACCCGGATCCGGTCGCCCTTCAGCTTGTTGAGTCGGCGCAAGTCGGCAAGGCGGACGCCGCTGCGAAGAGCGATCGCTGACAGGGTATCACCACGGCGGACGATATAGCTGTCACCAGACTGCGCCACGGTCAACGCCTGGCCCACGGCGATGCGATCGGTTGACAGGCTGTTCCAACGCTTCAGATCAGCGACAGAGACGCCATACCGCGCGGCGATGTGTGACAATGTCTCGGCCGTGCGGACCCTGTGCGTAGGCGCGTCGGCGTAGATGTGACCAGGAAACAGAGCCAGGCACATCGCCACAAGCAGAATCCGCGGCGCGAGTCTGTGAGTATGGAAGAACAGCGAAGCCCGCAGACGGACAGGGGAGCGGATGGTGGAGGCAGAACAGAGTGCCATTGCGTCGCCGGGGGGACGGACTCGAAATGGCGGTAACGCCAAGTATAACACAGGCTTGGAACAACGGCAACGACGCCGTATCATGCGCGTATGAAGCGTCGACTCACAATCACATACGTCGGTGGTCTGTGCCTCGCCCTGGGGATGCTGAGCGGCTGTGGTGCCAGTGACAACAGTGTCGCGGGGTCAGCAGATGATCCTGTCGAGGCCCGAGCCGGGAGGGTGGCCGTGGACAACCGCACGCCCTGGGACCTCGAGGCGGCGTGGCTATGGGAACGTGAGCCGACGGGTGCACAGATTCTGCGGGTCCTGGTGCCGTCGGGTCAAAAGGTAATTCTGCAGGAGGAACCATGGCCGGCGCGGGCAGAGCTCGGGCTCGATCTGGTCCTGTTGGTGCCCGCAGAATCATCACCCCGGGTGCGTCGCAAGGCGCGGGTGCAGGTCGACGGCGATCAGACCGTCGTCGTGTCGGCATCGGCTGACGACCCTTTTGAGGTGGTCGTCTCGATTGAGCCCTGACGGTGGCCACGATCTTCCGTGGCGCCGACGTGCCGGCGAGCAGGTTCGTTTACACGAATCGATCGTCCGTTGAGCCACGGACGATGTCCACCTGGCCCTGATCTTCAAGCTGGCGAATCTTCTGCACGATGCGCAGCTGCACTTCCTCGACTTCGCTGAGGCGCATGGGGCCGGCGAAATCCATTTCTTCTTCGATGAATCCCCGAATGCGCTCCGACATATTGCCAAGGAGCTTCTCCTTCACCTCATCGCTGGCTGCCTTCAGAGCGATGACGATGTCCTGTTGCTCCACCTCGCGCAGGACCGTCTGGATCTCGCGGTCCGTGAGTTTCTGGATGTCCTCAAAAACGAACATCTGATTGCGCACGAATTCGGCGACTTCGGGATCCTGCGCGTCGAGGCGATCGAGGACATTCTTCTCCACCGTACCGCCTGTCAGATTGAGGATATCGGCGACGACCTTGGGACCACCCACATCCTGATTGCCCCCGAGGATATCACGCAGGTTGGCCTCGAGGCTCTCTTCGATCTGCTTGAGCACGTTCGGCGTGATGTTCTCCATGGTGGCGATGCGGTAGGAGACCTCTGCCTGTGCCGTTTCCGGCAACTGGGCCAGGATACCGGCAGCCTGCTCCGGTTCCAGTTGCGACAGGATCAGGGCGATGGTCTGCGGATGTTCGTGCGAAATGAAGGGGGCGATCTGTTCGGCCGGCACGTTCTTCAGCAGGTAGAAGCCAGATGATACCGTGCTCAGGACGCGATCGAGGATCTCCTGCGCCTTGCGGGGCCCTACGGCTCTCTCCAGTGCGCCACGGGCGAAATCGACCCCGCCCTGGCTCATATACTCGCCGGCAAGCAGATGCTGTTCGAACTCGGCAAGAACCTCATCCTGCACAACGACAGGTAGATGCTTGAGTTCAGCGATGGTGTGCGTGATGTCCTCGATCTCATAATCGGTGAGGAATTTCATGATGTCGGCGGCGCCTTCCTGGCCGAGAGCGACCATCATGACGGCCACTTTCTCGCGCGGCGAGAGCTCAATCTCCGTCTCTTGCTGCTGGCGCAGTTTCTCTTTGGCGATGTAGTCCTTCTTCTCGAGCATCATAATCTCTCCGGTAATCCCTCTGGGTATCGTACTGGTCGCCCATCCGGCCCTGCATCGGGCGATATGTTCCACTCACGGCGGCAGGATGTTCCCGCTGCCGGCGAGTTGAGAACCGGCTGCTACAGTGTATTGGAGTCGTCACGGGCATCTGTGCCGAACTCCATGGCCAGCAACATGCAATCGCGGGGCCAGCAACGATTGCGCGTGACCCTTGCTA
>ERZ890510.2072-NODE-2072-length-11888-cov-6.257247_pt1 | contig 11888 bp, 12 predicted proteins | sample MGYA00521265_ERZ890510 | MGnify/ENA primary metagenome ERZ890510 (study PRJEB32303, sample SAMEA104408624) | aquatic metagenome | biome: Brackish water; feature: Chemocline; material: water | place: Baltic Sea | collected 2014-10-26T21:54:00 | depth 110 m ...
GGATTGCTGGACCTCCTGCGCGGAGTCACACTCACGAACAGTGCTTTCATCAGCACGGGGATGCAGATCGCGTTGCAGTGCACCGAAGAGGTGCCGTTCACGACAGAGGAGGGGATCATTAAGGCCAACGAGCCGTACTCACGAGTGCGAGACATGCTTGAGGGCTCACGGCCGCTGGGAAGCGAGATTTTCGACCTGTGTTTCACGTGGGGGCTCGATGCTGCTCCTGCGGTCGAGAACGAGGCGGTTGAGAGCGACATCCCGACGCTTGTGCTCGGGGGCCGTTACGACCCGATCACACCGCCGTCAGGGGGACGTCAGGTCGCAGAGCGTTTGACCAACGCGACGTTCGTTGAGTTCGCGGCGGCAGGGCACGCGGCGTTGACGACGGGCGAATGCGCGCTGGATATCGTGGCGTCGTTCTTGGACGAACCGGCGGCTGAAGTCGACGGTGCTTGCGCGAGCGCCCAGCCTCCGCCAGCGTGGGTTAGGCCAATCGAGGCGACACATTTTGAGTCGTACACCAGTTCACTCTTTGGGTTCAGATCCGTGAAGCCCATGGGATGGGCGGAGTTGGCGCCTGGGGTGTTCGGACGAAGCGCACTGGGGATCGTCACCGTCTTGGAGCAGGTCGCGCCAGGGACGAGCGGGGATGAGCTCATGGACCTGCTTGCAACGTCGCTGCCGGGATCGCCCGAGTTCCTGTCATTCGGCGCATACGTGAGCGATCACTACACGTGGGACTTGGTTCAGACGATCACGGGCGGCCAGATCATCCTGGTGGCGATGGCTAACGACCCCGCAGGCACGCCATTCGTGATGGTCACGGGGTTGCCGAGCCAGGAAGCAGCGCTGGTTGAAGTGCTGCTGGGGCCCGTTCTAGAGGCGTTCGCTCCCGCGTCCTAGCAGCGCGAGGGCTACTCGAACAGGGCGAAGACGGGCGGCGCTAGCAGCCCGGCGATGAGCGGGAACGCTAGGGCGACCAGGTAGCGGCTGATGGCGAACGGCGCGCCGAGGAACGGGTACTCCCACACCAGCGACCGGGAGATGGGGATGACGCTCCACGCGGTGATGAATGCAGCGAGCGGGCCAACCCCTGCGCCGTTGGCCATGAGCGTCCCCAGTAGCGGGATTACGACGTAGGGCCCGGCGGGCACGGTAGCGCCCACGGCGATGCCTATGAATACGCCTGTCATGCCAGACTCGTCGCCCAACCACCGGTTGATCACCTCGCTAGGCAAGGCCACGGAGGCCATGGCGGCGATGATCATGCCCATGACCATCATGGGCGCGATGCGACGCAGCATGGATGAGGTCTGGTGGATGCCCGCTTTGACGCCCTCGTTCCCATGTCTCCATTTGATGACGAGCAGGGATGTTAGGAAAAGGCCAGCCATCACACCCAACGTCATCAGTCCGCCTCCTTGCTGGGCGCTTTATCTCTTATCGCCTTGGGGAGCAGTCGGTATACGATCGGCACGAGGATGACCGTGGCGATGGGCATCCAGAATGAAACGATCAACCGGGTGACGGTGAAGGGCCAGCCCAAGAACGGGAGTTCCCAGACGACAAGGCGGTTGACGGTTACGAGATTCCGGGTGGAGACGTAGCCGGCCATGGGGCCGATGCCCGCGCCACTGGCCATGAGGGCGTTTCCGATGGGATACATGACGTAGGGGCCACCAGGAGTGATGAGGCCGGCCGCCATGCCGATGGCTAGGCCAAGAAGGCCGGAGTCTTCACCCATGTACTTGCCAATCACGCCAGGAGGGGCGAGTACCTGGAGCGTGCCTGCTAGGCCCATCCCCAGGAGGGTTATGGGTAGGGCGCGCCTGGTCAGTGACCAACTACCTTTGAGTCCCTCAACGACGCCGTCCATGCCCTCACGGACGAGAACGACAGCGACGACGAGGGCGAGAATGCCGAACATCGTGAGTAGCGACGGGTCGATCCGTCGTTTTTTACGGGTGGGTGAAGCCAACAATCAGTCCAGGGAGGCCAACGGCCAGAAGTTACCAATCCAGTATGGGCCTGCGAGGGGCGGTTGTCATGTGAGCCCGGCGCTACGGCAGGGGTGCAAGCTCGATGACGAGGGTGGGGCGGTGATCGACGTTGGAGTGCTCCCGCGAGTCGAATCTCTTCGCTGTCTTCTGGTGCGTCTCATCGCCAATGGCGAGCCAGCCAAGGTTGGGAGTGGCGCCGCTGGCCCACGCACGAATGTCGTCAACAAGCCCCGGGCCGGTCCAGGAGTAGCGGACGAAATTGTCCACGCTGGTTGTGGCACTGGGTTCTGCGGCGTAGTCGCCACCATCAGTGGTCCAAAGGGTGTTGGGGTAAGCGGAGTGAATCCATGTTGGGTCGCCTGGTACTGACGCGGTGCCCTTGCCTCCCATGCCGGAAGCTGCGGATGTGCCCTCAGCCCAGGCGGTCGTGACACGATGCAGCGAGACGTCGAACGCACCGCTGGCCGACTTGGACATCCGCATCTCTAGGGTCGCTGCGACGATCTCGCGGTTGGCAGGCAAGGACGTGAGGTCGAAGGCGATCAGCATACGTCGTCGCACGTTGCGGTTGGTCATGCCGACGAAGTTGTTCGCGCCGGTACTGCTAGCGAGTCCGCCGACGTGGTGTTCAAAGAGCGTGGCGTCCTGGCTCGGCGTGAGGCGTACGACGTTGGGGTTAGGCGTTGGGGTCGGGGTCGGGGTCGGGGGGGCGCTAGGCTCAGCCGCGCACGCCGAGGCGACGCTTACGAAGAGCGCAACGAGAATGCCAACGGCCATGGTAGGCGTGTGGAGGCGGGAGAACATCAAGAGTGATTCTAGCTGCTGGGCACGTAAATGATGGTCAACGCGGGGGGTGTTGCACCTTCGCGGCTGTCGAAGCGTCGGACGGTCTGAGGCGCGTTCTCGTCGCCGATGATGATCCAACCATGGTTGGCTGATGGATCGTCCAGCCACGTCTGTACGTCAAGCACGAGGGCGTCAGTCGACGGCCAGGTGTCGGTGATGGTCTTGGCGCTCGCAAGCTCGGGGAAATGTCCTCCAGGGTGTTCAACGCCCCATGCCAGGTAGTTGTACTTGCGCCACGTCCAAGTCACGTCGTCTTCCCGGGCCTCGATGCCCGCTCCGCTGTCGCCTGAGTTGGAAGAACCTTCGCCCCAGGACGCTAGAAGCGGGTGGAGCGCGAACGGCTCTATGGTGGCGGTCATGGGCACTTTATTCGTGTTCACCACGAGAGTGACTGAATGGATGGTGGCGCCTGCGGGAATCTCGCCTGCAATGTCGAACTGCAGCAACGCTCGCCTTGCTCGACCGCGGTTGTTGTTACCGGCGAACAGGTTGGGGCCAGAGCCGTTGGCGGTGGTGTTGAATCCTTCCCAAATGGCCGCGTCCTGGGTGGGTACAAGCGTGACTGCCTGGCCGTTAGGTACGTCGATCACTATCGGCGTCGCGGTGGCGGTCGGGGCGGGGCCGGATGGAGTCGCGGTCGGCGTCGATATTGGCTCGACCGTTGGGGTCGGGCTCGGGCTCGGAGTCGGCGTGGGGTCAGCGCTACACGCTGCCAGAACGCCGAGCGATGTGACGGCCACCAGGGCTAGGGAAAGGGCTCGAAACATAGATCCTCGATGCGCTGGAACACTCGTGCTCCAGCGGGTTAGTGGGAGGTAAACGTTATGGTCAGTGATGGGCCCTGGGAGGACTCGTGGCTGTTGAGCCGTCGCACGGATTTCTTCGCTTCGGTGGTCTCGATGATTATCCAACCGTGGTTTGCTAAGGGGTCGTTTACCCACGCTTGGACATCGGATAGCAGCACGGCTGTCGAGTCCCAGCTTGGGTCATTGGCTACCGCGCTGGAGGTGGGGATGAAGTCGCCGCCTTGATTAGTCCACGAGGTGCCGCCGCTGAATCGTTTGGTCCACGTAGCGTCGGTCGTGGTGGCGGTGGTTCCTCTGCCTCCAGAGCTGCCTGCGTTTGAAGTACCTTCGCCCCAGTTAGCCGTCAGCCTGTGCAACTGGAACGTGGCAGGGGCTGCGGGTGATGGGCTTTTGTTGATCGTGGCGCTGACGCTCGCCGACGTCACGACAGATCCGGCGGGCACGCTGGTGAGGTCGAAGCGAACTAGTACGCGTCGCGGTTGTCCACCATTGTTCGTGCCCACGTAGAGGTGGTTGCCACCACCGCTGGCGGTCGTTCCAGCGCCCTGCCAGATGGTCGCGTCCGCTACGGCTGACAGCGTGAGCGTGGTGGGGGTGGCGGGAACGGGCGTCGCGGTTGGCGTTGGCGTAACGGGCACTGAAATCGTTGGCGTAGGAGTTGGGGGTTTCAGGGGTGACGGAGTTTCCGTTGGCCTTGGCGGCGTGACGGGCGTTGAGGTGGCGAAGGGCACCGACGTGGGAGTGGATGTCGGGACGGGCGTCGACGTAGGTACTGCGGTTGGGGTAGCGGTGGCTGGCACCGAGGTGGGTGTCGCGGTCGACGCGGGCCCGGCATTTGGCGTCGACGCAAGGGGCACGGACGTAGGCGTAGGAACGTCCACGCCGCAGGCAGCGAGCACCAAGGTCATCGTTCCGAGTAGGGCTGCTAGCCGTGCCATCCGCATCGCGACTTCTCCCCATCTACAACGTTCACAAGCGTACTAAGCAACTGTGCCACTGGTTCTCGGTCTGTGGATCGTGGCTCGGCGACCTAGGGGATATCCATCCGGTTGAGTCGCCGTAGGGTCAAGAAGAAGAACAGCACGATAACGATTATAGACGCTGTTACCGCAGCCTCGAACTCTATGACGCGAGGTTCGAAGACACTAAATGTTTCGTCGTCCAGGCCATGGAGGATCGACAGGCTGTATTCGCGTACGCTGAAGTAGCGGATGCCTCTGATGAAGCGAGTGAGGAACTGCTCCCAGAGGAAAACGTAGACCAGCGCGAAGCCAAGGGCTTTGGAGCTCATCAAGCCCATCCAGGTGAATAGCGCGCCATAGGCGAGCACCCCGGTCAGGATCGAGACGGCGATGGCAAAGACGGCTTGAACTCCACCGCTGCCGAGCGCAATGAGAACTACTGCGGCACCTGCGGTCGCCAGTATTCCTCCGGCGACGATGACAGAAGCGAGGTACTTGGGGAGGACGATGGCTATGCGGCGCACCGGCTTGAGTATCAGTACGTTCAACGTTCGGTCCTCAACCTCGTTGCCAAAGGCAGGCGTCGCCAGCGTCATCACGACGATGGGGAGGATCACGCCGAGCAGCAGGCCGTCGATGACCAATTGAGGGAAACGAACGTCAAAGTCCCGCTCGTCGCCCACCAGTGCATGGAGCAGGATCGCCAGGCCTATCGGCAACGCGGCCAGCAATACGATGATCGCGAGCTTGCGTTTACCAGCCACCTGGCGGAGTGACAGTGAAAGCATGGGGTCCATCAACGTGACACCACGTAGCTGAAAACGCTCTCTAGCGATTCATCAAGTGGTTCCAACTGTATAAGCCGCACGTCAGCGGCTTTAGCCAGCCTCGCGATGGACGATTGCAGTTCAGCGACGTTGCGACTGAATACGGTCAGCGATCCATCGTCCTCAACGGCGACGGAATCGATGGCGGATAGCTTCACGAGTTCGGCGGCGAGCTTGCGCGGGTCGCTGCACACGATGCGCAGTTGGAAGGGGCGATCGTCGAGCTTCTCGCGGATCGCTCGATAGTCACCGGCGGCCGCCAGCTTACCGCTGACCACCAAAAGGATCGTCTCAGCGAGGGTTTCGACCTCTTCAAGGATGTGCGAGGAGATGAGGATGGTTCGGCCTTCGCTGGCCAGCTTCTGCATAAGGTCGTGGAATTCGAGCCGCTGCCGGGGGTCGGTCCCGTTCAAGGGCTCGTCTAGGATCAGCACCTCGGGGTCGTGCACGAGGGTTGCGGCGAGACGCATCCGTTGGCGCATGCCTCGGGAATACGTGCCCAGCGGTCTGTGCTGCGCATCCGCTAGGTTCACCAACTCTATCGCACGATCTACGGCTGCGGGGACATCGTCGACGCCCTGCATCTTGGCTGAGAACTCTACGAACTGCCGCCCGGTGAACACGTTGTAGACGGCCTCGTGCTCAGACATGACGCCGATGCGACTGTAGAGCTTGTAGTTGCCTCTGATCGGCTCACCCAACACACGTATGTCGCCGTCCGAAGGCTTGGCGAGCCCTGCCATCATATGCAGGATCGTTGTCTTGCCAGCGCCGTTGGGCCCGAGGAGCCCCGTGATTCCCGGCATCACGTTGAAACTCACATCGTTGACTGCAACGACGCTGCCGTACCACTTGGACACGCTGTTTATCTCGATAGAAGGGGCGGGGGTCATATGCGGGTCCTCCGGTACTGCCACCAGATCAGCGCGAGCGGAATCACCGTATACACGCCGTACGCGCCGATGGGAATCGCATCATGAAGCTCGCTACGGGACTCGATATCGAAGACGAGGTCATTCATGAAGAGCGGGGCAGCCCCGAAATTCAACAACTCTATGTATTTCGCGGCATCGCCTGTCAACGGCTCACACTCAAGCTCGTCAAGAATTATCTCACCGTTCATGGAACGCGCATGGCCCGGGCATGATTCAACTTGCGTGAGTATTTCCACCGTTACAGCGGTCACCATGAACAGGCCGATCACGAATACCGACGCGTACGCACGCCTATTGGTAAAGGTAGCGACGGCCATAGGGATCGCCGTGATGAACAACGCAACCAAGAATCCAGCCCCGATGAAGCGCGGGATATCTTGCCAGTTGTCCTTGATGTATCCCCACGGCTCGGTCGCAGTGAGGATCAATCCCAACTGGAGCACGATCTGCCCTGAATAGACCAGCGCAAGCACTATGGACATGAACGCCGCGACGCGAGCCATCGCGTAATCCGTCGATGTGATCGGGCGGACCAAGTAGAGATCAAGCACCCGGTCTTTACGGTCGGGAGTAAACAGCTCCGGCGCCATGATGGCGCCGAACATGATTAGTAGGGTGGAAATCATTCCGTTGTAGCCAGCTGGCCCGTCAAACAGGAAACCGGCGACATCCCCCGCAACCGACAGAATAATCACGAATACCAATGCAGGGAACATTGCACCGATGAACAGTAAGAGGGGGAGAATTTTGGACTTGGGCCCACGTCCGATGCCTAGGATCAGCTTCACGCCATCCCAGTAGATGGCCTTACGGGCGCGAGACCGGCCTTCACGTGGGCCGTCGTAGCGCTGGTACCCGAGGTCGAAAACTTCGCCCTGGGGGCCTGTTGTCACTGGTGGCTCAGACGCCATGAGGGGCGTCCCTAAAGATGTCTGTCAACGTGCCGCGATGGGGTGCCATCCGACGTAGACGTGCGCCGCTGGATGCCAGGGCGTCACGCACGGCGTCGAGTTCAGCGTCGCCTGCGTCTTCGATGACCAGCGATTGGCCTCGGCGGATCGCCGTCACGCCACCAGCAGACAAAGCGGTGATGATCTCGTCATGATGATCGTCGACTTCAACCAGAAGCGTGGTCGTGTCTTTCGTGAAGTCGGAGACCGGGCCCTCTTGAGCGACGCGTCCGCCTTCCAGAACGATCACGCGGTCAGCGGTGCGTTCGATGTCCCCCATGAGGTGGGTCGAGAGCATGATGCTGATGCCGAAGGAGTGGCCAGTGCGGCTGATGAGGTCGAGCATCTCCTCGCGTCCACCCGGATCGAGGCCGGCGGTCGGCTCATCGAGCAACACTAGAACAGGGTCGTGCACGAGCGCCTGCGCCAACTTGACGCGCTGGCGCATGCCCGTGGAATACTCGCCGATCGCCCGATAGCGCTCCTCGTCTAGCCCAACGTGGCGCAAGATGTCTGCGGTACGCGTGCGAGCGTGCGCGGGCGGGAGGCCGCTAACCTGGGCCATATGCATCAGGAATTCAGACGCCGTCACGCTGGAGGGCAAGCACTCATGCTCAGGCATGTACCCGAGCCGAGCGCGACCTTCGACCGTCTCGTACGGTTTCGTGCCCAGTACTTCAGCAGAGCCGGAGGTGGGCCGGATGAGCCCGAGGAACAGCTTGATCGCTGTGCTCTTGCCTGCGCCGTTAGGCCCGAGTAATCCAGTCACGCCCTCATGAACGTCGAACGTGGCGTCCTCCAGGGCGATGGTGGAGCCATAGTGCTTGGTCAAGCCCGCGGCTTGCAGTAGGGGCGGCATGCGGTCAGTTTACTCCAGGCAAAGTCGTGTCTTCTCAGGCAGGCAACACTCAGACGGGCGAGCTAGACGAAAAGTTCCTCAAGCGTCCAGTGCTTCTTCGTGTGGCCTTGCTCGAAGAGGTAGAGCGCGAGCGTTTTGAACGAATCGGCGAGGGTAGCCATGCCGTGGGAGCGCGGGAAGATGCCGGACTTGCGAAGCGAGCCGACGCTCAGCCCCTGGTGGATCCCGTCGTCGGGTTCCTCGGCGTCGTAGAACGCATGGGCCTTGTCCGCAGCCGCGATCACCGCTTCGGCCAGGCCTGGGTACTTAGCGTGCGATTCCTCTTTCATCACGATCAACGTGTTGATGGGGAGGCAGTTGGTTGAAGCGAAGTACTCGTTCAGTTCTTTCGTAGCGTCAGGCATGAGCAAGCCGACCTCATCGGATCCAGCGGCTGCGCCGCCTGCGCCGATCAGCGCGTCCACATCGCCTGCCGCGAGCCGGGCCGGTAGGTCGGGTAGCTTCTCGGTGCGGTAGCGTGGGTTACGCAGGTAATCGATACCCCGCAAGGAATCAGCCTCGCCTTCAACCCAGGTGATGCCCTCGACATCAACGTCGAACTGGTGGGCGAGGATGCCTCGGAGCCACACCGCAGGGTTCGACGCGAAGCCAGTGGTCACGGCGATCCGCTTGGCGGTCAGGTCCTGAACGGTGGCGATGCCAGCCTCTTTGTTCACCATCATTCCCGTCAGCGGGTAAAAGACGTTGGGGACGATAGGTAGGCCGATCAGCGGTACGCCAGCGTCCTTGGCGATGATGAAGTTCGCGGCCGTCAACTCGGAGACGTCGTAGGCCAGCTTGGTCACGGTGTCATTGAACGTTGGCGCGGGAGCGAACCCGGGGTTCGTGAAATCGACATCGAAACCCTCGATGGGCGCCCTGCCACTCAACAGGTGCTGCGTCTCCAAACGATCACCGAAAGCCATTTTGATGTCGGCCATGCGAATACTCCGTTCCTGATCTGTTCCTGTGGGTCGTGCGTTACCGTACCACAGTCGCGCGTAGGCTAGAATCGCGGCCGTCAGAGAAAAGCTCGCAGAGAGAGGTAATCATGGTTCAACCCAACGCAGAACTATTCGATTTCAACGAGCCTGGAGCCGGGCAAAAGGCGGGGTTCGGGAAGTGGGTAACCCCAAAATCGCCCTACGATCTGTTCATGGAGTCCCAGGGCATCCCGATTCATCGGGACGTGGGTGTTCAGAAGATACAGGACCTGCCGATGGGCGACTGGAAGCGCCTCGGTGGACGCGGCACCGCTATCCAACTCTTGGGCACCGAGCACATGTGGGGCATGTACGTCGTCGAAGTCCCGGGGGCTGGCGCGTTGAATCCAGAGCGTCACCTCTACGAGGAACTCTACTACGTCATCGAAGGCCGAGGATCGACCGAGGTTTGGCAGGATAAGGATCCCAAGAAGGTCGTCTCGTTCGAGTGGGGACCGGGCTCGCTGTTCGGCATCCCGCTGAACGCGTGGCACCGCGTGGTGAATTCATCCTCCAGCCCGGCGCTGCTGCTGGCGGCGACCACCGCACCGAACATCGTGAACCTCGTTCGCGACCCCGAGTTCGTGCTGAATTGCCCGTACGATTTCACGTCTCGGTTCGACCCGAACGCTGATGACTACTTCAAGCCCGTGGATGAGGTCTACGCAGACCCGATCCGGGGTCTGGCGATGCGACGCACGAACGTGATTCCCGACATCGTCAACTGCGAGCTGCCGCAGGACAACCGGCGCTCGTTCAGCTATCGGAGGGTAGAGCCGCACATGGCGGGCGCCAACTTCTACATGAAGATCGGCGAGTACGAGAACGGCCAATATTCCAAGGCGCACAAGCACTCGTCAGGCGCGGTGCTCGTTTGCATCAAGGGCGCGGGCTATAGCTACACCTGGCCAGACAAGCTTGGTCAGCAGCCGTGGAAGGGCGAGATGGGCGATCAGGTGAAGATGCAGCCGTACGAGCCGGTAGGGATGATCTCCGCCGCGCCGATGACAGGGGACTGGTACCACCAGCACTTCGGGACATCACCAGGCGGCATCAGATTCCTCATCTTCGACGGCCCCTACGGCCCGGCCTACAGGCGCGGTGGCGCTCCTGGCAGCAACGCCATGGACGCGGGGGCCATGGACACGCGAGACGGCGGCAACGCGATCTCGTACGTTGACGAGGATCCGCAGATCAGGGCGACCTACGCTGAGCAGTTGGCGAAGAACGGCGCTGAGAGCCAGATGCCTGAGTGGGCATACACCCACCAGACGCCTCCTGCTGGCTCTGAGCCCATCGGCGGCGGAGCGTAGGAACGAGGGCTGTAATTTAGCGAATCGGCAAGCGAACGGGCGTCCACGGTGGGCGCCCGTTTTGGTTGGCTGCATCCTTTTCAGAGTATGTACATCTGACTGAGTGTCAGTCAAAATATTGCTATGACCACACCAACACAGAAACACCGCCGCACCGAAGAGGACCGCAAAGAGCAGATCCTTGCAGCAGCTCGGGCAGTGTTCGACGAGAAGGGCTACGACAAGGCCACGGTATCGGACATCGTGCGAAGGGCGGGGGTGGCACAAGGCACCTTCTACCTGTATTTCGAAAGCAAGCGGGACGCGATCATCGACTTAGCGCGTCAGCCGATGGAACAGATATTGACTCGGATGGATTCAGCGATGGGGTCTGCAACTTCGTTCGAAGAGCTACTGCGGGCAGCGTTGAGGATCGCGTTCGAATTCGAGCGCCCGAACATGGATCTGTGCAGGATGATGACCCAGGCGAGCACCACACGCGATGAGATGTTCGACGGTTCTCCGACCATGGATCGGATGTGGGAGCAGATGGTTGGTATGTTCGCAGGTGCGATAGCGGGTGGTGACATGAACGGCAGTGATGCAGAGATGGCTGCGGTGATGTTTCACATGACGCTGCATGGAGCGCTGGCGGAGGCATCGGCCAAGAACGATCAGGCGTACTCGCGCAAGGTTGAAGCGGCAGTGACGGAGATGTTGGTGAACGCGTTCGTGAAGCGGAAGTAGGGATGTTTTGTAACGCCATGACTGATGGTCAGTCATATCGGAGAGACCAAATGTTCTTGATCAAGCGCCAGGAGTTCGGTGAGGTTGGTCAAATCGCATTTCGAGATGTGGTGACTGACATTCAGTCACACTCGCCTTCACCACCACGGAGGGAGTGTTGACGCTCGATTCAGGTAGACGGCAGGCAACAAAGTCAACGAGTCAGTCCGGGAGGCAAGACAGTGAAAGCGGTACAGAACATGAGCGCCGACGAGCAGGCGTTACGCGGCAGTAAGAAATATCAGAGGCGGTGGTTCACTCTCATAGTGTTGTCCATGGTGCTCTTGATCATAGGTTTGGACGTGACGGTGCTGAACGTGGCATTGCCGACACTTCAGCAGGAGCTTGGTGCGTCCGCATCGGAGCTCCAGTGGATAGTGAACGCGTACGTGCTGGTGTTCGCGGGGGTGCTCCTAACCATGGGAACACTCGGCGATCGATTCGGTCGTAAGTTAGCGTTGCAGGTGGGATTAGTGGTCTTTGGCGCGGCCAGCATCGCTGCAGGGTTCGCCGATAGCACCACGCAATTGATCGTAGCGCGTGCAGCTCAGGGGATCGGTGGCGCGATGATCATGCCATCGACGTTGTCGGTCATCGTTG
>ERZ890510.2077-NODE-2077-length-11840-cov-4.329996_pt1 | contig 11840 bp, 9 predicted proteins | sample MGYA00521265_ERZ890510 | MGnify/ENA primary metagenome ERZ890510 (study PRJEB32303, sample SAMEA104408624) | aquatic metagenome | biome: Brackish water; feature: Chemocline; material: water | place: Baltic Sea | collected 2014-10-26T21:54:00 | depth 110 m ...
GCATTCTCGATGACACGACGTTCCCTGATTTGTTGACCGAGTGCCGTCGATCCGTTGGGGCCTTCTTCATGTACGAGGTCGTTGATCAAGTCGACGACTAACAACAGCGTCCGTTCCGGCGAGACAGGCTTCATATCAACACTCCACTACAAAAATATCATTTCAAAAGTCAGACTAGAAGCTTTGCCGCGCCTTGGCGTCCGATCTTATCTTGCTGAGGGAGGCTCGGGTTGAAATCGCTTCGGGGTCGAGTACGAGTTCGACTAGGGCAGGGCCGTCATGTTTGATGGCGTGATCGAAGGCGGTGGATATGTCACTGGTTTTGCGTACGCGAAAAGCCGTGAACCCGACCGCCTCGGCCATCGCGACGAAGTCCGGGTTGTCGAGGTCGGTGCCATGCGGGCGGCCCGGGAAACGGCGCTCCTGGTGCGCGCGAATTGTGCCGAACATGCCGTTATTGACGACGACAACGATAAGATTCGCGCGATGCTGAACGGCCGTCGCCATTTCATTGCTGGTCATCATAAAGCCGCCGTCGCCCACGAAGGTGACGACCTGTCGGTCAGGACGAACCAACGCGGCGGCGACGCCTGCGGGAATGCCGTATCCCATGGCGCCGCCAGTCGGGCCGATTTGCGTGCGGAAGCCCTTGAACGGATAATATCGTTGCACCCATTGCGCGAAGTTTCCGGCGTCCAGCGTAATGATGTCGTCGGGGCTCAGCTTTTCCGCGAGCTCGCGGATTGCGACGTTCATGTCGAGCGGACCGGGGCACGAACCCGGCGCCAGCGATGCCGTGAAAGCCGCCTGTAGGGTCGCCGTCCATTTTAGCCAGGGGCCGTCCGGCGGCGTGGCCTTCGCACATGAGGCCAAGAACCGGACCGGGTCGGCAACCACGGCAACATCCGGTGTGTAGAGCCGTCCCAACTCACTTGGATCGGGGTAGACGTGAATAAGCGTCTGTTTGGCCCTGGGCGGCTTGAGTAGCTCATAACCGCCTGTGGTCAGGTCGCCTAACCGGGTGCCCAGAGCCAAGATGAGGTCGGCGTCGCGCATGGCTTCGACGAGGAAGGGATCTGGGGCAAAGGCTAAGTCGCCGACATAGCTCGAATGGCGGTTATCGATGCGGTCTTGCCGGCGAAACGTGACGCAGACGGGCAAGTCCCAACCCGTCGCAAACGCTTCAAGTAACCTGGAGGCTTCATCTGACCAGCGGCTGCCGCCGACGATGACCAGGGGTTTTCGGGCGGCGCGCAAGAGGTCGAGGGCACGTCCCACCTCTGCGTCGGGCGCCGCGATCTCCGCGATATCAACACGGGCTGCGTCAACCACCGATGTCAAATCGCTAAGCATGTCTTCTGGTAGGCCCAAGACCACCGGTCCGGGCCGGCCTGACATCGCGGTTTGCCACGCGCGATGAATTGTTTCTGGGAGGCGGTTGGCGTCTTGTACTTCACATACCCATTTTGCGGTCCAGCCAAACATCGCGGCGAGGTCGATTTCTTGGAATGCCTCGCGACCCCGAAGCGGCCGGTCGACCAGGCCAACTAACAGCACCATGGGTGTGGAGTCTTGCCGTGCTGTGTGGATGCCCACGCTGGCATGACAAGCGCCCGGTCCTCGGGTGACGATGCACACGCCCGGGCGCCCGGTGAGTTTGCCGTAGGCCTCGGCCATGTTGGCGGCGCCGGCCTCGTGACGGCAAGTGATCGTTCGAACGTCGGAATCCTTGAGGGCGTCGAGCACCGGTAGAAAGCTCTCGCCGGGAACCTGAAAGACAAGGTCCACGCCCTGCTTGACGAGGCCATCGACAATGACCTGACTGGCTGTTCGTTGGTTGCTCATCCTTCTAGTGGGTCAGCGACGCGCTGTTTGAACGCAGTGAGCGCTTCCGGGACCCAAACCATTAAGACGACATCTCGTACTTCGGCCCATTCAACGCGAGCCAGACCAGATTGTTAAAGTGATGGGTGGCGTGCTCAGACCACCACGATCGATCGGGATCAACCATGTGTCGTCCGCGAAGGTAACCACGTGATTTGATACCCGCGGTTTGCTTCTCCATGGCCTCTCGATCCTGCGGCCAAACAACGTCCCGGTAGAAATTCATGTGGCCAAGATCAAACTCTGTCGGCGGATCGTTTAGGCAGAAATTGATTTGATTGCGAACCGTGAATTCAATGCCATTGGGCACGGCTTCGAGAATCTGGAAATTGGGTGGCCCCTGACGGGCCGCGAACACGAGGTTCGGCCATAGGTACCAAACCGAGAGGTCTCTGATAGTCCCAGCACCCATCGGATAGGGGAGTTTCTCAGGGTGCTTATCCATCAACTCGTAATTGCCCTTTGACTGGTGCAGTTGCCAATACTCGTGGAGCGTCGAGTTTCGTGGCGTGATGTAGGGGTTCTTGGTTGCTGCAACCTCAGGATGGATATAAGGCCCGTGGTAGAATTCGAGGCCGTCGTGAATAAATTTCCAGTTCGCCCGAACCTCGAACGCTTCTGTTCTGACGTGCTTCAGTTCGTCGAATTGCGGAATGCTCTCGCTGATCGACTGGCGCAACCCTTTCGCCAATTCGTCTAGGGGCATCGCCGTATCGTCCAGGTTTACAAAGATCATGGGTCCGAGTGTCTCGCAGCGAATCTCTGGAATGCAAAATTCGCTGTAGTCGAACTCTCCTACGTGCTCGGCCTGCGGCGCCTTTTTAAGGTTGCCGAGGGTATCGTAGACCCACGCATGGAAAGGACATCGAACCGTTGAGGTCTTGCCGCGACCCTCTAGAAGCGTATGTCCGCGATGCTGACAGACGTTGTAAAACGCTCGGATTTGACCGTCCTTCGCACGGATGACATAGATTTTCTGGTCCATGATCTGAGCCGTAAAGAAGCTGCCTTCATCGACTACATCCGCGCGAAGGCCGACGTAAATCCAGTTGCGGTGCCAGATGTTTGATTTCTCCCGCTGGTAGATGTCCGGGTCGTAGTAGTAGGACGGCGGCAGCATGTAGGAGTACTCGGCATTGGAGGAGAAGCCATGTCCTTTACGTTTGTCCGAAAGCTCACTCAGAAGCGGCATGATCTCTCCTTACTCTTCGCGCGCACGCCTAGGCGCATTGTCCAGTGGACTAAATATCGGTCTACGCCCTCTATTCGGCTTTTGGATTATCTCTATTTGTCAGCCGCGCCCGCGACATCCGTTCGAGCGTTGTGCCAATGGGCATCACTCTTTGGGCGGCCCCATCAAGATGTTCTTGGATCAGCGCCACTGAGAGATCGACCTTTCGTGCCAGAGCCGCGCGCATAATGTTCTCATGCTCCTGCAGAATCGAGTCGGGCGGCGGGGCCGGGGATTTGAATGAAAGCATGAGGTATCTCTCGGCTTGAACGTAGAGCATGGTTCGCAGCGAAAGTGTTCGTTTTGATATACAGGCGCTAACCAGGGCATTGTGGAAGTCGTTGTGTCGTTGGATACGATGGGCGGATGCCTGGCCTTGGCGGGATTGGCCAAGAGCGCGTTCGTACATGTGAAAGGCGGCAACGATGGCCGATTCCCACTCGTCGTCGCCGTTGATCACGGCACTTCGCATCGCTTCTGCTTCGATAATCCGGCGGACGTGCAAAAGGTCCAAAAAATCGTCGTCCATCATATCGGCAACACGGGCGCCGCGATGTTGCTCCATGACGACGAGGCCTTCGGAAATGAGCCGTGATAGGGCTTCCCTTAGGGACGTGAAGGCGGCGCCGTATTTCTGTTTCAGGTCCTCTAGACGGAGCCGCTCATTGGGGAGCAATCGACATTCGACGATATCCGACTTCATCGCTAGGTAGATCGACTCGTAAACGGGCTGCTTTGTCGTTGTTGTCGTACGGGGAATGCCACTCATGGCGCGCAACCTAATGGATGATTTTTGCAGCCGCAACGCATTTTCGAAAATCAATTGTATTATCGAAAAACTGGAGTTACGTTTGCCGCGAAGGTCATTCATGGCCCGAATATGGGAGGAGAACATGGGTTCGATTACACTCAGGGCGTCGCTTGCCGCAGCGTCCATTATGGTGGCTACGGCCGTTTCGCCGCAGGCTCAAGCACAACAAGACACACTCCGGGTTGCGATCCACACCCTGCCAACACAGCAGGGCAACCCTTACGGAATTCAACTTACACCGGCGATCTTTGTTGGTTCGGCGCTCTATGACGGCCTGGTGCTCGTCAACAACAACGGCATTCCGCAGGCGGCATTAGCCACGTCTTGGAAATCGCTCGACGATAAGACTTGGCAGTTCAAGCTGCGTGCGAACACCACGTTCGATAACGGACGACCGGTTACAGCGCGCGCCATCGTGGACGCCATCAACTATCTACAGGGTGACGGTAAGAAGTTGCGCGCGGCGCGCGAAGTTGCCGGTGTTGAATCGGTCACCGCAGTAGACAATCTCACCGTCAATGTCGTGACCAAGGCGCCAGATGCAATCTTGCCGAAGCGCATTTCGCAGGTGTTTATTCCCGAGCCTCAGGCTTGGGCGGATATGGGCGAGGCCGCGTATTCGGCGAAGCCCATCGCTTCTGGCTCCTACAAGTTAGAGAGTTGGAACGCTGACAAAGTGGTGCTAGTCGCTCGCAAGGAGTCTTGGCGTCCGCCAAAAACTGGCCGCATCGAGTTCTTCGGTATTCCGGAACAGGCATCACGTACCGCCGGCATTCTGTCGGGACAACTCGACATCGCGATCAACTTGGGCACTGACGACATTGGTCGGCTAAAAAGGGGTGGTAAACAAGTGAAGGTCGAGGCCGCGCCCCAGGTCCTTTCTTTGATCTTGCCAAACAAAGTGCATGACGATAGTCCGTTCAATGATGTTCGGGTGCGTCGCGCCGCCAATTATGCGGTCAACAAACAGTCCATTGCAGATAATTTGTTTGCAGGACAAAGCCGACCTGCCGCCGGACAAGGAGCCACGGCCAGAGCATTTGGCTACAATCCCAGCATCTCCGCATACAAATATGACCCCGAAAAAGCCAAGCAGCTTCTGGCCGAAGCCGGGTATCCAAACGGCTTTAAATTACTTGCCGAGGTAACCGTCGGCGCGTTTGCGGGTGACGCAGACATGTACCAGGCCATGGCGGCAGACCTCGGAAAGGTCGGAATTGAGACTGAACTGCGTCAGATCGTGTTTCCGGACTGGCTCAAGAAGTATCTGTCGCTCGGGTGGGATGGTCAGGCTTTCGGTCTGTCTTGGCTCACGGACCCCTACGTCGATTCAGCGAGGTTTCTTACCTACATTTCGTGCAGCCAGAAGCCTGCGTTCTTCTGCGACGAGGAGACCCAAAAACTCATCGATGCGTCCCACCAGGAGTTTGACTCCGCGAAGCGTGAGGGCTTGTTGCAGGATATTGCCAGCAGCTACCACGACCTCGCGCCTGCTATTTGGCTCGTGGAGGCGATTGATATCTATGGGATGTCGTCACGCTTGAAGGGCTTCCGGAATGAAAACCGCTGGCTCGCCTATCACGACATGGAGTTGGACGGCTAGTTAACCTGACCTGCGGTCTTTGTGGTCGAGGGCGGGCGCTTTCGCGCCCGTCCTTTCCTGCAACAGCGTGAGCGATGAACACTTCTGTCCCCGAATCAAATAAAGTCCAGCGAGTCGATAACCAGTTCGTCAGATTGATGGACGGCACCCGGATCGCGGTCGGCCTCTGGATTCCCGAGGGTCCACCGGCACCAGCGATCTTGAACGTCAGCCCTTACGGCAAGAAGGATATGAACGCTGCGGGTGACGAAGCCCTGTTCGGTTATTTTGCTGCACATGGTTTTGCCGGAATACGTGCCGACATGCGGGGCAATGGTGAATCCACAGGCGCATTGCGCAACATGGCGGCTCAACCCGAATGGGACGACGTGTGTGAGCTCCTTGAATGGATCGAGCACCAGGATTGGTGCGATGGCAACATCGGCATGTGGGGCTTTTCATGGGGCGGGATCGAGGCATTTTCGACGGCGGCGTTCCGCAACCCGCCGCAACTCAAGGCCATCGTGGCGGGCGGGTTTAGTACCGACAAATACCGCGATGGGCCGTTCTATATGGGCGGCGTCTTGTTGCGCGACACAATGGGGTGGCTCACCTCGTTTCTTGGGATGCGCAGCCGCGCGCCTGACCCGGACGTCGTTGGTGACGGTTGGCTCGACGAATGGCGGACCCGCATCAACGAGCTCGAGCCCATCTTCGACCAGTTTCTTGCGCATTCGGTGCACGATGATTTCTGGAAGCGAGATTCGGCCGCCGATGTCACAGATCGTGTGCGTTGTCCGATGCTGTTGTGGAGCGGATTACACGAGGCGCCAATGACAAACTCAGAAGTCGGTATCGTCGCCCAAACATCGGTCCCTGCGCATCTGATCGTCGGCCCTTGGGCCCACAAGCGCCCGTATGAGGGGCGGCCGGGTCCGGCCATTGGCTTTTTGCAAGAAGCGGTAAGCTGGTACGACCAATGGCTGCGCGGCGGCCACGACATTGCAACAGACTTGCCGCGGGTGCGGCTTTGGCTGCCAGATGGGATACCGCCAGCGTCCTTCTACGAGCAGTCCGCCGGGCGGTGGCTCGCCTTCCATGAATGGCCGCCTGCCGCGCTCGGCGCAGAGGAGCACTTCTTGGCTGAGGGTACATTGGTGGCCCGACCACCGAGTGCCAAGTGGCTCGCTCATCGTTCGGTTCAGTACCTTGGGTTGGCTGGTGGTGAGCGCATGCCTTACCTCGCTTTCGCGCCTAGCGCGGAGCTCCCAGGCGATCAGCAAGTCGACGACTCGCTCTCGCTCACTTTCGACGGCGCACCGATGGGTGAGCCGATAAACATCGTGGGTCGCGCGGAACTCGTACTCGAGTTGGCTGTCGACCAACCGGACGCATTTGTTTGCGCTCGACTTTGCGATGTGTGGCCCGATGGTCGGTCGACCCGCATATCGCTTGGCATATTGAACTTGCTGCTCCGAGAGGGCCTGGATGCGCCTTCTGCGATCGAGGTCGGCAAACGCTGTCGTGTTTCAATACCGTTCGACTTTGCATCATACGTTGTGCAACCCGGCCATCGCCTCCGTGTTGCGATCTCCAATACGTACTGGCCTTTGTGTTGGCCATCGCCCCAGCCGGTGACCATGCAGATCCATTGCGGCGCCAGTAAGCTGGTGCTTCCGGTCCTGGAACAAACGCAAGACGCTGAGGCTTGGGATTTCCCGCAGCCCGAAACCGCACCGCCTTTGCGCGTCGAGAGGATCGGCGCCGGGCAACGGCGCGATTGGCACGAGCGCGACGCGGGCGCTGGTAAAACGATCTCTATCACCGAGGAACACGGCGATGCGAGCTTGGTCGATGGGGGGTTGTCTTTCGGGGCGACCCGACGGCAGTCACTCTCGATTGTTGATGACCAACCGTTGTCGGCACGCCACGACGTTCAGGTCGAACGCAGAACGTCGCGTGGCAATTGGCGCGTTAGAACCGAGACAGCAACACATATGAGGGCGTCGAAGGATGATTTTTTCATCGAACTCAATGTCAATGGATTCCAAGACGAGGAACTGATGGCCGAAAAGTCGTGGTCTCTGTCGATCCCACGGCTTCACGCATAGAAACAACGAATGGGATTCAAACAGCATGAACCAACGCGCAGAACAAAAGCTGGGAACTTCAACAGGACAGGTCGCCTACCGACCGCGCCGACTGGGTCACGTCAATCTTTTTGTCGACAATATGGAGGAGACGTGTTCGTTCCTTCACGATATTTGCGGATTTGAGCAAACCGGCATGCTCAGCAAGACGCGCTCTGCTTTCTACTCCAATGGCAATACTCACCACGACATCGGCTTCATCGAGGCGAAGGCCTATCTCGATTTCCGTAAGAAATATCCCGATCCCGCAGACCCGCCAGGCCGCGGCAGCAAGCCGGGCCTGAACCATTTTGGATGGGAGATGGAACACGAAAGTGCGCTCGTGAACGCTTATCGCCGGGCCATTGAACAAGGTCTAAGTCCGCGAATCACAAATAACGGTACGTCGCTCAGCAACTACCTTTTCGATCCTGATGGCGGTCAACATCAGTTCTACGCTGATGAGGAACTCGACTGGCGGAAGGTTTACACCGGCGGGGAGGTCGACCTCCATCGTCCGGCCAGCTGGGTGCCCGGCGAAAAACCGCCGTCAACAGATCGCAACTATGATCCGTCGCCGCGATTGCGGCGCGATGGGGATGCCCCGGTTCACCCGATGCGGGTGACCCACGGCACTTTGCTGACACCCAACTTCCCGGAGATGTTTGCTTACTACACAGATGTTGCTGGCCTAGAACCAGTGTTTGGCGGGCTCAAAGACGGTGTGGTCTACCTAAAGGGGGCTGCCTCTCACTACGACATTATCCTGCTTCAGGGCGATGCACCCTCCGGTGTTCTCCACCACGCGTCATTCGAGGTGTGGCCGGACGAAGATCTCAACGCGGCCGAAGAGCGACTTGCCAAGGCTGGTGTCAACGTTCTGCATCGCGGTGACTTTCCTCACAAGAAAAGTCTTTGTATTGCGGGTCCCAGCGGCATGCGGTTTGAGTTTTTTGTCCGCGGCGAATCTAATTTCTCGGCGGTTCAAGACGCATCGCCCTCGCAGCGACCCTTCGTCGCTTAGTCGGCGCGAAGACGACCGGAACGATCGCAGGACATGGCGTCGCCTTACATCATCTCAGCCGACTCGCATGTCGTGGAGCCACTCGACATCTGGCGCAAGGCGCTCGGCGACAAGTTTGGTGATGACATCCCGCATCCGTTCGACACCTACAAAGGGGAGAAGGGTCGATTTCTCTCCACAGGTCGGCAGGTCCTGAGGCTGCCCGAGAAAGGCGGCGCGGTCTCAGACGAGCATCGCGACCTTTATGAAGCCGGCTTCGTTCCCGAAAAACGCCTCTCGTTTCAAGAGCGCGCCGGCATCGCGGCTGAAACACTCTACGGTTCCTACATGCTGGTCATCCTGCAAAACCCGCATCGCGCGGCGCTCCGGGCGTCGTGCCAAGTGTTCAATGATTGGCTCGCGGAGTTTTGTTCGCAAGACGGCAGTCGGCTTCTCGGCATCGGGATGGTCCCGATAGATGATGTGGAATGGGCGCTCGCCGAGATCGACCGAATCGCCAAGGCCGGGTTGCGCGGCGCCTGCATCAACGTGGCCATGCCGACCGACGCAAAGCCCTATCGCGATCCGACCTACGATCCGTTCTGGGCGCGCGCTGCCGAAATGAACATGCCGATCACACTACATTCGATCACCGGCACCATCATCGACCCGTTCTATCCCCGGGATCAGCGCGAGAAAGAAGAGGCGCCGGGCACCCTGCTCGCGCTGACTTATGAAGCGCAGGCTACGCTCGCGAACGATTTCATCTTTGGCGGTATCCTGGATCGTCACCCAAATCTTAGGCTCATTTGTAGTGAGTTTGAAATCAACTGGGTGCCGTTCTTCTCCTGGAAGACCGACGTGATGGCCACGCGCTACTCGAAAAAGATGTCGCTACCTGCGCTCAAAAGAAAGCCCAGCGAGTACATGGGAACGCAGATCTGGCATGGCATTATCGGCGACCCCCTGGGCATCGAAGCCATCAATTATTTGGGCGCCGATTCGGTGCTGTGGGGATCGGACTTTCCGCACGTACGCTCGGTTGGATTGGAAACCGGAGAGTCGGTGAAACAGCAGTTCAAAGACTTATCGCGGACGGACCAGAAGAAGCTGGTTGGCGAAAACGCGGCACGAATTTACGGCATTCGGTAGCGGACGGTGCGGGTCAAGTTCACAGACCTCCGCGGCATTCGAACCCGCTTTTACGAAGCGGGTGAGGGCGAGCCGGTAGTATTCATTCACGGCGGGGGCGCCGCATCAGATACCTGGTCGCGCAATGTTGGGACGGTTGGCGAGATCTGTCGTGCGCTGGCGCCCGATCTTATCGGACACGGGTTTACCGATGCCAAGGACTTTGCCGGGCGGACTCCGCACGCGGTTCAGATAGAGCACCTCTTTCGGTTTCTTGATGACCAGGCGCCGGGGCCTGTAACGCTCGTTGGCAGTGCCTTTGGTGCACTTCTGGCAGTGCTTATGTATTTCGAATCGCCGGCGCGCGTAAAGCGGCTGGCGCTCGTCGGGTCTGGATCGGTGTTCGACTCCGCCGAGCGGCAGGCAAAGATCGTCAGGGACTCGGTTTCCAACCAGTCACGCGCTCTCGATGATCCCACCCCTGAGACAATTCGCGCGCGCAACATCGGCTCGAACTACAACAAAAAAGATACATTTGAGGAGATCGTTCTCCTCCAACTTACGGCCTTCGCGCTGCCCGGTCGCAAGGAAACCTACCGCCACATGACCGACGGCATGCGTAATGCCGTGCACGATCCAGGGCTGCGCGTTACGGATCGTCTGGACCAGATACGCGTGCCGACGCTTGTCGTCACGGGGCGCGAGGACCCCAGGGCGGATTGGCGCGAAGTGAAAAAAGGTGCCTCGCAGATACCGGATTGCGCGTTCCACCTGTTCGATGCGTGCGGCCACAAGCCGTTTTCCGAGCAGGCCGTGAAGTTCAATGATGTGCTCTCGCGGTTCGTCGTCTCGTGAAAATCGAACGGGACTTGGCGGGGCGCGGAACGGACGGCATTCCCGCCGCCATTCGTACCGGCGGTTTGATCTTTGTTGATACGTGCGAGGGCGGGGAAGGTGATGTCGCCACGCAGTGCCGCCGTGCCTATGCGACAATGGTCGATCGCCTGTCTCGTTGTGGTGTAGGCACCGAAAACGTTGCTCGGCTAGATCATTACACCGAGAGTCAGGATTGGCTTGCCGAACGGCAAGTGATACGGGCAGGTTATTTTGGCCGGCCGGCCGCGGTCGCCAGCACTGGGGTCGCGGTCCGGCACAACCCGCCGAACCAGCTAAGCGTCGCTGGCATCGCGGTACAAGATGTCACTACGAAGCAACTCAGAGTAGCAGGCGAAACCTATGGTATGTCCGCTATTGCGTCGGCGGTCGACGTAGGCGACCTGGTCTTCATCTCGGGGATTCTCAACGATGGTGGTCGGGCGACCGTGGAAGACAGCGCCAATGAATTTTCACGGCAGGCGCGCGGTTGCTTCCTGACCATAGGGTCGATCCTTGCCCAACTGGATCTGACACCGGCTAACGTGGTGCGCCAGGACATCTACATCGGTGAATCCTGTTCATACGAGGATCTGTCTGGGCTGCTTGAAGTTGACGATGTCTTTTCTAGCAGAGCAGGGCGGTCCGGTGCCAAGCTGCCGTTTGGTGGATGTGACTTAATCGAGGTAACCACGATTGCCTCAAAGCATGGTGCTCTTGTTTCGGAGGCACCGACGACAACGACACTCGGCGCAACCGTTCGGACTTCCAGGTTTCATTTCACCGATGCCTGCGGTGACAACGTCGATGCTGCCGTGGACAACCTGGTTAAGAGGATGGAGATTGCGGGCATATCGCTAGACACCCTGGTGCGGGTCGATGTCTGTTGCTCGGACCGCGAGGAACTCGCTCGGGTCCGCTCGGCCGTGTCGTCTTCTTTTGCGGGCGTCGAACCGGTTGTGATCGCGTACCGCGGGCAGCCGCTATCAGGCGAAGCGACGGGAATATCAGCGATTGCAGCGCATGCTGAATCGTCCACCTGAGCGGGTGAATCTCATCCTCGCAACTAACTCGTAGGCGCTGGTACCTAGGATCGCACTAGGTGCAAATAACGCCGGTTGAGAACCCAGGGTTTGAACCTACACTTCTCGTCCGTTCGCTCCCTGTTCCAATCGTTTCAGGGTTTCAGATCGACT
>ERZ890510.2078-NODE-2078-length-11837-cov-7.345442_pt1 | contig 11837 bp, 8 predicted proteins | sample MGYA00521265_ERZ890510 | MGnify/ENA primary metagenome ERZ890510 (study PRJEB32303, sample SAMEA104408624) | aquatic metagenome | biome: Brackish water; feature: Chemocline; material: water | place: Baltic Sea | collected 2014-10-26T21:54:00 | depth 110 m ...
GTGGCTGGTAGAGCGAGCCAACTACTTGACTGGTACAATTCTCATCGATATTGCGGCGTGTGTGGCGAGCCAACGGTCCATCACCCATCAGAAAGAGCAGTGGTCTGTGAAACTTGCCAAAAACACTATTTTCCGCGTATAAATCCTTGTGTCATCGTTCTTGTGGCAAGAGGCAGGCAACTCTTATTGGCGCGAAGTTCCCGTTTCAAGTCTGGATTTTTTAGTTGTCTTGCAGGGTTTATGGAGATTGGAGAAACTCCTGAGGAAACAGTTATACGAGAGGTGAAGGAAGAAGTGGATATCGATGTTGAAAATATTCGCTATATCAAGAGTCAGTCCTGGCCATTCCCCTCGCAACTAATGTTAGGCTTTATCGCTGATTACAAGCAAGGTGAGATCGACCCGGCACCCGAGGAAATTGCCGAGGCACATTGGTACGATGTCGATAAGCTGCCGAATGTGCCATCGGCAAGTATCAGCGTTGCCGGTGAGCTTATTGAGCATTTCGTGAATAAAGTAACTAAGCTGTAGAGAAAAGCGCAGAGGCCGGCTTGTTTTTCACTAAAACCGGGTCCAATTCGTAATCAATAAAATTGACAGAACAGGAGTAAAACGTTTGGAATATTTTATCCAGTACGGCATGTTTCTCGCTAAGGCGGTGACCATAGTGATCGCTATAGTGATCGTGGTTGGTGCATTGGCTGCCAGTGGAAACCGGCATAAAAAAGCCGGGAAGAAGGGGATGATTAAAGTCACCCCGCTGAATGACCACATCGAAGATATGAAGGATGTGTTACGTCACTCTATTTTGCAAAAAGACGAGTTAAAACAAGTTCACAAAAGCGAAAGAAAGCAGGCAAAACTTGAGCAAAAAGAAAAGAGCAAATTGCATAAGGAAATGCACAAACAGGGCAAAGAATCTGCCGGCGATACAGCGAGTGATCAGGTAACGCGTAAAAAGCGTGTTTTTGTCCTAAATTTCATCGGTGATGTTGCGGCCGAAGCAGTCAGCTCCCTGCGAGAAGAAATAACGGCGATTTTGTCTCTGGCTGAGCCATCAGACGAGGTGCTGTTACGCTTGGAAAGCCCCGGTGGTATGGTGCATGCTTATGGTCTGGCCTCATCACAGTTGTTACGTATTAAAAATCAAAATATCCCGCTTACTATTTGCGTCGACAAAGTCGCCGCCAGCGGCGGATATATGATGGCTTGCCTGGCCGATAAGCTGATTGTAGCGCCATTTTCAATCATTGGATCTATCGGTGTGCTGGTACAGTTGCCTAATTTTCATCGTGCATTAAAAAAGCATAATGTCGATTATGAGATCATCAGTGCGGGCGAGTTTAAACGTACGTTGACGCAATTTGGTGAAATAACTCAAAAAGGTAGGGACAAGGTTCAGGAAGACGTCGATACAATGCATGAGATATTCAAAAAGTGGATCAAAGATCACCGCCCCAGTGTCGATATCGACAAAATTTCTACCGGTGAAACGTGGGTTGGCATGCAGGCCAAAGAACGACATATGGTGGATGAAATCAAAACCAGTGATGAGTGCATTGTAGCGGCGTGCGAATCGGCCGATGTTTTTGAAGTCGAGTATGAAATCCATAGGACGATACAGGACAAACTGGGGGCCGTGTTTCAGGCCACGACCGAAAAACTTTTTTCAAATTGGCTTAATAAATCGTCAACAAATAATTTTCAATAAATCACAGTTTGTCTAAAAGCAACAAGCGAGCAATATTTACAGAATAAGGGGGATGACAAGTTGAAAATATTGGAAAAATTTAAAAAAGCAGAAAAGGTAGAAACCCCGGTAAAAGAGGAAAAACCAGCAAGGTCACAGATACCGAAAAAATTTAAAGCCTTATTGATTACAGAGCTTCCCGGAGACAAATACAGCGGGCAAATTACAGAGCGCGATATTAACGAACTTCCCGAGGGAGAGGTGTTAATAAGGGTTGAATATTCTTCCATAAATTTTAAAGATGCATTGTCGGCTAATGGAAACAAGGGGGTAAGTAGAAGCTTTCCTCATACGCCAGGAGTGGACGCGGCCGGGGTGGTTCTGTCTTCGGAAAGTAAATCTGTCAGTGTTGGAGATGAGGTCATAGTGACTGGCTATGATTTGGGTATGAATACCAGCGGCGGTTTCGGTCAGTTAATTCGAGTACCGGCTGAATGGGTTGTAAAATGCCCCGCCGGCCTCGCCCTGCGTGACAGTATGATACTAGGGACTGCAGGCTTCACGGCAGCTCTGTGTATCGATAAACTTATTCGTAATGGCGTAAAACCCAGTAGCGGAAAAATTTTGGTTACCGGCGCAACAGGAGGTGTAGGCATTATCGCTGTTGCCCTATTAAGCAAGCTTGGTTATCAGGTTACAGCAAGCACGGGGAAGGAAGAACAGCACGGCATGCTACTATCGATAGGGGCTAAAGAAATAGTCGACAGATCACTTTTCGCCGATGAGACCCGCAAACCTCTTCTAGACGAAGAATGGGCGGGGGCTATAGACGTTGTCGGCGGCGATACACTGTTTAACGTGGTTAAATCATTGTGTTACGGCGGCAGTGTAGCCGCTTGCGGCCTCGTGCAGTCGCCCGTATTTCACGCCTCTGTATTGCCCTTCATTTTACGCGGGGTGAATCTGCTGGGAATTGATTCGGTTAAATTGCCGCTGTCTACCAAGACCGCCGTTTGGAAAAAATTGGCGAATGAATGGAAGTTATCAAATCTGGATGATATTAGTACCGATATCGGCTTTGATGAACTGGAGTCGAGTTTGGCACAAGTTTTCAAAGGTCTTGCAGTAGGTCGCTTTGTATTGCACCTGAAGACCTGATTCAGTCTCTTCGCAGTTTAGGATCGATTGCGATCGGTGTCGGGCAATACAACACAACAATATAAGATGAAAGCAGGAAGGTGATGATTGCAGCCCCCTGGATAGTAAGGGATGCTATTTCGCTAATGACGCCTGATTGTGTCGCCACAAAGGCGATAAGCAGTGAGAACTCACTTATTTGCCCGAGTCGTAATCCGGCGTCCCAGGCAAGTCTGTTTCTCTCGCTGAATCTTCGTAACAAAAATCGAAATACGATAGGTTTAATGGTTAATACCAGAGCGGCAAGCACAATGGCTGGCCAGATAATTTCCGAGAATAGCGAAATATTGAACTGGGCCCCAAGAGAGAAGAAAAACAAGATCAGGAAAAAATCTCTAAGCGGTTTCAATCTGTCGGCAATATAGAGCGCTATAGGACTGGTTGCTAACGCCACCCCGGCAACGAATGCCCCAATCTCAGCGGACAATCCCATTTCTGATGCAAGTGCCGCGAGTCCTAGACACCAACCAATAGCCAACAAGAAAATGTATTCCTTAAAATGATCGAATTTTCCGATTAGTTTGATGAGTATGTGTTGCGTAACGAAATAGGCAAAGATTAGTAGCAAGGGAAATGCGAGTAAAACCCTGAGCGCAGCCGACTGCTCTAAATTTCCGCTGTCTAGAAAAGCCAGTAAGAAGATGGCGATAAAATCCTGAAGCAATAATATGCCCACCATCAATTCTCCCATGTGTTTTTGGTGGAGAACGGTTGTTGGCAGTAATTTAATGCCGATAATGGTGCTAGAAAAAATCAGACAAAAACCAATTACCAGAGACTCAGTCGGGCTGTAGGAGAACAGTAAACCGGTACCGTAGCCAAGAAGCACAAACAGCATTGAGCTAGCGAGTGTAACCAGAAAAGTTTTGCGTAAGGTGGCGAGCAGTTTCTTCGGCTGCATATCCAAGCCCAGAAGAAAGAGTAAGAATATGATGCCAAATTCAGAGATGTCGGTGAGCAATGAAGGATCGGATATATAGCTTAGACCGAAAGGACCTAAGATTACTCCTATGCAAATATAAGCCACCAGCAGAGGCTGTCGAAAAAACAGAGCGAGTGTTGAAACCAGTGCCGCCCCGGTAAAGATGAGGAAGAAAGAGAAGAGTAGGGAGGTTGGCTCCATGATCAATATTCGCTTTGCTGATGGGGTTTGACTATAACCAGTTAGCGCCGCCTGAACAAGGGATCAGGTTCCGCGATACTCGACTGATAGGCGGTTTTAAAGTCACTGAAAGCCTGTAGGCAGAGCTGAGGATCTTGATCCTGGCGCAGATCAAAAGCATCGAATCCGCAGCGCGACATAAAATAAAGCTGGTCTCTAAGAACATCGCCGATAGCTCTGATTTCGCCTTTAAATTCAAATCGTTGGCGCAATTCTCTGGCGTTGGAATAAGACCTTCCATCGGTAAATAGCGGAAAATTCAAGGCGATTAGCTGCAGCTTCTGCAGCCGCTCTCCGATCTGCTCCGGGCGTTCGTCGGAGTCCAGCCAGACAGCGATATTGCCATTATAATCTTGTATCTCGTCCTGATATTTCTTCCAGAATTGCAGCGGCACGATGAAACTTTTGCCGGGGGCGGCCTGTAAAACTTCCGGGCCACTGGCTACTTTTAGGATTGTCCAATGGTTGTCAGTAAGCGATCCATTCTTAATCAGCTTTTGCATAAACTATTTCCTTAAATGGATCCATGCCAATACGCTTGTAGGTATCTATAAATTTTTCGTCCGCTTCGCGGTTTGTCTTATACACAGCAATGATTTTTTCGATTACTTCGGGTATTTGTTGTTGCGAAAAAGAAGGGCCAATGATTTTTCCCAGACTGGCGCTATTTTTCGAGGAGCCTCCAAGAGATACTTGATAAAACTCTTCGCCTTTTTTGTCTACGCCAAGAATACCAATATTACCTACATGGTGGTGACCGCAGGCGTTCATACAGCCCGATATATTAATATTCACCTCGCCGATATTTTTGAGTTCCTCGTGATCGCTAAAAGTGCGTTGTATGGATTCGGCTATGGGAATTGATTTAGCATTTGCCAAAGCGCAGAAATCTCCGCCGGGACAGCAAATCATGTCCGTTAATAGTCCAAGGTTGTGGGTCGCCATAGCTCCGGATTTCAATTTCTTCCATAAAGTATAAAGTTCATCTTGTGGAACATCTGCTAAAACAATATTTTGTTTATGACTAACTCGAATTTCACCAAAGCTATGCTCATCTGCCAATTCGGCTAGTTGTTGTAACTGAATATCGGTGACATCCCCTGGCGCAACTCCGGTTTCCTTGAAGCAAACTGTAACAATTGCGTATCCCTTTATCTTGTGCGGGTGCACATTTTGTTGATGCCAGTTTGTGAACAATAAATCTTGATCGAGGTATTTTGTTAGTTGGGGAGGGTTATTCTCCAGTTCTCTATAGGCTGGATCGGTGAAAAAACTCTTGCAACGCTGAATTTCATCTTCAGTTAACATGAGGGAGGAATCCTTTATCAGATTCCATTCCTTTAACACCTTATTTCTAAATTCTTCGACACCTGTTTCCCGAACGAGTATCTTGATTCGGGCTTTGTACTTATTGTCGCGTCGGCCCTCGCGATTATACACCCGTAATATGGCATCGAGAGCAGTCAGTAAATGTTGCTTTTCGATGTATTCGAAAATTTCTTGCCCGATCACCGGGGTGCGACCTAGCCCGCCACCCGCCAGAATGCGAAAACCCACTTCGCCCTCCGGGCCCGGAACCAGATAGATGCCAATGTCATGTACCTGGGTGGCCGCTTGATCTACGGCAGTACCACAGACGGCAATCTTGAATTTTCGCGGCAAGAAAGCAAATTCAGGATGAAAAGTTGACCATTGTCTGATGATTTCGCAATAGCCTCGGCTGTCCTCAAGTTCATCAACGGCTACTCCCGCGAATTGATCGGTCGTGGTATTACGAATGCAATTCCCGCTGGTTTGAATCGCATGCATCTCCACTTCAGCGAGGTGGCCGAGCAATTCGGGGACTTCTTCGAGATTCGGCCAGTTAAACTGGATATTTTGCCGCGTGGTAAAGTGGGCGTAACCCTTGTCGTAATGGTTTGCGATGAACGCCAGTTTTCGAAGTTGCACAGATGACAGCATGCCATAGGGCACAGCTACTCTAAGCATGGGTGCGAGGCGCTGAATATACAGGCCATTTTGCAGGCGCAGTGGCAAAAATTCCGCGTCGCTCAATTTTCCGGCAATAAAGCGTTCAGTTTGATCCTGGAATTGCACGACCCTGTCAGCCAGCATTTGATGATCATAGCCATCGTATTTATACATGTTCGTTAATCACTCTTTTAAAAATCTGCAATCAGCATTGTAATGAATCTCATCTAACGTTTTCACTCCAGATTAGGAGAGAGCAGCTTGCTCATTTCTGCCGGGTCTTTATTCTTGCGTGCGGCGATGTCATCAATTTGTTCTTGAGTAATTTTCCCTACTGAGAAATATTTTGCTTCTGGATGTGAAAAATAAAATCCGCTGACGCTGGCCGCAGGAGTCATAGCGAAACTTTCCGTTAACTCGATGCCGGTTTCGGCAGTCGCTGCGAGTAGATTGAACAGCGTTGTTTTCTCAGAGTGGTCCGGGCACGCAGGATAGCCTGGCGCCGGCCTGATGCCGCGATACTTCTCTTGAATCATATCCTGGCTGGACAAATTCTCTTTCGGTTCATAAGCCCAGAATTCTTTACGAACTCTCTCATGCAAGTGCTCTGTAAACGCTTCTGCCAGACGATCGGCCAGGGCTTTAACCAATAGGGCGGAATAATCGTCGTTATCGGCCTGGTATTTGGCGGCCAACTGCTCGGCGCCGATGCCGGTGGTAACGGCGAAGCCACCAATATAATCAGTTTTTCCCGAACTCGCAGGCGCCACAAAATCTGCAAGGCACAGATTTGCCAAATCGTCGGTTTTGGGAATTTGTTGCCGCAAGAAGTGCAGGGTAGCAAGTGGCTTCGTCTCATCATTGGGTTCGCGCAACTCGACATCATTGTCGCCTGCCTTATTCGCTGGCCAAAATCCAATTACGGCTCTTGCCGTGAGTAATTTTTCAGCAACGATTTTCTTTAGCAACTTCTGCGCATCTCGAAATAACTCGGTGGCCGCTGCACCAACCTTGGTATCCTCCAGAATGGCGGGGTACTTTCCTGCCAGGCTCCAGGTAATAAAAAAGGGTGTCCAGTCAATATAATCGAGCAGAGACTCCAGAGGGTAATCTGCTATAACTTTTGTGCCGGTAAAAGCGGGTTTAGCCGGCTGATAATTCTCCCAGTCTGGCTTGAACTGATTGCGGTTTGCATCGGCGTAGCTTAGTAACTGCCGAGATTTTTTCCGCTTGGCGACTCTATCTCTAACCTCACTGTATTCATTTCGAATAGTGTCGGTGTATTCTGGTTTGCGCTCTGCATTTAACAAAGTACTAACGACAGAGACACTTCGTGATGCGTCTGGCACATAGATAGTGCAGTCATTCTGGTAGTTTTGCTCAATCTTTACCGCCGTGTGGGCCTTGGATGTAGTTGCGCCTCCAATCAACAAGGGGATATTGAAATCAAGCCGCTGCATCTCGCTGGCGACATGTACCATTTCATCGAGAGAAGGGGTTATTAGACCGCTTAGACCGATGATGTCAACGTTCTCATCTTTCGCCGCTTGCAGGATCTTCTCGCAGGAAACCATCACACCCAGGTCGATGACTTCATAATTATTACAGCCCAGGACTACACCCACGATATTTTTCCCTATATCGTGAACATCACCTTTCACCGTTGCCATCAAAATTTTACCCTTGCTCTGAATTTCCCCGCCGTCTTTCTCATCTTCAATAAAGGGCTGTAAATAGGCGACTGCCTGTTTCATCACCCGGGCGCTCTTGACAACTTGTGGAAGGAACATTTTACCGCTGCCGAACAGGTCTCCCACCTCATCCATACCTTGCATCAAGGGGCCTTCGATGACTTCGATAGGTCTATTTGCATTTAGACGGGCGGCTTCGGTGTCTTCTTCAATAAATTTAGTGATGCCCTTTACCAGTGCATAAGCGAGGCGCTTCTCAACGCTGGCGTCGCGCCAGGACAAATCTTCGATAGTCTCTTTGCCGCCACTGCCTGTGTAGGGGAGGGCAGCGCTCATCAAGCTCTCGGTGCCCTCGTCATTGCGATTGAGAATAACGTCTTCCACCGCCTTTTTTAGCTCGGCGGGAATGTCATCATAGACCGTAAGCTGTCCGGCATTAACAATACCCATACTCAAGCCTGCCTTTATCGCGTGATAAAGAAAGACCGAATGAATTGCTTCTCTTACGAAGTCGTTACCTCTAAATGAAAAGGAGACATTGCTAACGCCGCCAGAGATATGTGCGCCGGGTAGATTTGCTTTGATGAAGCGGCAGCTCTCGATAAAGTCAACAGCGTAGTTATTGTGTTCTTCTATACCCGTAGCCACTGCAAAAATATTGGGGTCAAAAATAATATCACTAGCGGGAAACTGCAGCTTTGTGGTTAAAAGATCGTAACTGCGCTTGCAGATGGCATTTTTCTTTTCTAATGAATCGGCCTGACCCTTTTCATCGAAGGCCATGACAATTACGGCGGCACCATAATCGAGACACAGTTTTGCCTTGGCGAGGAATTCTTCCTCTCCTTCTTTGAGGCTGATTGAGTTAACGATAGATTTGCCCTGGGAGCACTTAAGACCAGTTTCGATGATTTCCCATTTGGAGGAATCAATCATTAACGGTACTTTGCAAATGTCAGGTTCCGAAGCCACCAATTTTAGAAATTTCTCCATCGCCGCTTCGGAATCCAACATGCCCTCATCCATGTTGATATCGATGATCTGAGCGCCGGCTTCTACTTGTTGCCTTGCGACTTCCAATGCCTCATCGAATAGCTCTTCTCTTATGAGCCGGGCAAATTTTGCTGAACCGGTAATGTTGGTTCGCTCTCCTATATTTACAAACAGCGAGTCCTCATCAATATTAAAGGCCTCAAGCCCGCTTAATCGACATGCAGGTTTTAGTTTGGCAGGCACTCGCGGTTTAATCGTTGCAACCGTCTCTACAATGGCTTTAATGTGAGCGGGAGTCGTTCCACAGCAGCCACCAACAATATTGACGAATCCACTGTTAGCAAAATCGCCAATAATGCTGGCCATCTCCTCGGGAGTCTGGTCATATTCCCCAAACTCATTGGGTAGACCGGCGTTTGGATGGGTGGAAACAAAGCACTCTACGATGGACGATGTTTCTGCAATATGTGGACGTAATTGTGTTGCTCCGAGCGCACAGTTAAAACCTATGGATAGAGGTCTCGCATGGGCAACGGAATTACAAAAGGCGGCAACTGTCTGTCCGGATAGTGTGCGCCCGCTGGCATCTGTGATAGTGCCAGATATCATCAGGGGCAAGCTGATGTTTCTTTCTGCAAAGCATTTTCGTACCGCCAAAATAGCGGCTTTGGCATTCAAGGTGTCGAAGGCAGTTTCGATCATGATGATATCGGCGCCGCCGTCTATCAGGCCATTGGTACTGTTGATATAATCGTCCGCCAACTCATCGAAGCTAATATTCCTGAAACCTGGATCACTGACCTTGGGAGAAATCGACGTTGTTTTGCTGGTTGGTCCCAATACGCCGGCAACGAAGCGAGGCTTGTCAGGTGTTTGCTGTGTCACTTGATCGCAAACTTCCCGTGCATTGCGTGCCGCCTCAAGATTCAGTTCATAGCTGACTTCCTCGAGATGATAATCGGCTTGCGAACTGCGGGTAGAGTTAAAGGTATTGGTTTCAATAATGTCTGCGCCAGCGTTAAGATATTCCAGATGGATCTGTTTGATCACATCTGGCTGGGTAAGGCTTAACAGGTCGTTATTTCCCGACAGGTCATGGGGAAAATCAGCGAAGCGTTGGCTACGAAAATCGGCGTCAGACAGCTTGTATGACTGGATCATTGTGCCCATGGCGCCATCAAGCACCAGTATGCGTCGCTGGAGTGCGCTACGAAGAAGTTGTTCTGAATTGTTACTGCTCATGTCTGTACTACTCATGTTGGTACTACTCTTGTTCGTGTTTGGGCGGTATTATCTGACCGATCTGCAGCGGCCGAAAAGCTGTTGATTCTATCAAATGTTGTATTTCTCGGCATTATAAAATAACCAAGTATTATAGTCAGGTATTTAACTTACACAACGAATAGAGTATGATTAACCGAGCTCCAACCACTACAGCGAGAGAATTACATGCTTAGCATCACCGAATCTGCACAAGAATACCTGACTGAGCTGCTCAAGAAGCAAGAGTGCGAGGGTATAGCTGTGCGAGTTTTCATTCTGGATGCAGGAACACCGAAAGCCGAAACCTGTATTTCTTTTTGTCGGCCAGGCGAAGAAAAAGAAGATGACGATGTGAAACAATATGAGGGTTTTAAGGCCTTTCTAGACCAGCATAGTATACCCTTTTTGGAAGACGCGATAGTTGACTTCGCGAAGGATTCTATGGGCGGGCAGCTGACAATTAAAGCGCCGAATTCTCGCCTGCCAAAGATTTCTGACGATAGTCCAATTGGAGATAGAGTGAACTATATTCTCTACAATGAAGTGAACCCTGGCTTGGCCGCTCACGGTGGTCATGTCACTCTGGAAGAAATCTTCGAAGAAAACATAGCCGTGCTGCGCTTTGGGGGCGGTTGTCAGGGCTGTGGAATGGTCGATGTCACGCTGAAAAATGGCGTCGAAAAAACCTTGCTGGAACAAATTCCTCAGCTTAAAGAGGTGCGAGACGTTACCGACCATACGGATAAGGAAAATGCGTACTATCAGTAAATTAGCCATGGGCTATGGCTTATAGAAGCAGGAGCCGAGCTTATCTCGGGTAATGTTGAGCCAGAGCAGAATACACTTTTACCTGATACTCAAGATCCCCCGGATCCAGTTCGGCCATGATATCGACCAGGTATTCATTGTCTTCTCGTCCCCGCCACATTTTTTGGTAACTCCCTTCTTTATAGCCGTTATCCTGTCGAAAGAAATTGAGTACATTCTTTCCGACGTATTGGCAGTAGAGGTTAGTCCAGTCCATTTCGCTGTCTTTCATGATGGAGGCAAAAACGGCCAGTTCTATACGGCGGCTTGCCGAAAGGGCGATAAGTAATTCCAGTTTACTAATCAGGTCTAATTGCTCAAGCGCATAAGTTTGCGAGTCAAAGCTGATTTCAGCTTGCTGATGTGCGGTGGCAAGCATCTGCAAAAGGCGATCCAGGGATTTCGATTCATCGCCAGCTTGATCCAGCAGGATCTCAGAGAGAACAAAGTGCCAAATGTCGATTAATTCCATCTGCAATTGAGCCAGATCCTTATCCTGTTTCTTCCACCACTTCCAGCCATGATGCTCGATGGCTTCGGCCCCTTCGATGACAACGGCTCTTAGATAGGGATACTTCGCAGCGATCCAGTCTGGATCGACTTTGCTATTCATGGCGGCTTGCAGGGAAAGCATAATTTCAGCTTGTTGGATTGACAGCATAAGGGCTTCTGGCTTGAGATATCGGGTTTAATGGGACGGGTTTTAGCGGATAAGGACAGTCGTCTAAATTTTGACCTTGTTTAATTGGCTGTTTACCAGCTTAGTTACCCGCGACAGCCTGGAGTTTTGCCTGCATGGCCAAGGTGCTCAACATCTCTTTCCGGCTGCGCAGCATATCATTATAGGATTTGCGTGCCGCCGTGATCTCGGAATTACCCTGATCGGAGGTGTTTAGCTCTAGCAGCCAAGCTTCCAGCACTTGAATTTCGCTGTTTAGTTGAGTTGTGCCTTCTTCGATAAGCCGTTGGTCAATGCTTATATCACTTCGATCAACGGTATTCGCTTGAGGTTTTTCGTTCATGCTGTGGTTCCCTTGTATCCGGCAGCGCCTGATTGCTTGAG
>ERZ890510.2081-NODE-2081-length-11832-cov-7.694150_pt1 | contig 11832 bp, 12 predicted proteins | sample MGYA00521265_ERZ890510 | MGnify/ENA primary metagenome ERZ890510 (study PRJEB32303, sample SAMEA104408624) | aquatic metagenome | biome: Brackish water; feature: Chemocline; material: water | place: Baltic Sea | collected 2014-10-26T21:54:00 | depth 110 m ...
TTCGCGAAAACCGACACTCAGAGGCCCCCGCCATCCGGCGGGGGCCTCTTCTTTTGTCATCTTCTGTCGTCAGGCGCGCCACCCACCTACAATGCGCTCTTATCCCAGCACACGATTAGAGGGGCCCGCCGTGAAGACCAGCACCGACCGTATCCTCACCACCCACGTAGGCAGCCTCGTGCGCCCGCAAGAGATCGTTGCTGCCATGCAGGCCAAGGCCGACGGGCACCCCTTGCCCGACGCTGACTTCGCACCCGCCCTCAAGAATGCCGTCGGTACCATCGTCAAGCGCCAGGCGGACATCGGCATTGACGTCCCCAGCGACGGCGAGTGCTCCAAGATCAACTTCGCCGGCTACGTCAGCGACCGTCTCAGCGGCTTCGAGATGCGCGAGACCCCCGCTGGCGAAAGCCCCATCAACAACTTCGGGCGCGACCATGAAGCCTTCGCTGATTTCTACGCCGAGTACGACGCTGCTCCCGTGTCCGGCGGCAGGATGCGCGTGGTCTGCGCTTCACCCATCGAGCAAGTAGGCCAAGCCTTGATCCAGCGTGACATCGACAACCTGCGGGCAGCGACCGTAAACGCTGGAGTCCAGGAAGCGTTCATCCCGTCCGTCGCCCCCGCCACCGTCGAGGGCCAACGCACCAACGACTTCTACGCTACGGAGGAGGAGTACCTCTTCGCCATCGCCGACGCCATGCGCGTTGAGTACAAGGCCATAGTCGACGCGGGATTCCTCCTGCAGATCGACGACCCACGGATCGTCGCGACGTACGACCTCATGAACCCTGCGCCGAGCATCGTCGACTACCGCAAGTTTGCCGAGATGCGCGTCGAGGCTATCAACCATGCCATCGGTGACATCCCGGCCGACCGCATCCGGTACCACCTGTGCTGGGGAAGCTGGCACGCCCCCCCACTCCACTGACCTGCCGCTCAAGGACATCGTGGATATCGTGCTTAAGATCAAAGCAGGCGCGCTCTCTTTTGAGGCAGCCAACGCACGCCATGAACACGAGTGGAAGGTCTGGGAGGACACCAAGCTACCTGCGGGAATGGTCCTTATCCCCGGCGTCGTCGGCCACGCGGCCAACACGGTTGAGCACCCCGAACTTGTCGCCCAACGCCTGACCAACTTCGCCCGCTTGGTTGGACGTGAGAACGTCATCGCCGGAACCGACTGCGGCTTCTCCCAGGGCTCGCTCAACCCGCGCGTCCACGTCAGCATCATGTGGGCCAAGCTCGGCGCGCTCGTTGAAGGCGCCCAAATCGCCAGCAAGCAACTCTGGAGCTAGGCAAGCGCGAGGTGGCGTCTACCCGGTGACCTTGACCTTGCCACCGAGTGACACATCGTCACCGACTGCGCGGACGTGAGCGAGATCGCCGGGGGCAACTTCGCGAATCTCGTCGGGGTCGAGCAGCAATACGTCGATAGTCTCCCCCGTCAGGGTCGCGAACTCGACTGAATAGCCGCTGCCCTCCGCGCTCACATCCACGATAACGCCTAGATCTCCGGCCCTGAGACCGTCCTGGGGCTTATCTTTGGTCAGCACGACCTGCTGCAGCTCTCGCAATGCCATTGGGTTTCCTCTAACGCATCTGCAAGAAAGCTTGTGCGTTATTGCTCATTCTATCCCCTACTTCAATACGCGCTCACTAGACGTGGAACGTCAGATCCCATGTCGACGTGCCAGATCGTTCGGACTACGCGCCGCCTACCGTTCGGCCCTTGGATGTCACCATCAACGCGATAGTTGATCCCGTGTGGGCGTTCCCGAACCTGCACGACTTCGTTGTTGACGCCGATCTCTTTGAGTGATGCGCTCAGTTGCCACCAAGTCTCTTCGCTCCAGCCCAACGCCTCACGAAAGATCGGCCCTTTGAACACTTGTGATCGAGGAGTGCCGTCGGGGGGCATCCGGAGAAGATAGCCGACGACCTTCTCTTGGCTGACCACCCCGTTTGCGATGTTCGGGACTTTCAACGTGCACTCTCCCTGACCTGCGTGCCCGAATTGTAACCAGGCTTCGGATCACCGTATCCGGGCCAGGAAACGAGAGAGTTTCACTCCACCAACGCCTAGAACGCGCAGCCGTTCGGCAGCGGTGCAAGCGCCTCCGCATCTAGCGCGAATCCTGGTTCTAGTTGCACTGGCCGAAACCCTGCACGGAAGCTGCCGCGCATCGCGCCTGTAGCGTAGCCCGTCGTGTTCATGTGCGCGCGAACGATCACCTCGTCCGCTGGTCCCGTCGCCACGGGCCCGCCGTCGCGCGTGAATGGCTGCTCGCTAACGTGGCTATGCAGCAGCACACGTCGGTATAGCAATTCGCCAGCGGGCGTCACGATCTCCCACCAATCGGCGAATGAATCGCAGCCCGTATCAGGGCTCGCAACCGTGACCTCGAATAGGAATGCACCGTCGGGGCCGCTCACCAGCACGTCCACGATCTGCGCGCCACGTGCGTGCGCATCGCTTGCAGGAGCAGTGGTTGGCGTTGCGCCAGGTGCTAGAGTCGGCGTAGCAGCCGCACCGCAGGCCGCGAGCAACACGAACGCCGCCGTCAGAACAACGGCGGCTCGTGATGTGGCCCGACTCACGGGGGAGAACCTACCCCAGTAGCTTCTGGAAAGCCGCGTCGGACTTGTAGGGGCCCACCACCGCCAATCGATAGCCGGGATCCTTCAGGTACTTGTGGGCCGCCTCGATGACCTGGTCGGTCGTTACAGCGCGCAGCGCTGCGATGATGGTGTCCGGCTCGACCACTTCGTCGCGCAGCAACTCCTGGCCACCCAGCCAGCTCATCACCGCTCGTGTGTCCTCTAGGCGCAGATCGAGTCTCCCGCACGAGTACTCGACTGACTTTGCGAGTTCTTCTGAAGTCACGCCCTCTGTCATCTTCGACATCTCGTCCAGCACCGCTTGGATCGTCTCCTCCGCCTTGGAGGTATCGACGCCGCAGTACACCATCAGCGCACCGCAGTCCCGGTAGTGCATGGAGCTTGAGTGCACCTCATAGGCGAGGCCGCGACGCTCGCGGATCTCCATGAACAGTCGGCTGGTCATGCCATCGCCCATCACCGCGTTCATCATGTCGAACGCGTATCGATCAGGCGCCATCGCTGAGATGCCGTCGACCGCCAGGCAGATGTGCGCTTGATCTGTCTTACGATTACCGATGCTGATCCGGCTATCTTGGGACGTCGGCCTCACGGGCTCCCAACCCAATGGCGCGCCGCCCTGCCACGCGCCCATTTGCTCCTCGACCAGTGCGAGAACCTCTTCGTGCGTGTAGTTGCCAGCCACTGCGACAACGGTGTTGTTGGGTACGTACTGCTGCTTGTGGTAATCGATCAACGCCTGGCGGGTCAGCGCCCCCACCGACTCCCGGCTACCGCCGATGTCACGACCCAGCGCCTGCTTCGGCCACAGAGTTTCGTCGATCAGCAGGTCTGCGTAGGCGTCGGGCTGGTCGTAGGTCATCGCCAGCTCTTCGATGATCACGCCGCGCTCGCGTTCCACCTCGTGGTCAGTGAACAGCGGGTGCAAGATCATGTCGGCCAGCACGTCCAACGCCAGCGCGAAGTGCGCACGGCCCACCTTGGCGTAGTAGATCGTCGCCTCACGGTCCGTGGACGCGTTCATGATGCCGCCAACCGATTCGATGGCTCCTGCGATCAACTGCGGCTCAGGGCGCTTTTCCGTGCCCTTGAACAGCACATGCTCCAGGTAGTGCGAGGCGCCAGCCAGCGCATCATCCTCGTAGCGCGAACCTGCGCCCACGAAGATGCCCACGGAAACAGATCGGGTGTGGGGCATCGTGCTTGAAAGCACGCGCAACCCATTGGGTAGAACAGTACGGTCGTACACAGAGTCTCCTCTGACGATAATCTTCGTGATCCCAACAAGCGCCGTCCGGGAACGGCTAGGGGGCATTCTAGGGCAACCTTCCAGGGCGCGCTCCGCTTTCCCTGGGGTCAGCCCCCCATCCCCCTAGGAGGTGCCACGCATCTTCCGGATGCCGATCAGGATGAAATAAAGCCCTGGGCCTCCGAAGATGAACGCCGACACCACTGCTGTCGCGATCTGAGGCCCACCGAAGTCAGAAGCGAGCTGTGCATCAACCGCATTCCCGGCAGCATTCAGGCTGATCACCAACGTCGCTCCGACCGCCGCAACCCACGCCACGCCCATCAGTATGTATCCCCACCACGTCATCAGCTTGCCTCCGTGTGTCGCACGATCGGGTCGATCGGCACTCCCGACTTCAGATCGATCGCCTGCTCGAACAGCGCCGCCGCCGAAAGCAACGCCGCCTCGTTGGCTCGTGGCGCCGTGATCTGCAAACCCACCGGCAGCCCAGCGGCCGTGAACCCGCATGGCACCGAGATCGACGGGCAGGCCGTCAACGTCAGCGCGAACGACATCACCAGCCAACTCACGTAGTTGTCGAACTTCACGCCACCGGCTTCACTGACGTACGGCTGATTGATGTCGTACGCCGGTACCAGCACCGCAGGCGAGATCAGCAGGTCGTAGTCGTTGAAGAACGCCGTCGTGCGGTTGTACAGCGCGCCTCGTGCCAACTCCGCCCTGTTCACGTCCTCTGACGACAGCGCCTGGCCCTTCTCGATGTTCCAGACGATGTCTTGCTTCAGCAGATCGCGATGCTGCTCAAGCAACTTGCCGAATTGCGCCGCGTACTGAGCTGCGCGCATCGTCTGGAATATCTCCTCGGCGTCGTGGAGGTCGATCGTCGCACCCTCAACCGCTGCACCGAAGTCAGCGAATTTCTTGACCGCCGCTTCACAGATCGCCCGCACCTCCGGGTCCACCGGCGCGATGCCCAAATCAGGCGTGTAGGCCACACGCTTCGGCGCTACCGGCGAGTCCACCGCGTCGACGAACGACGTGTCCGGCGCTGGGATGCTCAGCGGATCTAGCGCCGCCTGGCCAGCCTGCGTGTCCAGGAACAGCGCCAAGTCGCCCACCGTGCGCGCCATCGGCCCCTCAACCGACAAGCTAGCGAACGGCATGTCCTTCGGGCCGTGCGGCACGCGTCCAGGTGACGGTCGCATGCCCACGATGGAGCAGAAGCTCGCGGGGATGCGTAGCGACCCGCCTAGGTCGGAACCCGTCGCCAGCCAGACCTCGCCTGTCGCCAACGCGACCGCTGATCCGCCCGACGATCCGCCACAGGTCTTGGACGTGTCCCACGGATTGCGTGTCTTGCCGAAAACCTCGTTGAACGTGTTCGCGCCTGCGCCGAACTCCGGCGTGTTCGACTTCGCGATGATCATCCCGCCCTTGGCCTCGATGTTCGTCACCAGATAGTCCGAACGCTCGGGGATGTGGTTCGCGTAGATCCGCGAGCCCTTCGTCGACCGCACCCCAGCCACGTCCTTCAGATCCTTGATCGCCACCGGCAACCCGTACAGGTAGCCCCGGGGCACATCAGACGGCGTACCGTCTTTCATCAGCCGCTGCGCATGCTCGCGGGCCCGCTCCACTGCCAACGTAGGTAGGGCGTTCACCGCAGGCTCAACCTCAGCGATCCGCTCCGCCGCCGCGTCCACCATCTCCACGGGCGTAACCTCGCCCTTGCGTAAAAGTTCCACCGCATCGCGTGCCGTCAATCTCACCAGTTCGTTCATAGATCCCTGTTCTTGCTTGCCGTCTTTGTCGTCGATGTTAGCCGCGCGGCAGCACGTGGCCGTGTCATGGCCTAGATGACCTGACTTCGACGCCTGCCCGCTCTTCGGCCAGCAGGAACGTCACCAGATTGTCTCTGTCCGCCCAGCCGCGATCGATCCCACGTTGGATCTCCTCGTCGGCCATCTGTGCCATGGCCATCGGCACTTCCATCTCCCGCGCCAACTCCAGCGCCAGGCTCACGTCCTTGTGGGACAACCCCAGGCTGAACCGAGGGTGATCGAAGTCGCCCTTCAGCACGAGATCAGGGATGTGGTCCGTCAGCACCAGCTGCTTGCCGAACGACGCCTCACGCAACACGGTCAGCATCACGTTCGCATCGACCCCCGCTTTCACAGCGAGAGCCATCCCCTCTTGAATAACGATCCGCGTGGTCATCGAGATTGCGTTGTGCACCAGCTTGGCCACCGTGCCCGAGCCCACGTCACCCACGTGCACGACGCTCCCGCCTAGCACTTCGAGCAACGGTCGTATGCGTTCCACGATCTCGGCATCACCGCCGACCATCACGGCCAACGTACCCTTGTCCGCGCCCTTCACGCCACCGCTCACTGGCGCGTCCACCACGTGGGCGCCTGCCGCCTCGATACGCTCGGCCACCCGACGTATCGCCGTCGGCGAACCCGTCGACAGATCAACGTAGATCGCGCCTGGCGTGATGCCCTCGATCAGCCCGTCGCCACCGAGCGCCACCGCATCGACCTCCGCTGGTCCAGGAAGCGACGTGAAGATCACCTCGCTCTTGCCTGCGACTTCGCGTGGCGTCGCCGCCCACGTAGCGCCTAACTCTCGATGCGCCGCCGTCGCCGCCTCGTTCACGTCGTTGACCACCAGCGTATGGCCCGCGTTGATCAGGTTCCGAGCCATAGGCCCGCCCATCTTCCCGAGCCCAATGAATCCTACGTTCACGTTTATCTATCCTTACTTTTGGGTTTCAGTGAACCGTTTCTGGGAATCTGGCAAACCGGCAGTCTGGCTATCCGGCACGCCTGACTCGCTTCAAGTTAACGTCATTCTGAGCCCGCTCACAGCGGAGCCGAAGAATCTCTCACTTCCGGCCCGCCATTAACTCGCACGCCCTCTACGACTTCGGGTTCAGCAGCCACTCTTGGTCGCGAGCGGGCCCCTGCAGCCACGTCTCGACCCACTCCTGCCGACCCTCCGCTGGCTCCACGCCAAGCCCATCGGCCAATCGCGTCATGAACGCGAACACGCACGTGATGAGCACCGTCGCAAGAATCTCGTCTTCCGTGAGGCCCTTTTCCTTTAGGCCCTCGAAATCCGCCTTCGTCATGCTCTGCGGATCGCGCGTTAGCTGTGACGAGTAGTCCAGCATCGCGCGCGTCTTCGCGTCCCAGTTGCCGTTGCGGTAGTCATGCATCGCGTGGCTCGCGAGCTCCGGATCCTCTGAGTGCTGACGGAGAAACTCTCCGTGAGCCATCGTTCAGTAGCGGCAGTGGTTGGCGGCCGCCACCGTGGCTGCGATCGCCTCTTCTTGCACCCGTGTCAGCACCGACGCCCCGAACGTGATCGCCGAGTTCATGTCGCGCACGCCCTTAAGCGCACGTGGGTTCAGCGACATCACGCTCATGATCGGTGGCAGTCGTCCGCCGCCCGTGCGCACCCTGCCGGGCTGCTGGTCGGCCATCCGACGCGCCTCTTCCTCCACCGCCTCCGGATCTAGATCCCTCTCGGTTATCCAGGACATCCCCTCACCTCCTCTAGTTGCGAGCTCCTATTCAGGAACAACGGGTCACGTGTCGGAAGTCTATGATGCCCCCCTACAAGGGTCAACGAAGCGCCAGGCGTAGCGCGTCACCTCGGTTTCCGGTAACGTTGCGCCTGCGACCCGGAGCGGCCAGCGACCTTTAGTCAGGCGGGCGAAGAGCCCAAGAGTTTCAACACGAGGAGATAGCAATGGCGGACAACGTACGCATCGGGATCATCGGAGCTAACCCAAGTAATGGCTGGGCAGGTCGCGCCCACATGCCAGGCATCAAAGCCGGCGTCCCCGGCATCACGCTTACGGGTGTCAGCACCACCCGCCAGGAGAGCGCCGACGAGGCCGCCGCCACCTTCGGCGCCGAGCACGCTTTCGACGACCACCGCAAGATGCTTGAACGCGACGACATCGACGTCGCCGCGGTCGTCGTCAAGCTACCCCTGCACTACGAGCTAGCCAAGGACATCATCGAGTCCGGCAAGAACGTCTACGTTGAGTGGCCCCTGGGCACCAACACCGCCCAGGCCGAAGAGCTCGCTGCGCTAGCCAAAGAGAAAGGCGTGCGCACCGCCGTTGGCCTTCAAGGCCGTCGCTCCGCCGAAGCGCTCCACATCCGCAAGCTCATCGACGAAGGCTACGTGGGCGACGTCCTGTCCGTGGACATGACCCAATTCAGCGTCGGTGGCCTCGCTCGCCCTTCCGGTCGCATCTGGATGCGCGACAAGGCCGCTGGTGCCAACGTCCTCACCATCGTCTTTGCTCACGCCGTAGACACCCTCATGACCTCCGTCGGACGCTTCGAGTCACTGTCTGCTCAGGTAACCAACCAGATCCACGAGTGGACCGCCTCCGACACCGGCGAGAAGTTCTCCGTTGACGCCCCAGACGACATCCGCGTCATCGGCACGCTCAAGAGCGGCGCGGCCGTCTCCATCCACGTCGGCCAGGTCGTCACCGGCTCTGCTGGACACCGCACCATCATCCACGGCACCAAAGGCACGCTCGTCCTCCAGACTGGCGGATCGCCTCACATAGGCGGCGCAGCGACCCTATCGGGTGCCCAGGGCGACGACGCTCTCGCGCCCATCGACGTTCCCCAAACTCCCTGGGTCACCGCCAACGGCCTCGCGGGCCAATCAGTCAACATCGGCAAGCTCTGGGCTGCCTACGCTGAGTCCATCCAGAGCGGCACTGCCGACTTCGATCCCGACTTCGATGCCGCCGTCGAACACCACAAGTTCATCGACGCTGTCCAGCGTGCGTCTGACACAGGCGAACGCCAGATCGTCAGCTAGGCTCCTTCTTCCCCGGCCAACCACACGGCACCCCAGCGACGTGGTTGGCCGGACGGGGACATCTTGCCGCGTATGATGGAGCGATTCGATGCGTTATGGTTGGGCCATGCGCTCTTTCCACATGCTTGTCGCTTTCATCTTGACCATGTTCGTCGTCGCCTGTGGGACACCTGACCCGGCATCGGGCGTAGACATAACTCCAACGCTCGGCACGCAGCTCGCGGGCACTCTAGAGGCGCAACCGACGCGGACCTCGACTCCAACCGCGACACGAAGCTCTATCCTGCCGCCCACCATTGATTCGGCTGCCCGTGAGGCGCCCCCTTCTCCGACTCCTGGCCGCACACCCATTGCCCCTTCCCCGACTCCCAAGTCGAATGGACAGGCCATCCCTGGCGGGGGCTCTCAGGACACCGGCTTTGCAGGATGCACAGGAACCGGGAGTGTAGAGTTCGCTCAATCGCCTATGCGGATGGAGGACGTAGCACATCTGCTTCCTTACGGCATGCTTGCTGGCGCGCATGTAACCCCCATCGACCACATGTACTTCTCGCCAGCTGACTGGACGCTCGGGCGTGACGTGTACGAAGTGCGAGCGATCCAAGACGGAGTGATCTACCGCATGCAGCCGCGCGACATCAACGTGGACACGGGGCAGACCCGGGCAAGGGAATGGCGCTTGGACATCGCGCATACGTGTACCTTCACGAGTTACTTCGACTTGCTCACCTCAGTCGACCCCGCGATTGAAGCGGAGTGGGCGAAGACGGAAGGAGGTCGAACTGGGCGCTGGAACGGCATCCCGCTGAAGGCAGGGCAACTCGTGGGCCACGTCGGCGCGCAAACGCTTGATTTCGGCGTCTATGACTACACAGTCACGCTCGATGGGCTCCTCGTACCAGAGCACTACCAGCGAGAACCTTGGAAGGTACACACCATTGACCCCTTCCCGTACTTCCCTCAGGACGTTCGCGATCAGCTACTCGCGAAGATGCTTCGTCAAGTGGAGCCCCGCGCCGGTGTCATAGGCCACGATATCGATGGCAAGCTTGTTGGCAACTGGTTCGAGCAAGGCACCAACGGCTACGCCGGGAGCGATCCGCAGAAGTATTGGGACGGCCATTTGGCGTTCGCTCGAGACACCCTGGATCCTACCCACTGGAAGTTTTCCATCGGTGATTTCGATGGCCCTGCCCGGCAGTTTGGGATCAAGGGCAATTCCCCAAACCCTCGTGAAGTCAGTCCCGAAACAGGGCTGGTCAGGTACGAGTTGGTAGACACCATCCTCTATGCGATCAACGAGCCTACTCGGCAAAATCTCGGGCCGGGAGGCCTACGCCCCGGCGACGACATCGGAACTCGTGATGGCGACCAGATCCGGGGCGCGGTACTCGTTCAGATGGATGGCCCCAGAATGCTCCGCCTTCAAGTATTCCCTGGCCAAACAGCGGACTCCGTCGCTGGCTTCACCAGTGCTGCCAAGCTTTACGAACGCTAGCGACCACAGCCCCCTCCCCCACACGCTCGCTTCCGCACCTCATGCGGCGTAGCATGGCGATTCGATATCCCTGAACCGCCCCACGGACACTTAGTTAGAGGTGCTTGGATGCTTGGCCCCTTCGTGATGCGCCGCAGATTCCCTTGGAACGTCGCATTCTTCGCCGCCCTCGCCACGCTCGTCCTCACCCTGCACGCCAGCGTGGCAGCTGACCTCCCCGCCGCCTTCGCCGCCACCGGGGATACCAACGAGGTCGCGAAGCTGATTGCGTCGGGAGCACAAGCCAGCGATTACGCAGGCGCATCCATCGCTGTCAGTGGAGACACCGCTGTACTAGGCGCCTACAGGAGAGACGTTGGCGGCAACGTCGACCAAGGCGTGGCGGTCGTATTCGTGCGGAACGGTACTACCTGGACCGAACAGACGGAGCTGACAGCGTCTGATGGCGCCGCGAACCATGGGTTCGGCTTCTCCTTGGACATCAGCGGGGATACCGTTGTCGTTTACGGTGGGGGAGCGATTTATGTGTTCGTTCGGACAGGTACCACGTGGACTCAGCAGCAGAAGCTGACGGCTCCCATAGGAAGCGAGACTTCCTGGGGACAATCCGTTGCAGTGGACGGCGACACCGTGGTCGTGGGCGGATTCGGATCCGCCCACGTATTCGTCCGAACTGAGGGCACGTGGGGCGCCCCACAGACTCTCTCCGCCACTGGTGGACTGTCGAGTGACGGTTTCGGCCATTCGGTTGCTGTGGATGGCGACACCGTGATCGTGTCAGCGCCAATTGCGGCATGGATTGACGAGCTAGACAGCGCAAGCCCCGGTGCGGCTTTCGTGTTCGTTCGTGGCGAGAGCAGTTGGAGCCAGCAGCAGAAGATCACTGCCTCTGACGGCGTCGAATACGATCGATTCGGTAGCTCTGTGGGCGTGAGCGGAAACACCGTTGTCGTCGGTGCAGAGGATAGCAATCCTGGAGGCAACCTCGACCAAGGATCTGCCTACGTCTACTACCGCTCCGGCACTGCCTGGAGCCAGCAAGCGAAATTGACTGCGTCCGACGGTGTGGCAGGAGATTTACTGGGAGTGTCTGTGGCCATCAGCGGAGGCACCATCGTGGTAGGTGCGCGGTGGCCGACTCAGGGGGCCAACGACAATCAGGGATCGGCCTATGTTTATGGGCGCAGTGGTACCGCCTGGACTCAGGACGCCGAGTTGGTGGGGTCTGACGGCGCCCCCGGAGACCAATTGGGCTTGTCGGTTTCCATCGACGCCAGCACCATAGTGGTCGGTGGTCATGGTTTCCCCGGCTCTCTACCAGGCTACGTGTTCGCCCTCCCCGGTCCCCTCCCCATCGTCTTCGTGCCTGGCATCGCGGGCAGCGTCCTCGTCGATAGAGCCGACGCAAGTGCCGAGCGGTGGTTCCCGCTGTCGATTTCCGCGATGGAAGACCTAGACCTGTTCAACCCTGCTGGCGATGACATCGTCGCGCCGGACGTCCTGCGCAAGGCGTCCGCGGGCCCGGTTGTGCTGGAGATCGTTTATGAGGGTTCTGTTTGCTTCACATGGACGGACGCCATGACTAGTCGTAGCCTGTCCGCAT
>ERZ890510.2083-NODE-2083-length-11823-cov-6.104351_pt1 | contig 11823 bp, 10 predicted proteins | sample MGYA00521265_ERZ890510 | MGnify/ENA primary metagenome ERZ890510 (study PRJEB32303, sample SAMEA104408624) | aquatic metagenome | biome: Brackish water; feature: Chemocline; material: water | place: Baltic Sea | collected 2014-10-26T21:54:00 | depth 110 m ...
CCTTCCGGGAAGCTGTACGACTGCGTTCCCGTCGGAACCACGATGATGGGATATTCCGCTTCTTGCGCCCACACCATCGAAGGAATAGCTACCATCACGGCCCTACACAAAAATAACAATGCGGATTTTCTCATGAGCCCACTCCTTAAAAATTAGGAAGAATAAAAGCTATCGCTACTATCGCTGAATTTCATGTCTGTAAAGGGCGGCTCTCGGCTGTGATGCTTCGTTCAGCCAAGCTATTTTCAATAGCTTGATTAATCCTTTGAAATACTGCCTATAGTTTCCGCTCCGGCTATGGATACTTCTTCATCCTGAAAGGCTCTAACTCCACTGGTAGCCACTGCGCCAATTAATTCACCATCCAGGTAAACCGGCACACCTCCTTGAAAGGTGACGCCACCTTCGATTTCTTCAATTTCACCAGCCGCAAGTCTCGTACCATATTCCCCAGAAGTGAGACCTGTTTTGGTCACCACTAATGCTTTGCTACTGGCGATAGTGAACGTGCGCGCAGAAGCGCCATCTAAGCGTCGCAGCATTATCGGGTTGGCATTCTGGTCAGTGACCAGAATAGTCACATTCCACCCCTGCTGACGTGCATGGTCTTCTGCTGCCTCCATAGCCCTCATGGCCAGGTCATAGGTCATCAGGCTGGGCTCTTCCTGGGCCAATGCCGTTGCTGAAAACAACAACATAAGCACCATTACTACTGTTTTGTTAAATTTTGTTGTCATTAGTACTCTCCTCAATCTGTGTATTTAATATGCACCAACGGCACAAATTTGAAAGCATTTTTTTCAGTGAATTTCCGCTTTCGGCCAGCCAGTAGTGGTCATTGATTCCGAATATGTGGACTGTCCGGGTTAGCGATGTGGTCCGTGGCGTTTGTCGTTTTGGTAGCGTAGCCCCGGCCTTCTCGAGAAAAGCGCTAGCCAGGCTGTCGGTTTCCCGCAGGCAGGATTGGGTTAAGCAGGAATTTACCGACTACCTTGGGTTGTGGCCGCCGGCAGTATGGATTCCTTCGAGTCCGCTGCGAGAGCTCCCCGTATGAGACACAGGCCCGCACCAATTCAATGCATGGGGCCTATGTCAAAGTTCGCACAGCACCTTACTCCTGGAGTCCCAGTGGTAAGTTACGGCAGCGCGTAGGCGACCAGCTCGGCGCCGTTACTGCCGCCGCCACCGGTGAACATGGCCACGTATTGTTTGCCATCGTGTTCGTAGGTAAAGGGCAAGCCGGTTTGGTTAGAGGGCAACTCTATTTCGGCAATAATTTCACCGGTTTGCTTGTTGATGGCGCGGAAAATCGGGCTGGCGCCGGCGGCGCCGGTACCCTCAGTCTGGAACAGCAGTGTTTTAGTGACTAGGATACCTGACCGTGTCGGTACACCGGTGCGCGGAAGATCGATGCCCTTCAGCAGCGGATGATTGGTAATGCGCTCCGGTGTGTCGGCATTGGCAATCATCCAGAGATGGTCACCCGAGTTCATATCGATCGCCGTAATGCGGCCGTAAGGCGGCTTGACGATTTCGAGTCCCTGGACCCGCGGGGCGCGGACACCGAAACCCTGGCTGAAATCGAGGTCTGACTCCGGATTTTTTGCCAATGACAATACCCCCAGCTGTGTCCTCGATGGCACGTACACAATGCCCGTTTCTGGATCAAGGGCAGAGGCCTCCCAGTTGGAGCCGCCGGTGGAAGAAGGCAAGTTGAGAATGCCGCGTGTACCATCAGCGGCCTCCGTCATGGATGGAGGCGAAAACAGCGTGGGGCTGAGGCGAAAGCCTTCGATGGATTCCAGCGCCAGCGCGCGAATTTCCGGCGTCCAATCGATCAAGTCGTCGACCGTAAAACCCTGTCTATCGAAGGGCGCCGGACGAGTCGGAAAGGGTTGAGTAGGCGAGTACCATTCCCCGGGCACATCTCCTGCCGGTACCGGTCGCTCTACAATAGGCCAGATGGGTTCGCCGGTTAGCCTGTCGAAAGTGTAGATAAAGGACTGTTTAGTCACTGACATGACGACCTTGCGGCCGTTGGGCAAATCGGCAAGCAGCGCCGGGGAGGGAACGTCCCAGTCCCAGATGTCATGGTGGATAAACTGATAGTGCCATTGGCGTTCACCGGTTTTAATATCCAGTGCGACTATGCCGCTCGAAAACAGGTTGTCACCCGGCCGGTCAGCACCGTAGTAATCGCCGGTGGGATCTTCGATAGACAAATAGACAAATCCCAGTTCCGGGTCACCCGAGCTGGGAGCCCAGACGCCGGAATTGCCGGTAAATTCTACCCCCTCATCGAGCCAGGATTCAAAGCCATATTCCCCCCGTGCGGGAATCGTGTGAAAGGTCCACAGAAGCTCACCGGTGTGCACATCAAAACCGCGCACGTCGCCTTTGACATTGGACTTGGACCGCGGCCGGCCCCCTGTCGAGTGCGCTGCCCCTACTACAATTACGTCATTCATGACAAAAGGCGGCGCAGAAATACCGATATCGATGTTGGGATATCTGGAATCATCGGCATTGCGCAGGCCTATCATCAAATCCACGATACCGTTAGTGCCAAAATTCGGATCCGGAATGCCGGTTTTGGCGTCCAGCGAAACCAGGTGGTAGCCCGGGGTGACGTCTATAACCCGTGCTGCGTCACCGTCGCGCCAGAAAGCCACTCCACGGCCTGCGCCCTTACGCGGCGCGTGTTCAAATCGCTCGCCTTCCTGGGGTCTCCACAACCACAGTACCTGACCCGTGGTGGCGTCCAGTGCCACCACATTTCGAGTGCTGGCTATATCGGCGTACAAAACGCCGTCAACTTCAAGCGGTGTTGACGGGTTGGTGAAATCAATGAGGGGCCCGAAGTTCGTCGTGGAAAAACGCCAGGCTATCTCCAGCTGTCCTACGTTGTCCGCGTTGATCTGCTCGAGCGGTGAATAGCGCTGAGAGAACTTACCCCCGTGGTAATCCGGCCAGTCCCCCTCGTTCACGCTGGTGCCGCTCTGGCCCAGGGCCAACGGAGCACAGACAAGTGCACCCACGGTTATAATGAACGGTGAAATCAATCGTTTTATTATTATCATCCAAAACTCTCCTGATACCCTGTGATCGTGTTCTTAAGCTAAGTTTCTCCTGTCCATGTAAGCACAGAAAGTTCACTTAGTTCAATGTTCGATTTCAGCTGTGAGCAGACACATCACTCGCCCAGACTATCAGTGCCCCGGCGGATCAGGGCTTCCATGGCGAGAGAATTTTCATCGCCTTGATTTCTAAGCCCGGCGACAATTCCAAGTCGATCCGCCTCGGGTCGGTTCTGGCTCACCTTCCACTTACCCTGTAGTGAAGAAATCGGCATCTCGACTCCGACAATGCGGCCCAGCATTTTATCTGTGTAGTCTTTCGGCGCGTCAGACACTTTCCAGGGTAATCGCTGTGTCGATTCTTGTTTGTTGGTCAACTCGTTTAGGTGATTGAGGAGCCAGGTCGGGTCGTGAATAGCCTTTGGCCGACCCTGTGCATGCGCTACCACATAATTCCATGTCGGCACGGCTTTACCATGTTGGTGTTTGCTCGGGTACCACGATGGGGTGATGTATGACGACGGTCCCTGGAACACGGCAACGGCAGTTGTTGTCCCGTCAAACGATTGCCAGATTGAATTTGCAATCGGTAGATGACCCCTTAACACGCCGTACTTCCCTTCGTCGGAGGAAACAAAAAGTGGCATATGGTTTACGACGATTTCGCCGTCCTGGACGACAATGAAAGTAGCCAGCGGCTGCGCTCGCATAAGGTCGTGCAAGACGCCAGGTCTGGATTCTTCAAACTGTGTCTGGATATACATTATGAGCGCCAAGATACCTCAACGGGGCAGCTAGAGGAAGGTCCGCAACGGGTTGAACTCACAGTCGATAACTGACCCTTGCGCACTGTAATTAATTGCTTATCCCTGGTGGGAGTTTGGTGCTTATCCAAAAATTAAATACGATATCTGGCGCTTCACTAGTGAGACCGAAATGAACGGCGCTTCGAATTTCAAATCCTCCGACATCTTTTATGAAACCGGCACCGAGGCGAATATCGGTATCCTGTCTGCTCTTTTGTTTAGCGAACAATTCGATGCCGGGACGATAAGCCGAGCTCGTCATCTCGGTGAGTATGCTCGCTCTCCAGCCATTTTCAGTGTCCACCGTTCTCGGGTCATGAAAACCACCCGCATTGACGTGTACTCGATAGTCGGGCTTTCGCCATGTCGCTAAAAACTGAGACTCAATTCCAACACCGCTATCATTGGGTCTAAGCGGTAGCAGCGCCAGGGTTTCTATGCCGTAACTGACATCCCCGAATACGGGTATCCATTTAAAGCCCAAGGCTCCATCAGCAAACTCATTTTTGACCGAATTGTATTCAAGCTCAGTGACAAGCTCGATCTTGTCTGGAAGTCCGATATTCGCTCTTAGTAAGGGACTAAGATACTCGGTGTCTGAGCTTGCTCGCTCCGCCTGAATCAAGCCCAGGCGCAACTCCAGAGTATCGGGGTCGGCGGTATCTGCATCGGTAGTTTTATAGGGGGGGAATGCGGCAACGGGGTTTGCATAGAAAATCAATGCAGCTAACAGAATAACGGCATGGCATGGAGGGCGTCTTGCTATCATCCAATTCACTGCGGAGGATCGGTGTTTTGAATGAGTAAATTATCAAAAGCTGTGACGCTATCGGCTTTTGTCCACAATCCCACCTTGCCAGCCGCTCGAAAGGTTTCGTCCTCGACCTCGAAGAGGCGGTCGTTGTTTAAGTAAACTGTAAACCTGTCATCGACGATAACAAGCTTTAGCGTGCTCCATTGGCCAGCGGCAACAGGCGCTTCCACGCCGTAAGCCGAAGCTCCGGCTGCAATGGGCTTTAAGTCAGAGCGAATACCATTTTCCATCTTGTAGAGCACCACATTGTCTTCCAGCGCATTAGCGCGCACTACGTAGTAATTGTTTTCATCCTGAAGACGCCAGGCGATCCCTGCAGCCTGATCAATAGTCCCGGAAATGGGTAAAAAATTTACCGAGATGTCCAGATTTCTGGCGCTGAACTCTTCATAAATACTCAGTGGAAAATGATTGCTTGTGCGTTCTGCGCTGGATTGAATCAATACCTTGGAATTCTGCTTTCCTGTTAGCTGATTCTCGACTGTCCATACAGAGTGGCTACCTTCGCCGGTTTTAGTGATTGAAAATTTATCAGGGCTGAAGCCGGGATTCATTTCTTCAAAGTCGATGGTTAACAGGGCAGCTTGCTCCATCGCCGAAGACTCCCGCGCATCATCGCAAGCTGCCAGCAAGAGTAAGCAACACAAAAATATCGGGCCTGACAGCTGCTGCATTTTCATGCCGCCAGCGTTTTTGTAGACGAGTCTCACCGATCGGCGAAACGCAGACTAATCTGCTGGGAGACAGAATGATTGAAGTACAGCTCGTCATTTAGTACGGCAATTGCGCATATGATAGTTTGTTCAGGGTCGATCACGGCATCGTCGGAGTTGCCGGTGTTGAATTTTCGGCTCATCTCCAGGGTCCATCCGTTGCCATCGTGAATACCTTTGCCGGGAATATCGGTGAGACTACCGCTAGGCTGTTGAGGCTCGAAGGAGGGGATGACGTCGCCTGCGTAAGTTGCAGGAATTGGCTTCTCCCGATAGCCCGCCTGTCCTTCATCCATGGGCCGGGAAATATACACGGTATTGTGCCCCCCCAATGAATATTCCAAGGCTCCTTCAATAGCCACATTAGAAATAATATGTCGTTTGTCATCAACCCAGCCATCCAGATTGCTTCTGCCTGCTTTCCAATGCCAGACATCCGCGGTATATGAGCCTTCTGTCGGCAGCATGCTAATACGGAAGTTGCCTTCAAGCGGAAATTCGATGGCAAACTGATCGTCAGGAGTGGTTGGCCGGTCATATTTATTGGTAGCCGGGTTCCAGATGAAAGGGTCGCGCATGTCGCTGCGCGTTGTATCAGGCCACTGGACCAGAATATAAAGCGAATCGTCGCTGTGAAGCGCTCGAAGTACCACCTCTTTAGCGCCGCCGCCCCCAATTGCTTCTCTGATAGTCACCGTTAATGCTTTCGCAGTAGACCACATTGAATCAATTGACCCATCGATACCTGGGGCCATGGTTGTATAAGTCGATGTCCAAATCGGAGGGGCTTCTTGCGCGAGGGTTGAGTGCTGGCTTGGCAGAAATACAATAGATAAGGCGAATACTGCAAGGAATGATTTTAAGGTTTTCATTGTAGAACCCCCTATCTGAAATTGCTGGCGGAATGATCGTTTAACTATTTCCTTGCTCGTAACCTTTTTTGACAACTGATTTAACTGAAGAGCGCAGACTGGCGTCCGTATCAAGTACAGCTTATATAGAGCAACAAAACAAGCATTGATCGTTATCAATAGATGCTGAGTACGCCCGAGCGCTGTCGATAGCCGCTCAGCACCGGGTAAGTTTGATCTGCCTCGGGGTTTTCCCTGTTTTTCTGCAAAGAACGCTCAGATCGCTAGCCTGCTACAAGAACTGCATGGTAAAAACCGATAGACTCCAAACGGGAGGTGGTTGTTATTTTACTCTCCCGGGCGATTAACGGCTGTGTGCGATAAAGGTAAATACCATGGGCAGAGCTCGATCTCTTCACCAATCATTTGCTGTGATCATCCTGTTGTTCGCTGTATTCAATTCAGCACCGGCGGCTGCAACCAAGCTCGGGCTCTCCGGTGGATGGAGTTACCAGTATTCGGGGTCAACTGCCGAGATGACTGTTGGTGGCATTAGCAACCTGGCCTCCAGCGGGACGTCCGGATCTTTGCGCCTGGAGTTGTGGGCGTTCGGCTCCCCATTCAAGGGCGCGCGCCAGCTTGGTTATCGGCTGGCAACTTACCGGGTGGACCCACTGTCTGCGGGCACCGCGTACGCCAATGTCTCCAGCGGTTCGGTTGCCTTCGATCAGCCACCGCAGGGGAGGTGGCACATTTCCTTATCCGTCGCTGAATGGGACGGCAGTGACTGGCGAACGAGGTACTACATCCTTAGCGATTCTGACCAGCTTATGCTGTGTACCGATTCGGATTGTGAGGTAGTCATTGCCGACTCGGGTGCCACCACGGTGATCATCTCAACCAGCCGGCCTGCTTACACCGTCGACAGTGAAGACACGCTGTCTCTGTCGGCTGAGATTGTCGCAGGAAATGATACGGGAGTTCTGGCGGATGCTTATATAACTGCCAGCCTCGATCTGGGTACGCCTTTTTATCTCGACGCCAATCTGCAGTGGGTTAGCAGTATTTCGGCGGCGGCCAGCAACTTTCCATTAGCCTCCCTGTCGGTGCCCAATTTTTTTGGACTACCCATTACCGGATTGGGACAAGGGAACTACCAGTTTTCACTGCTACTCAGTGTTGCCGGCCAGAATCCTGCAATCGCGGCTAATCAGATTGCCTACAATGCTGTCACCACTACATTCAAGGCAGCCAATGCTGATGGCTCAGGCATTTCTTTTACTCCCGGTGTAAATCCGTTTGCGCGAGTCGACTCCTACTACGCGTTCGATTTTTACCCCTTTGTGTCAGGCGGACTGGCCCCCTATTACTTTAAGCTTGGAACCGCGGGAGGCTTTCCTCCGATGGGCCTGGTGCTGGCGCCGAATGGCATATTGAGCGGAACCCCCTCGATCGAAACCAGCGCCTCGTTTGTTGTTTGCGCGGTCGATCTTGGCGCCGATTCAAGCTGCAAAACGGTTACCGTGAGCGTGACCGACAGCGGTGACCCCCCGCTTGGCGATCCGACTGATCCGGATCCAGGTCCAGGTCCAGATCCAGATCCAATTCCAGACGGGGAGGCGCTCTCGTTAACAATTGATTCAGCGGCTTGTTCTGTGGGAGAACGATTTTCCTGGGGGACTATCATTTACGATGTCATTAACGCATCGGGTTCGGCATCCGGGCCGGAGGGATCGTTTATCAATGGTGTGCAATGTTCTGCCTGGACCGATTGCGAGCGGGGGCAGGGGGAACCGGCCAGTACGACATGGACCTATCAGTCGGATACCTATGTTGGCACTCCGCAAAGTTTTAGCGTTACCTTGACCGGGCTTGGTGATTCCTTGTTTGACAGCAGGATACTCAATTGTCCGACACAATGACTTTAGAATTCTTGCCAACAGGGTCTGAAGCGCAGCGCTGGAAAACAAATGGGGGCAAGAGTAAATAGACAGTGGTAGGATCAGCAGAGGAACCACTCGGAGACGGGGTGCGTTAGCAGGTTGTTTAGCACGGGGCGCTGTGACCAAGCCCTTAAGCTTGCGAAATTGTCCTTAGCTTGAACCAGGCAGGAGGGGAAAATGCAAAAACGACAATCAATAGTCGTTGCCGCTGTTCTGACAGTAGCCTTGTTAGCCATTACGGTGACTGCGCAGTCAGTCATATCTGCGGAGAATAATTTTGCTATTGCGCGGACCCCCTGGGGGCATCCAGACCTGCAAGGCATATGGGACCGTCGTACTATCACTCCTCTGGAACGACCGGAACGATTTGCCGACAAGGCTTTTCTTAACCTGGAGGAAATTCGGGCTTATGAGAAAGACAGTGCGGCCAGGGCAGATGGCAGGCCTCTCGATTATGGCCGCGACGGTATCTCGGTACATGATCCCAGTGATCTGGACTACGGCTCGACGGTGGCCGTGGGTGGTCAGACCTCGCTTATTGTTGATCCTGCCGATGGTCGAATACCCCCTTATACACAAGCGTTCCGGGAAAGGTCAGCGGCGGCGGCTGAAAATCGCGAGGGACGTGGAGCGGCTGATAGCTGGACAGACCGAAGCTTGACCGAACGCTGTATGACCTGGGGTATTCCCGGCGGTATGTTGCCTCAAGCCTATAATAACAATATTCAAATTCTGCAGACGCCGACTACGGTGATGATCCTCAACGAAATGGTGCATGACATTCGTATTGTGGCGCTCGATGGACGCGCACATATTTCGTCGAATATCAGGCAGTGGCATGGAGATCCCCTTGGACACTGGGAAGGCGATACCCTGGTGGTTGACTCGACAAATTTTTCCGAGAAAAGTAACTTCCGTGGCTCCGGCGAAAACTTGCACCTGATAGAACGATTTACGCCGACGGGAGCGGGTCTATTACGCTATGAGTTTACCGTGGAAGATTCCTCTACCTGGCTTCGGCCATGGTCAGTCGCCTTCCCCATGGTGAAAACCGAGGACCCAATCTATGAATTTGCCTGTCACGAAGGTAATCACGGTCTTATGAATATTCTAAGAGTGGCCAGAAATTTAGAGAAACAGGCCAAAAGCTCTATATCAACGGATAGAAAATAATAACAAAGGCGAGCAAATTATGCGTAGCGTCATCACTTTGAATCGAACAGTGAAATTTATTTCGATTGGCATTTGTTTGATCGGTAGCGGACTAAGCCTGGCGGCAGAGCAATCCCCTCTGTGGTGTCAAAATATCAATTCCCTGAATCTTCCCAATGCCGTTGTCACGGTTGCCGAGGTGGTTGCGGCGGGAGACTTTACGCCGCCCTCGGCAACAGGTTCAAGCAATGGGGGCAGGGAGGCGCAGAGTCGTAATCCAATCTACCAGGGACTGCCAGAGTTCTGCCGGGTGGCGATTACCCTGCGGCCTTCCAATGATTCCGAAATTAACATGGAACTTTGGTTGCCCACCGAAAGCTGGAATGGCAAGTATCTGTCGGTAGGTAATGGGGCATTTACCGGCAACGTTCGTCATACCGCCTTGATTAATCCGCTGACGCGTGGCTATGCAACGAGTTCGACCGATACCGGACATCTTGGAAACACGGCCAGCTTTGGCCTTGGGCACCCGGAAAAAGTAATCGATTTTGGCTGGAGAGCGGTGCATGAAATGACGCGGGTCTCGAAGCAAGTTATTGCCCGCTATTACGATCGAGCTCCCCGCTATTCTTATTGGGAGGGCTGTTCTGCCGGAGGCCGGCAGGCGATGAAAGAAGCGCAAGATTTTCCGGCCGATTACGATGGTATTATTGCCGGCGCGCCAGGACTTGATTGGACGGGAAGGGCCGCTGCGTCACTGCGCGTCGCCAAGCATCTGCAAGCGAATGAAAGCGCCCGGCTCTCTTCGGCAGAAAGAGACATGCTGTATCAAGCCGCCGTCAATTCCTGTGACACCAACGATGGTGTGAAGGACGGTCTTATCAGCAGGCCCGAGCAATGCGGTTTTGATCCGAGAGTGTTGCAGTGCAAAGGGGAGAAGACGGCAGCCTGTCTGACTACGGCGCAGGTGAGTACGGTTCAAATGCTTTATGCTTCGCCTGCTAATCCTGCAAGTGGACGCGCCATCACGGGTCTGTTGCCGGGCAGTGAAGCGGGGTGGACAGATTTAGGTTGGACGCAATCGGCAAGAGCAACCGGACTGGATCAATTCAGATACCTTGTGCATGCGGATGCCGAGTGGTCTGTGGCTGACTTTGATTTCGAAAATGACATTGTTAAGGCAGAAAAAACAGACAGCAATACGCTGAATGCGTTGAATCCTGACCTGCAACCGTTTTTCGAAAACGGCGGTAAATTGATTCAATATCACGGTTGGAGTGATCCACAAATCTCTCCGTCCAACACCACGCAATACTACCAGAGCGTGACTGATTTATTAGGCGGAAGAAATTCAGTTCACGACTCTTACCGTCTTTTTATGGCGCCGGGAATGGGCCATTGTGGCGGTGGTCCGGGGCCGAATAGTTTTGATATGCTTTCATCACTGGAAGCATGGGTCGAGCAGGGCGTAGCGCCCGACAGTGTAGTAGCCGTTCATCGAACAGAAGGGGAGGTGGACCGCAGTAGAGTGCTTTGTCCTTTTCCCGAGGTGGCGACTTACGCCGGTGTTGGCAGTATCGATAATGCGGAGAGTTTCGTCTGTCGGGTTCCCCAGTAAACATTGTTTGAAATCGGAAGAATAATTTTGATTCAAACTAACAAGAGCGATCTAATATTTTGAGGATTATCTAGTGGAAAACCTGAATACTTACGCAATGCTGGCTGACATATTCGGTGCAGTGACAATTATCGTCGCGGCCACCTTCGCGATTATTCAACTCTTTGAACATAAGAAGCGGCTCAGGATTGAGATGGCAGCAGAGATGTGTCGGAAATTTTCTGAACCTGAGTTGGCTAGAGCCGTTACCTTGATCAAACGCTTGCCTGATGACATTTCCCTTGAGTCGCTTCAAGCCATGGATCGTGAATACGAAGAGTCGGCCCAGATAGTTGGTATGGTTTTCGAAACAATGGGTCTATTGGTGTACAAAAAAGTAGCGTCATTCGAACTGATCCAGGCTCTGACAGGCGGACTGCTATTGATGGTCTGGCGTAAAACCGGTCGTTGGATAAAGGAGACACGCGAGGCTGAATCGATGGATCGCTTTGCCGAGTGGGTCGAGTGGTTAGCAATACAGGTTGAATCACGAGAGAAGAATATGGTGCCAGCCTATAAAGCATACGTAGCTTGGAGTGGCTAACCGAAACGATCGCTATATAGCGATCGTTATGATGATTAAGCGCCGGAAAAATTTCATCTAAGAGATGCCGTAACAGAGGAGGGGAAACGCAGGGACAGACCACGTTTTCCAATAGTGTGATTGTCTGACGGGCAGTATTATCAGAAAAACGTGGCCTGTGCCCGTTTTATTCCTGAACAAAACACTTTTTCTTTTCGTCTTTAGGTGAACATATCAAAGGATTCAAAGTCGCCATTGAGTAGTCCTGACGTATTCTGCTGTCCTAG
>ERZ890510.2085-NODE-2085-length-11815-cov-6.584864_pt1 | contig 11815 bp, 10 predicted proteins | sample MGYA00521265_ERZ890510 | MGnify/ENA primary metagenome ERZ890510 (study PRJEB32303, sample SAMEA104408624) | aquatic metagenome | biome: Brackish water; feature: Chemocline; material: water | place: Baltic Sea | collected 2014-10-26T21:54:00 | depth 110 m ...
GTGGTCCCGGCGGACGTCCTCTACCGCCGTTACGGCGTCAGCTACGTGAAGCTGAAGGACGGCACCGAGGTCGTGGTCCAGCCCGGCCTGCCGGTCGACGGCGGCATCGAGGTGCTGTCGGGTCTCAACGAGGGCGACGTGGTCGTCCGGCCATGAAGCTCGGCATTTCAGGCGCGCTCACCCGGGCGTCCATCTCCTCGCCGATGACGCCGCTGTTCCTCGTGGCGGCCATGCTGGTGGGCATGCTGGCGTTGTTCGCCCTGCCGCGCGAGGAGGAGCCGCAGATCAGCGTGCCGATGGTCGATATCCTGGTCACCGCCAACGGCTACAAGGCCGGCGACGCCATCGAACTGATCACCAAGCCGCTCGAGGATATCGTCAAGGCGATTGGCGGCGTGGAGCATGTCTACTCGTTCACGCAGGACGATGCGGTGCTCGTGACGGCCCGTTTCTTCGTCGGCACCTCGGAAGACATCGCCCGCCTGCGCATTCACGAAAAAATCCGGGCCAATATCGCCGACCTGCCCAAAGGTATCCCCGAGCCTCTGATCATCGGCCGTGGCATCAACGACGTGGCGATCGTGGCCCTGACGCTCGAGCCCAAGGCCGCCGCTGCCGCACGCTGGACCGACAACGGGCTGTTCCAGATCGCCGACGAACTCCGGCACGAACTCGTCAAGGTCGACGACGTCGGCTTCAGCTACATCGTCGGTGGCAGCCCCAACCAGATTCGCGTCGAGCCCGATCCGGAGAGGCTGGCGCTTTATGGCATCACCCTCAACCAGTTCGTCGACAAACTTGCCAACGCCAACCGCTCCTTCGTGGTCGGGGCCTTTCGCCAACTCAACCGGAACATTCCGGTGGTAGTCGGCCAAACCCTGCAGGGCGTGCCGGACATCGGTCTCCTCCTGCTCACCTCGCGCGACGGTCGTCCGGTCTATGTAAAGGACGTCGCCAACATCGTCGTCGGCGCCGCCGAACCGGGCCACCGCACCTGGACGCTGGTCCGTGGCGCGTCCGGCGAACTCGAACGCCGGCCGATGGTGACCCTGGCCTTCGCCAAGCGCAGTGGCGCCAACGCCGTGATCGTCGCCGACGACATCCTGGCGCGGCTGAAGACGGTGCAGGGCGGTCTCGTACCTGACGACGTTACGGTGACCGTCAGCCGGAACTACGGCGAGACCGCGACGGAAAAGGCCGACGAACTGCTGTTTCACCTGGCGCTTGCCACGTTGTCGATCGTGCTGCTGATCGCCATCACCGTGGGCTGGCGCGAGGGCATCGTCGTGCTGGTGGTGATCCCGACCACGATCCTGCTCACCCTCTTCGCCTCGTGGCTGATGGGCTACACCATCAACCGCGTCAGCCTGTTCGCCCTGATTTTCTCGATCGGCATCTTGGTCGACGATGCCATCGTCGTGGTCGAGAACATCGTCCGCCACTGGCAGGCGCGCGGCGGGGCCGATCTCAAGACCACCGCCATCGAAGCCGTGGCCGAGGTCGGCAATCCCACCATCGTGGCCACCCTCACCATCATCGTGGCGCTGCTGCCCATGATGTTCGTGAGCGGCCTGATGGGCCCCTACATGAGCCCGATCCCGGCCAATGCCTCGATGGCGATGATTTTCTCGTTCTTCGTCGCCGTCGTCATCACGCCCTGGCTGCTGTACCGCGTCGCCGGCCGCCATTTCGCCAAGGCTTCCCCCACCGTGGGGCCGGCCGGCGGCGACGGCGGCGCGCTCGGCCGGCTCTTCCTCAGGGTCGCGCGGCCGCTGCTGCGAGGCCGCCGGCGCTCCGGTTTCTTTCTGCTGATCGTCGGGATCGCCACTCTCGCGGTCTGCGTGCTGTTCTTCACCCGCGACGTCGCGGTCAAGCTGCTGCCCTTCGACAACAAGTCCGAGCTCCAGGTCGTTGTCGACCTGCCGCAAGGCACGACGCTCGAGGAAACCGACCGCATCCTCATCGCCGCCGCCGGCCGGCTGAAAGACCTACCCGAGATGACCTCGATCCAGGTCCATGCCGGAACGGCGGCGCCGTTCAATTTCAACGGCCTGGTGCGGCATTCCTATCTCAGGGTCTCACCGCAGCAGGGCGACCTCCAGATCAACCTCCTTCCCAAGGCAAAGCGCGCCCGGGCCAGCCATGCCATCGCCCTCGACGTGCGCGAGCGGCTGAAGGGGCTCGACCGGCCTGCGGGCAGTGCGGTGAAGGTGGTCGAAGTGCCGCCCGGCCCGCCGGTGCTCGCCACGCTGCTGGCAGAGATCTACGGTCCCGACGAGAAGACGCGCCGCGAGACGGCGATCAAGGTTCGCGAGGCTTTCGAGAAGGTGCCGTTCGTCGTCGACCTCGACGACACCTTCCGCCCGCCGGGGGAGCGCCTGCGCTTCTCGATCAACCAGGAGAACCTCGAATTCTACGGCGTCGAGGAGCAGGCGGTGTACGACACCATCGCCGCCATCATCGGCGGCGTGAAGGTCGGCTACTCCCAGCGCGGCCACAACGCCAAGCCGATCGAGATCGTGGTCAAGCTGCCGCGCAGCGCCGAGTGGCTGGGCGAGCGCATCCTGTCGACGCCCCTGCCCGCCGGCGGCACCCAGCGCGAGGGTGCCAATGTCGAGCTGGGCGACGTCGTCACCGTCAAGCGCGAGCCAGCCTCCTACACGCTGTTCCGGCGCGATGGCCGCTTCGCCGAGATGGTGCAGGCCGAGGTCGCCGGCCGGTTCGAGGCACCGGTCTACGGCATGCTGGCGGTCGAGGACGAGATCGCCAAGCTCGACTGGGGCAAGGCCGGGCCGCCCAGGATTCTCTATCATGGCCAACCGGCCGATGAGTCCACGCCGGCCTTGCTGTGGGACGGCGAATGGGAGGTAACCTACGTGACCTTCCGCGACATGGGGGCCGCCTTTGGCGTGGCGATCCTCGGCATCTACCTGCTGGTCGTGGCCCAGTTCGGCTCCTACCGGCTGCCGCTGGTGATCCTGACGCCGGTACCGCTCACCCTGATCGGAATCGTGCTGGGCCACTGGATGTTCGGCGCGCCGTTTACGGCAACGTCGATGATCGGCTTCATCGCCCTCGCCGGCATCATCGTGCGCAACTCGATCCTGCTGGTCGATTTCATCCAGCACCGTCGCGCCGAGGGTGCGGCGCTGCGCGACGCGCTGCTCGAGGCGGGCGCCATCCGCTTCAAACCGATCTTCCTGACCGCCGCTGCGGCCATGATCGGCGCCGCCTTCATCCTCACCGACCCGATCTTTCAGGGTCTGGCGATCTCGATGGTGTTCGGACTGGCATCCTCGACAGCGCTCACGGTGCTGGTAATCCCGGCAATCTACGTCTGGCTGCGCGACGACGGCAGGGCAGCCGGCACGATCTCGCCGGACACACCGTCACCCGCAACCCGCGAGGTTCGTCATGACTGATACGCTCATTCTCGCCTGCCCGGCCTGCAACACCCTCAACCGGTTCCCTCGGGAGAAGCTGGCGGCCGGGAACGCCGGCAAATGCGGCCAGTGCGGCGCACCGCTTTTCGCAGGCCACCCGGTTGCCCTCGACGCCGGGAGCTTCGAGGCCCATGCCGCCAAGAGCGACATCCCGGTGCTGGTCGATTTCTGGGCACCGTGGTGCGGCCCCTGCAAGGCCATGGCGCCGCAATTCGAGAGGGCCGCCGGCCGCCTGGAACCCGCCGTCCGCCTGGCCAAGGTCAACACCGAAGACGAACAGGAACTCGCCAGCCGGTTCGCCATCCAGGGCATTCCGACGATGATCCTTCTGAAGCACGGCAAGGAAATCGCCCGTCAGTCCGGTGCCATGGACGCGACCGCCATCGAGCGCTGGACAAGGGACGCGCTCGGCCGGTGAGTGCCCCGGAAATCTAGGCGATGCGCTTCAGCACCGCCTCCGGCAGCGGCCCCTTGTTCACTGCCGCGATCGCCTCCTCGAGGTGCCCAAGCGTCGAATAGCCGATCAGCATGGTCGAGACGGCGGGATGGGAAATCACGAAGCGCTCGCCGAGTTCGGTGAGGCTCGTGGCCCCGGCTTCACGCACCAGCGGCGCCAGCTGCCCGGCGCGCGCCACGTCGCCGGCAAAGTCGGGCGCCGAACCGATCGGCGGGACGTCCTGCATGGCGAGCGGATGGCGGTCGGCGGTGCCGCTGAGCGCGCCGCCCGCCAGCGCACGGATGATGATGGTGCCCATGTCGGCCGCCTTCGCCTTGTCGAGCAGGCGGCCGTAGTCGAGCCCGGGCATGCCCTTGGGCGCCGGCCCGCCGGCGCTGGGGTTGAGCGCGTTGTAGACGACCTGGACGGTGTCGAAGAGCTTGGATTCGACGGCACGATGCAACATGGCGGGCTCGCCGACGCCGCTGAAACCGATGAAGCGCGTCTTGCCGGATTTGCGGAGCTTCTCCAGCGCCGGCGCCACTTCGTTCAGCGCGATTTCTATGGCGAGATGGTCGCCGGCATCCTTGGCGACCAGCGGATTGTGAAGTTGCAGGAGGTCGACGTGATCGCGGCCCATGCGCTTCAGGCTCTCATCCAGCGACTGCGCCGTGAAGCCCGCGACATCGGCCCGGTGCTGCGCGGCCAGACGGAACTTGGTGCCGACCACGACGTCGGCCTTGAGGCTTTTCAGCGCCCGGCCGAGATTGCGTTCCGACTCGCCGTTGCCGTAGAGCGCGGCGGTGTCGAAGTAGTTGATGCCGGCCTCGATGGCGCGCGCCGCGGCGCGTTCCTGGTCGGCCGCCGTGCCCTTGGTGAACAACCCGCCGACCGCGCCGGCGCCGTAGCCGAGAACCGATACTTCAAGGCCGGTACGCCCCAGTTTACGCTTCTGCATCTCAGCTCACTCCCTCGACGCGGACCTGGCCCGCTTCATTATCGACCACGACGTGATTGTCGTAATAGGTGACGGTCGGACTGGCGCCGAACGCGGCTTCCATGCGCTTCTCCCACTCCGGCGTGTACCAGGCGCGCGCCGCGGCCTCGGACTCCCAGAGATAGACGCCGCCGCCACCGGCATCGCCGTTAAGGTAATACTTGCGCAGCAGCCCCTTGGCGCCGAGCGCGGTGTAGGTCGGCGCCGACTTCTCGGCGGCTGCAACGGCGGCAGCGCGCGGCCGCCTGGTCATGGGAATTTGAACGATGGCGATGAACATGCATGCTAGCCTACGGGCTTGGACCGCCGCGAGCAATTCACGAGGAGAGCAATTCATGACAGCCACGCTGAGCGGGACGGAGATGTGCGTGTTCGACGCCTACGGCACGCTGTTCGACTTCAACTCGGCGGTCGCCCGCCACCGTGACGCCATCGGTCCCAAGGCCGACGCGCTGGCCGAGATGTGGCGTTCCAAGCAGATCCAGTACACTTGGCTGCGCAACGGCATGGGCGCCTATACGAAATTCTGGCAGGTAACGGGCGAGGCCCTCGACCATTGCCTCGCCGCCCACGGCATCGCCGATCCGTCGGTGCGCGACAAGCTGATGAACGCCTATCTGTCGCTCGACGCTTTCGCCGAAGTACCGGCGATGCTCGATCGCCTGCAGAAGGCCGGCCTGCGCCTGGCGATCCTGTCCAACGGCAATCCCGAGATGCTCGACGCTGCGGTTTCGGCGGCGGGACTGGCCGCGCGTTTCGAGGCCGTGCTCAGTGTCGAGGATGTCGGCGTCTACAAGCCCGACGCCCGCGTCTACCGGTTGGTCGAGGCGCGCAGCGGCGTGAAGCCGGCCAAGGTCTGCTTCCTGTCGTCGAACTGCTGGGACGCCCATGGCGCGGCGCATTTCGGCTTCCGCACCGTGTGGGTCAATCGTGCCGGCGCGCCCGACGACAATTTGCCGGGCAAGCCCGTTGCCCAGCTCCGCAACCTGTCGGAACTGCCTGCGCTGCTCGGCGTAGCCTGATGTCACTGCCGGAATTTGCCGACGTCGCGGCCGCCGCGAAGCGCCTGGACGGGATCGCGCTGCGTACACCGTTGCTCGAGAACGCCCGGGTCAACGCCATGCTGGGCGGGCGGCTGTTCATCAAGGCTGAGTGCCTGCAGCGCACCGGCTCGTTCAAGCTGCGCGGCGCCTACAATTTCCTCAGCCTGATGAGCGAGGCCCAGCGCCGCAGCGGCGCCGTCGGCTGGTCGTCGGGCAACCACGCGCAGGGACTGGCCGAGGCCGGCCGGCTGCTGGGGGTGAAGACCACGATCGTGATGCCGGCCGACGCGCCGGCGCTGAAAGTCGCCAACACCCGGGCCTCGGGCGCCGAGATCGTGCTTTATGACAGGGTCAAGGACAGCCGCGAGGCAATCGGCCGGGAGATCGCGGCCAGGACCGGCGCCACCATCGTGCCGCCCTACGACCATGCCTGGATCCTGACCGGCCAGGGCACGGCGGGACTGGAAATCGTCGACCAGGCGCGGGCGCTCGGCGCGACGCTCGATGCCGTCGCCGCGCCGTGCTCCGGCGGCGGGCTGGCCACCGGTATCGCGCTGGCGGTCAAGGGCCTCAGCCCGTCGACCAGCGTGCATGCCGGCGAGCCGGCCGGCTTCGACGACATGATGCGCTCGCTGGCGGCGGGCGAGAAGCAGACCAACGCCCGGCTCTCGGGCTCGATCTGCGACGCGCTGCTGGCGCCGACGCCGGGCGACATCACCTTCCCGCTCGCGCGCGACCTCCTCGGCCCCGGTCTGGTGGTCAGCGACGAGGAAGTGCTCGATGCGATGGAACTCGCCTTCCGCGAGTTCAAGCTGGTGGTCGAGCCGGGCGGTGCCGTGGCGCTGGCGGCGGCGCTCACCGGCAAGATGCCGGTCAAGGGCCGCACCGTGGCCGTCGTGTGCTCGGGCGGCAATGTCGACCACGAGACCTTCGCGCGGGCACTCGCGCGCCGCGCCCCATGAGCCTCTCCCGCCGCCGGCGCGAATGGCGAATCATCCTGTGGGTCAGCCTGACCAGCGCGGTGATCAGCGCCTATTTCGGCTACGCCGTCGCGCCGCCCGGAGACCCGCCGCTGAGGGGTATCGTGCAGGGCATCCTCACTTCCGTGCTGATCGCCACACCGATCGTTTTCTTTGAGGTGCGGCGTGCGCGCTTCGACTCGTTGCGCTGGTTGCGCCGCCTTCCGCTCGCCGGCTATTTCGTCCTCAAGGTGCTGTTCTACTTCGTCGTGATCATCTCCGGCCTGATCCTGTCACGGGTATTGACCTCGGTCATCGTCCCGCACCCTGTCGTCTTCGACGCCGTCTTCCGCAATTCGCTCTTCTTCGCGGTCGGCATGTCGCTGTTCGGCAGCTTCATCTTCGAGATGGGCCGCCTGCTGGGCTACGGAACGCTGAAGAACCTGCTGGTCGGACGCTATGTCCAGCCGCGGCGCGAACAGAAGGTCTTCCTGCTGATCGACATGAAGGATTCGACCGGCCTCGCCGAGCGCCTGGGGCCGATCCGCTTCCACGAACTGCTCAATAATTTTTTCCGCGACGTTACCAGTGCCGCCCTCGAATGTGACGGCGCGATCCACAAATATGTCGGTGACGAAGCGATCCTGACCTGGCCCGGCGGGCCGGCGCTGGCCAATAGCGACTGCCTCGCCTGCCCCTTCCTGGCTCGCGATGCCATCGCCGCCAACCGCGAGCAGTACCATGGGCGCTTCGGCGTCGTGCCCGAGTTCCGGGCCACCCTTCATTGCGGCGAGATCGTCGCCGGTGAAATCGGCGACACGCGCCGCGAGATCGCCTATGTCGGCGACACGTTGAACGTGGCGGCGCGGTTGCTGGAGGCAGCGAAGACGACGGGCCACGACGTCCTCGTCTCGGCCGACCTGCTGGCGGCGGTGGCGATGCCGTCCGATCTCCGCGCCGAGCCGCTGCCGACGCTGGCCGTGCGCGGCCGCGTCGCGCCGCTCGAGATCTTCGCCCTATCGAGCGTCGGCCAGAATTAGGTCCGCCGCCTTTTCGCCGATCATCATGCAGGCGGCATTGGTGTTGGCCGACACCAGGGTCGGCATGATCGACGCATCGGCGACGCGAAGGCCGGCGATCCCGTGGACGCGCAGTTGCGGATCGACCACGGCGCCGGCGTCGCGCCCCATGCAACAGGTGCCGACAGGGTGATATGCCGACTGCCCGTCCTTCCGCGCATGCTCCAGGAAATCCTGATCATTCCAGGCCTCGACACCGGGCAGGAGTTCCTCGGTGACGATCCTCGAAAGGGCGCTGGTTCGGGCGAGCAGGCGCACGAACCGGATCGCCGACACCGCCGCCTCGCGATCGGCGTCCGCAGACAGGTAGTTGGCGACGATCTTCGGCGGTGCGGCAGGATCGGACGACGAAATGCGCACATGGCCACGGCTTTCCGGCCGCGAATGGTTGGCGAGAATCGTGAAGCCTGAAAACGGATGGGGACCACGATCGAGGCGGTCGGTCGACCAGGGGAAAAAGTGCAACTGCGTATCTGGCGCCTCCGACTGGGACCCCAGCCGAATGAACGCACCGGCAAAGGCCGGGCTGGCGGTCAAGGGCCCGGTCCGCAGCAGCGCATACTCGATGGCGGCACTGAGGCGGCGATGCATGAAATTGACGTCATCGTTTACGGTGAGGCGCCACCAGGTGCGATAAGTCGAACGCACCGCGAAATGGTCCTGCAAATTCTCGCCGACGCCAGCCAGGTCGCGGACAACGCCGATTCCCAGGCCGCCAAGCAGTGCCGCCGGCCCGATACCCGAAAGCTGCAAGAGTTGCGGCGACCCGATCGCCCCGGCGGAAAGGATGACTTCGCAACGCGCGCGCACGGACACGCTTCGGCCGTCCTTGCGGTAAATCACACCGGTCGCCCGCCTGTCCTCGATATCGACACGTTCGACCAGGGCGCCGGTGACGACATGGCAATTCGGGCGGCGGCGTGCTGGCTCGACATAGGCACGCCCCGTCGAAATGCGCCGTCCATCGCTGATGGTCGCGTGGTACAGGCCCGCACCTTCGCGATCGTCGTTGTTGAAATCGGCTTTGGTGGGCACGCCAATTTCCGCGCAGGCGGCGAAAAATGTGTCGCTCATTTCGTTGCGGTACTCATCCTGCGTGATCTTCACCGGACCGTTGCCGCCATGGCGGTCGGACTCGCCGCCGGGATAGGCTTCCAACCTCTTAAAGTACGGCAGGCAGTCGTCGAACGCCCAGCCCTCGTTGCCCATCTGCCGCCACCGGTCGTAGTCGGAGGCAAATCCGCGGGCATAGACCATGCCGTTGATCGCGCTCGACCCACCGACGACCTTTCCACGCGGCCAGTAGATCCGGCGTCCGTTGAGCTCGGGCTCCGGCTCGGTCGCGAATTTCCAGTTCACGCTGGGATCGAGGAAAGTCTTGGCGAAACCCAGCGGGATGGAAATCCAGCGGCTGGCGGCCTCAGGCCCGGCCTCGAGCAGCAGGACGCTATAGCGCCCCGACGCCGTCAGGCGGTCGACGATCGGCGCGCCCGCGGACCCCGCCCCGACGACGACAAAATCAAACTCATCCATTCCTATTGCTTGCTCGACGACCTTATGCGCGCCAGCAAGCTACCAAGAATGCCTTTGGGAAGGAAGATGATGAACACCACCAGCAGGACGCCGTAGACGAGGTTGTCCCAGCCCACCGCCTTGGTTCCAAAGCCGACCCGCAGCCCCTCGGCCAGCATGATGGTGATAATGGCCCCCACGGTCGGGCCCATGGCGACATAAATGCCCCCGACCACGACCGCGAACACCATCTGCAGTGAAACCGCAATACCGCTCACCGTATCGGGTGAAATGAACATCTGGTACTGGCAGTACATCGCCCCGGCGAACGCCGTCATCAAGGCGCTGATCACCGTGATCTTCAGTTTCTCGAATGTCACATTGACGCCGGCCGCCGCCGCCGCGTCCTCATCTTCCGAGATGGCTTCCAGGGCGTAGCGGTCCATGCTGCGGTCGACCCAGCGCCAGATCAGCAGACCACCGGCCCAGACACCGAGCGCGATCAGATACCAGGTCGTCTTGTCGTCGAACTGCAGCGCCGCCAGGTGGCTGCCCGTGGTCCGCGAAGGCGTATAGCCCAACGATCCGCCGGTCCAGTCGCGGGTCGCGGTGATGACCTGCAGCACGATGCCCGACAGCGCCAGCGTCACCAGGGCGAAGTAGTGGCCGGTGATGCGGAAGCGAAAACAGGGATAGGCGACGACCAGAGCCAGCGCGCCGGCACAGACCAGGGCAATGGGAATACCGACCCACGGCGAAACGCCGAGGTGGTTCCACAGCAACGCCGTCACATAGGCGCCGACTCCCATGAATCCGCCATGACCGAGCGACACCAGGCCGAAACGGCCCATCATCGACCACGAAGTATAAGCGAACGACCAGATCAGGATCAGGATCAGAATGTGCAGATGGTAGGGGTCGCCATAGACGAACGGCAGCGCGATCAGTGCGGCGCCGACGATCCAGGGGACGAGCTGATGCAAGGTCACCGACGAGGTCACGAGCGCCTCGCCAGCAACCCGGCGGGCCGGATGAACATCATGATGATGAAGAAGGCGAACGCGAGCACATAGCCCCACTCAAGATCGGAGAACAGGCCACCCAGAGAGATGATCTCGGCGAACAGGAACGCCGCCACAAAGCCGCCGACGAAATTGCCGAGGCCGCCCAGCACGACAATCAGGAAGGTGATCGGGCCGAACGACAGTCCGACGAAGGGATGAACATCGTACTGCAGCACCAGCAGGCAGGCCGCCAGGCCAGCCAAGCCGCCGCCCAGCGCCGAGGTCACCAGGTAGAGCTTGCGGGTGTCGACGCCCATCAGCGCCATGATCTGCCGGTCCTGCGAGATCGCCCGGATTGCCGTGCCCATGTAGGTACGGGTCATGAAGAGATAGACCACGACCATGCCGGCCAGCGCCGCCACGAAGGCGAGCAGGCGCGAGTAACTGAAGTACATGTCGCCGATCGACAGCACTGGCAGGCGGATGCCGAGGTTGCGGAAGTCGATGCCGAAGGCGACGGTGGCAAAGCTCTGCAGGAAGAACAGCACGCCGCCGGTGGCGAGAAGCTGGTTGATCGGTGCCGCGTCGAGCAGCGGCTCGATCACCAGGAAGTGCAGCATCAGGCCGAGAAACGCGACCAGCAGGATCGTGAGCGGCGCCGCGGCGTAATACGGCAGGCCGTAGTACTGGACGAGATAGTACATGCCGTACATGCCGATCATGATCAGCTCGGCGTAGCAGATCCACACGACATCGATGACGCCGAAGATCAGGTTGAGGCCGAGCGCCAGCAGCGCCAGCACACCCCCCAGCAGGAGGCCATTGACCATCGCCTCAAGCAGGTAGATGTCGAAATATTCCATCATCGTTTCACCTACACGCCCAGATAGGCTTGCTTGATCGTGTCGTTGGCCATCATCTCGGCCGAACTGCCCGAAGCCCGGATCGAGCCGGCCTCGAGGAGATAGGCCCGGTCGACGACGCGAAGCACCTGCTGAACGTTCTGCTCGACGATCAGCACCGTGAGGCCGCCGCCGCGGATGCGCTTGACCAGTTCGAAGACCTGCTGGACTACCACCGGCGCCAGTCCTGCCGACGGTTCGTCGAGCAGCAGCAACTTGGGATCCGACATCAGGGCACGGCCGATGGCGCACATCTGCTGCTCACCGCCCGACATGGTGCCGGCGAGCTGCGAGCGCCGTTCCTTCATACGCGGGAACAGGTCGAAAACGAACTCCAGACGCTCGGCGTACTTGGCGCGGGCCTCGGGCATGAAAGCGCCCATCTTCAGATTGTCGTCCACCGACAGGCGCGGAAAGAGCCGGCGGTTCTCCGGCACGTG
>ERZ890510.2086-NODE-2086-length-11812-cov-7.737263_pt1 | contig 11812 bp, 13 predicted proteins | sample MGYA00521265_ERZ890510 | MGnify/ENA primary metagenome ERZ890510 (study PRJEB32303, sample SAMEA104408624) | aquatic metagenome | biome: Brackish water; feature: Chemocline; material: water | place: Baltic Sea | collected 2014-10-26T21:54:00 | depth 110 m ...
TTCCCCGACCCTGTCACCGTCGCGCGCCTCGGGCTTGCTGCGGGCGTTGAGGCCTGGCGGGCGAGCAACCGCCGTGATGGCCTGCCGGGGCCGCTGTATCTGCGTGGCGTCAGCATCACCCTGCCGGATGGCGCGCGCCGGACGGTCGACTGAATGACCGCAATTCCGGCTTTGTGTCGCTTGGGCGCGCTCGACCTGGACCGGGCCGCCGCGCTGCATGGCGAGGCCTTTGGACCCCAGGGTGAGCGTGCGTGGACGCGGCAAGATATGGCCGAGTTGCTCGCCTCGCCCGGCGTCGCCGGCCTGTTGCTCCGCCGCGATGGGGCGGACATCGGCATGGCGGTCTACCGGGTCGCAGCCGATGAGTCGGAACTCCTGACAATTGCCGTCCGTCCCGCCGATCGTCGTGGCGGTGCCGGGCGCCGCCTGCTGGTGGCGGCCATCGACCATGCCCGGGCAGCCGGGGCGCGGGCGATGTTCCTTGAAGTTGGCGTCGACAATCCAGCAGCGCGGGCACTCTACCAATCGGCTGGTTTTCGCGCTGCTGGCCGCCGGCCGGCCTATCTCCGGCGCGGCGATGGACCACCGGCGGACGCCATCGTTATGCGCCTCGCGCTCGGCTGATCAGGTTCGCCGGATTGTCACGATATAGGTGTCGCCATGGCTTTCGACACCCAAAATGTCATGGCCTTCGTCCCGCGCGGCGCGCGGGACATTTCGGAGCGGCTCCTCACCTCGCAGCCTGACGCTCAAAATCTCCCCCGGACGCATGCGTTCGAGCTTGAGTTTTGTCCGTACGAACGTCATCGGACAGACCTCGGCCGAAATGTCGATGTCATGATCCGGCTGTATAGGGTCTGGCTGTATGGACATGCTCCCAACTATACCGCGAACGCCTGCCAGTGTAGAATGTTGTGGCATGCCCGATCACAAAGCCAAGCTTGAGATTCTCTGCATTGAACGCGGCCTCAAAATGACCGAACAGCGTCGCGTCATCGCGCGCGTTCTGTCCGACTCGTCGGACCACCCCGATGTCGAGGCGGTTCACCGCCGTGCCACGGCGATCGATGCCAACATCTCCATCGCCACCGTCTACCGTACGGTGCGGCTGTTCGAAGAGGCGGGTATTCTCGCCAAGCACGATTTCGGTGACGGCCGGGCGCGCTACGAGGAAACGCCGGACGAGCACCACGATCACCTGATCGATATCCAGACCGGCAAGGTTGTGGAATTCCACAACGATGAGATCGAGGAACTGCAGCGCAAGATCGCTGAAAAGGCCGGATACCGGCTGGTCGGTCACCGGCTCGAACTATATGGCGTGCCTTTGGATGGTAAGACCGGGCGTCAAAAATGAGTGGACGGAACCATCGCCACCCCGATAATGGGCGAATGATTGGGGCGGCTCCCTGCGGATGAAATATGCGCATCGACCGCGTTGACAGTGAAGCTGAACTCCTTGGGACTCCCACGTCGAGTGCGGAGATCGTCAAGGTTGTTGCTGGTGATTTCGAGGTTCGGCTGGCCGAGAACGCCGCCGAGATCGACGCGGCGCAAGCCCTTCGCTATCGGGTCTTCTACGAAGAAATGAAGGCACGGCCGGCGCCCGAGACTGCTGCCATTCGACGCGACATCGATCGCTTCGATCCGGTCTGCGATCACCTTCTCGTACTCGATCGCCGTCGCGGCGAGGGCCCCGGCGGAATCGTCGGGACCTATCGCCTGATCCGCCGCCCGGCGGCGGCCAAGGTCGGCACTTTCTATTCGGCGGCCGAATTCGATATCGGGACGATGGTCCGCTACCCAGGCGAGGTTCTGGAGGCCGGACGTTCCTGCATCGAGAAGGATGCGCGCAATACCGCGACCATGCAGATGCTGTGGCGCGGCATCGCGCTCTACGCGTTTCACTACAATATCAAGGTGATGTTCGGCTGCGCCAGCCTGCCCGGGACCGATCCGTCGCAACATGCGCTGCCGCTCAGCTATCTCTATCACAATCATCTCGCGCCGCCGGAGATCCGGGCGCGCGCGCTGGCCAGCCGGTACGTAAAGATGGACGTGCTGGCGCGCGATGCCTACGACCCGCGCAAGGCGATGGCGCGGGTGCCGCCGCTGATCAAGGGCTATCTGCGACTGGGTGGCTTCGTCGGCGATGGCGCGGTGATCGACGCGGAGTTCAACACCACCGACGTCTTCATCGTCGTCAAGACCGAATTGGTGACGGAGAAGTATATCCGGCATTACGAACGCGGGATTCGTGAACAGGACGATTGACGCGCCTGCTGCAGCAATGTGGATCGGGTCCCCGCTGCGCGGCGCGTTTCGGCTGCTGGTTTACCTGCTGCTGACGTTGCTGTTGCTGCCTATCCATTTGCTGGCGCTGGCGTTGCGAATCACGCCCGCCATCCGCTGGCTGCCGGTGATCTACCATCGAATTGTCTGCGTGATCCTGGGCATTCGCGTTTGCGTCCATGGCCAGCGCTCGACGGTGACGCCGACGCTCTATGTCTGCAATCATGTGTCCTATCTCGACATCGAACTGCTGGGCGGGCTGGTACCCGGCAGTTTCGTCGCCAAAGCCGAGGTCGCGACCTGGCCGTTCTTCAGCACGCTTGCCAAGGCGCAGCGCACCATCTTCGTCGAGCGGCGCTCGAGCAAGACCAGTTCCAGCCGCGACGAGATGCTGAGACGCCTCAACACCGGCGACAATCTCATGCTGTTTCCCGAAGGCACCAGCAGCGACGGCACCCGCGTTCTGCCTTTTCGCAGTGCCTTGTTCGCCGTGGCGCAGCTGCGCCGCGACGGCAAGCCGATCACCGTCCAGCCGGTGGCGATCTCCTACACCCGTCTCGACGGTATTCCCCTCGGCCGCTACTGGCGGCCGCTGTTCGCCTGGTTCGGCGACCTCGATCTGGTGCCGCATCTCTGGCAGATGGTCTGCCTCGGCGAGACCGAAGCGGTCGTGACGTTCTTCCCGCCGGTCGACATCGACCGGCTCGGCGACCGCAAGAAGCTTGCCGAGTATTGCTTCCAGCAGGTGTCGTTCGGCGTACAGTCGGCCAACGCCGGCCGTACCGAACTGCTGCCGCCGGCGCCGGGCGCCGCCTAGGGGCCCTCGACCCTGGCCGCGCCGGATGCTAAGAACGCGTGGTTCCAGCAACGGAGATCGATGAAGGACGTCCGCACCGCCGGGCAGCGAAAGCGCGTGTTCATTCGCACTTACGGATGCCAGATGAACGTCTACGATTCGGACCGCATGGCCGACGTCCTGCGGCCGCTTGGCTATGCCCTGTCGGACAGTCCCGAACAGGCCGACCTGATCGTCCTCAACACCTGCCACATCCGCGAACGGGCTTCGGAAAAGGTCTACTCGGAACTCGGCCGGTTGCGTGACCTCAAGGACGAGCGTCGCCGTGACGGGGCCGACCTCACCATCGCCGTGGCCGGCTGCGTGGCGCAGGCCGAGGGCGAGGAGATCGTCCGGCGGCAGCCCGCCGTGGATATCGTCGTCGGGCCGCAGGCCTATCATCGCCTGCCCGAGTTGCTGGCCCGGGCGGCGCGGAAGTCGGCCGAACGGCATGCCGGCGGGCGCCAGCCCGGCGCCGGCGTGCTCGACACCGAATTTCCCGCCGAGAGCAAATTCGATCACCTGCCGGCGCCGTCCGAAGTCCGCGCCGGCTCGGCTTTCCTCTCCATCCAGGAGGGTTGCGACAAGTTCTGCACCTTCTGCGTCGTGCCCTACACGCGGGGCGCGGAGTATTCGCGACCGGCGGAGTCGATCCTGCGCGAGGCCCGCACCCTGGTCGCCGCCGGCGCGATCGAACTCACGCTGCTCGGCCAGAACGTCAACGCCTATCACGGCGAGGCGCCCGACAGTTCGAACGTGGGCCCGGGTGCCGGCTCGACCTGGTCGCTGGTGGGCCTGATCAGCGCACTTGCCGGGATCGATGGCCTGGTGCGGATCCGCTACACCACCTCCCACCCACGCGACATGGACGACGATCTCATCGCCGCGCACGGCGAGGTGCCGCTGCTCATGCCTTACCTGCATCTGCCGGTGCAGTCGGGGTCGGATCGCATCCTCGAGGCGATGAATCGCGGCCATGATCGCGACCACTATCGGCGACTGGTCGATCGCCTGCGCGGCATCCAGCCGGATCTCGCCCTGTCGTCGGATTTCATCGTGGGCTTTCCGGGCGAGAGCGACGCCGACTTCGACGACACGATGAAGCTGGTCGGCGAGATCGGTTTCGCGTCGGCATATACGTTCAAGTACAGCCGCCGGCCGGGGACACCCGGGGCGGCACTGGGCGATCAGCTTGCGGAAAACATCAAGACGGCCCGTCTGGCAGCGCTGCAATCCTTGCTCGGCAAGCAGCAACGCGATTTCAACGCCTCGAAGGTCGGCGCCATCGTGCCGGTGCTGTTCGCGGAGGCGGGACGCAAGCCGGGCCAGGTATTGGGCAAGAGCCCGTGGCTGCAATCCGTTTATGTCGAGGGCGGTGCTGAAATGGTCGGGAATCTCGTGAACGTGCGGCTGCTTGCGGCCTATGCCCTGAGCCTGGCGGGCGAGATCGTGACGAATGAGCCGCCCTTCGAGGTCGCCGCGTGACCGGTCCGGCACCGGGCGGCGGTGTCCGCGCTGCCGACGTGCGCCGCATGACGTTCGACGACAACGCTTTGGTGGCGTTGCTGTACGGCAATCACGATCGTCACCTCGTGCGTATGGAACAGCTTGCGAATGTTCAGCTGAGTGCGCGCGGCAACCAGCTGGCGATTGCTGGCACACCCGACGATGCCATGGTCGCGCACAAGGCGCTCGGCGCGCTTTACGAGAGGTTGAAGCGGGGGCTTTCGATCGAGATGGCCGACATCGATGCGGCCATCCGCTTCGCACGGACCGGCGCCGAGCGGGGCGACGAAGACGGCATCCGCACGCGCCGCCGTACCGTGCAGGCCCGTTCGCCCGGGCAACGCGCCTATCTGGCGGCGTTGCGCGAGCGTGACATGGTGTTTGCGCTGGGGCCGGCGGGCAGCGGCAAGACCTACCTGGCGGTCGCTATGGGCGTGTCGCTGCTGCTGGCGGGCAAGGTCGAGCGCATTGTGCTGTCGCGCCCGGCCGTCGAAGCGGGCGAGAGGCTGGGCTTCCTGCCGGGCGACATGAAGGAGAAGATCGACCCCTACCTGCGGCCGCTCTACGACGCCCTGCACGACATGATGCCGGCCGAACTGATCGGCAGCCGTATGGAATCGGGCGAGATCGAGATCGCGCCGCTCGCCTTCATGCGCGGGCGCACGCTTGCCCATTGCTTCGTCATTCTCGACGAGGCGCAGAACACGACACCGATGCAGATGCGGATGTTCCTGACGCGCCTAGGTGAAGGCTCGCGCATGGTGATCACCGGCGATCCCAGCCAGACCGACCTGCCGGGCGGCCAGAAATCGGGCCTGAACGACGCGGTCGACACACTCGAGGGCATCGACGGCATGCGCTTCGTGCGACTGACCTCCAAGGATGTCGTCCGCCACGACCTCGTGACGCGAATCGTCGAGGCCTATGATGCGCGCGACAAGAAGCTCAAGGGCTGAACCTGCGCTGCGTTGCGCCGTCGTTGTGCTCGATGAAGCGTGGATCAAGGCGTTGCCTGGTGTCGAGCGGCTGGTCCGCAGGGCGGCGCGCGCAGCGGCGAGACGCGGCCGGTCCCTGACGGTCGCCCTCGCCGACGACAAGGCCGTGCGCGCGCTCAACAGGCGCGACCGCGGGAAAGACAGGCCGACCAATGTGCTCTCCTATCCCTCGGGCGACCGCGCCTTCCTGGGCGACATCGTGCTGGCGCGGCAGACCGTGTGGCGTGAGGCAAAGGCGCAGAAGAAATCGCCCGCCGACCACATGACGCATCTGGTGGTGCACGGCGTCCTGCATCTGCTCGGCCACGATCACGAGACCTCCGACGCCGATGCCGAGCGCATGGAGGCGCTGGAGCGGCGTGTGTTGGCGACGCTGGGCATCGCCGATCCCTACGTCGCCCGCTAAGGCCGGCGTCAGGGCTCGGTCGAGCGGAAGGGCTCTTCCTCCATCAGCTTTCTGGTCAGTGCACGCAGCTTCGGCATCTGCGTGTCCGTGTCGACGCCGAGGCCGCGCGCGATGCGCTCGGCGACGAAAGCGGTGATGTCGGCCTGGGTGAGACGTCCCAGCAGCAGGTAGGGCTCGTTCGGGTTCACCATCGCGTCGACCGCGGCAAGCGCGCTGGCCGCCTGGGCGATGCAGTCGTCGAACCAGGGTTGGTGCTGCTTCTCCGGGGGTGTGTGGTTGCGCGAGTAAGCCGCCTGCAAGGCCTTGTCGCAGGCACCCATCATCGTCGCCGCAACTTTCATCACGGCACGCCGGTCCGCGCCCGCTTCCGGTGTCAGGGCGCGGTTGCGACCGTGGGTTTCGTCGAGATGGTCGATGATGGCGCCGCTGTCGATCAGCGTCTCGCCGCTGTCGAGCACCAGCGCGGGGATGCGACCGAGCGGATTGCGGGTCCGAACCTCGGCGCGGTCGGCGAAGCCGGAAAGCGCTCGTTGCTCGAAGGGCATGCCGTAGGCTTTGAGCGTGATGGCGACCCGGCGCGTATATGGCGAACGGTTTACCCCGACGAGCAACATTCCGGCTCCGATTCTGCCGATGCGGTTAAAGCATCTCGAGCGGCTGCTTGCCCCTGGGAGGTGGAAAGGCGCGGTCGAGGCCGGCCAGGATCTGCGGCGACAGCGTGACCTCGAGCGCGCCGAGGTTTTCCTTCACGCGATCGCGCGACGACGATTTCGGTATGGTGACGACACCGGGTTGAGCCAGCAGCCAGGCGATCGCAAGCTGCGCCGGTGTGCAGCCGATCTCGTCGGCGAACTTCTTGAGGGCCGCCGTGCGCAACAGGCCACCCTGGTCGAGCGGCGAATAGGCCATCAGCGGAATCGAGCGCTCGCGCATCCACGGCAGCAGGTCGTACTCGGGGCCGCGCCGCGAGAGGCAGTAGAGGACCTGGTTGCTGGCGTTGAGGCCCTGGTCGAGCCGGGCGGCGTCTTCCATGTCGCCCAGGTCGAAGTTGCTGACGCCGAAATCGCCGATTTTGCCGGCCGTGCGGAGGCGGCGGAATGCCTCGAAGGTCTCCTCGATCCGGGCGCCGCCGCGCCAGTGCAGCAGGTAGAGATCGATCCGGTCGATCCGCATCCGCTTGAGGCTGCGCTCGCACGCGGCAATCGTGCCGGCACGCGATGCATTGTGAGGGTAAACCTTGCTCACGATGAACGGGCGGACGGCGCGGCCGGCAAGCGCCTCGCCCACGATTTCCTCGGCGCCGCCGTCGCCATACATCTCGGCAGTGTCGATCATCGGATAGCCGAGATCGAGCCCGTGTTTCAGCGCGTCGAGTTCCTCGGCGCGCCGCCTGGGGCTCTCGCCCATCCGCCAGGTGCCGAGACCGAGAACCGGCATCATGGCGCCGGAGGGCATTTTGCAGGAACGCATCAGGAACTTCCACGATTGCAACGGCGGGCCGTTAGCTTATCTTAGCAGCCATGCCCGATTCTACCGCGCACAGTACGAGGCCGGGCCCGCCCGGCCTGGCCTCTACAGGCGAACCCGCCGGGTCGCCGGCTCCGGAGACACCGTCTAGCGGCGGCTTCTTGCGCGCCATTGTTCGCCGCCTGCGTCGCCGCGACAAGAACGACGCAGTCCGCGAGGCCATCGAGGAACTGATCGAGGAGACGCCGGAGAGCGACACCCCGATCAGCGAGGATCAGCGGGTCCTTCTCGCCAACATCCTGAAGCTGCGCGACAAGACGGTCGCCGACGTCATGGTGCCGCGAGTCGATATCGTCGCCATCGCCGCCGATACCCCCCTCGACCAGGTCGTGCGGATGATCCAGACCGAAGCGCATTCGCGCTATCCGATCTATCGCGAGGCGCTCGACGACGTGATCGGGATGATCCACATCAAGGATGTGTTGGCCTACTGGGGCACATCGAAGAAGTTCAATCTGCGTGACATATTGCGCCGCGTCGTCTTCGTGGCACCGACCCTGCCGGTGCTCGACATGCTGCTCGACATGCGCCGCTCGCGCACCCACATGGCGCTGGTGGTCGACGAGTTCGGCGGTACCGATGGCCTGCTCACGATCGAGGATCTGGTCGAGGAGATCGTCGGCGAAATCGAGGACGAGCACGATGTCGCCGAGACGCCAACGCTCGCCCGCCGGGTCGACGGCACGATCGACGTCAACGGCCGCACCGCCATCGAGCTGCTCGAGCGGGAGATCGGTCGCGTGCTGTCGGACGACGAACGGCGCGAGATCGACACTGTCGGCGGATTGATCTTCTCCCTGCTCGGCCGCATTCCCGAGCGCGGCGAAGTGGTTCGCCATCCCTCCGGTGTCGAATTCGAAGTGCTCGACGTCGATCCGCGGCGCATCCGCCGGCTCCGAGTGAGGCAGCCGGCAGCGTCGCGGTCTGCCGCCTGATCGCCGCGCTGCTGCAATGAACCTTCGGGGATGGCGCGCCGCGGGCGCGGCTTTCTTGGCCGGCGCACTGGCGGCCTTGGCGATGCCGCCGCTCTACTGGCTGCCGCTGGCCGTCGTCGGCATGGTCGTCTTCGTCTGGCTGTGGGAGACAGCGCCCGGGCCGCGAAGCGCACTGCTGCGCGGTTGGGCATGGGGGATCGGCCATTTCGCCGTCGGCTCCTACTGGATCCTCGAGGCCTTCTCCGTACCGCCGGCCGACTACGAGCTGTTGGGCCTGCCGATCGTGGCCGGCCTGGCGGTGATCCTGGGCTTCTTCCCGGGCCTTGCCGCCGGCGCGGCCCGCTGGGCAGCGATGCGATGGCCCGCGCTGTCGGGCCGTTACCGCCGTCTCATTTTGCTGGCGCTGGCCTGGACGATTGCCGAGTGGTTGCGCGGCCATGTCTTCACCGGCTATCCGTGGAATCCGCTCGGCCATGTCTGGGCGTTCGCGGCGCCGTTGCTGCAGAGCGCGGCGTTGTTCGGCGTCTATGGCCTCGGCACCTTCACCTTCCTGATCCTGGCGGCGCCCACCGCCGGCTGGCGTGCTTCCATCGCAGCCCTGGTCGCGACGGGCTTGGCCGGTGCCGCGGGGCTGGCCGTCATGACGCCGGCCGGCGAGGGTGGCCCGATGGTGCGCGTCGTGCAGCCCAACATCCCGCAGTCTGAGAAATGGCGGCCGGATACGAGAGCGAAGCACCTGGCCAAACTGGTCGAGATGAGCCGCCGTAGCGGCTTCGACGGGCTTGGCGCCGTCATCTGGCCGGAGACGGCGCCACCCTTCATCGTCGAGCCCGGGTCCCCGGCGCTGGAGGTCATGGCCACGGCCGCGCCGCCCGGCGGCTATCTCCTGACCGGCGCCGCGCGTGGAACCGGTCGGCGCCAGGACGGCGTGTGGAATTCGCTGCTTGTCATCGACGGTGCCGGCACCATCCTTGCGCATTACGACAAGGTCCACCTGGTGCCGCTGGGTGAATACATCCCGTTTCACAAGCAGCTGGCGCCGGTGTCCGGCTTCATCGGCCGCGGTTCGTTCGAAGAGGGCGAGTCGCGCGCGACCCTCGGGTTTCCGCGCCTGCCGTCCTTCTCGCCGGTGATCTGCTACGAGGTGATCTTTCCGGCGGCGGTAACCGGTCCCGGGGAGCGGCCGCGTTGGCTCCTGAACGTTACCAACGACGCCTGGTTTGGCCTCTCGAGCGGCCCCTATCAGCATCTCGCCAGCGCCAGCTTGCGGGCGGTTGAGGAGGGGCTGCCCATGATCCGCGCGGCGAACACCGGCGTCTCTGCCGTCATAGATGCCTACGGCCGGGTTGTTGTGTCTCTGGGAATGAATCAGGAGGGCATCATCGACCATCCAATTCCAGGCGCGCGGGGAGCCACTCCCTATAGCCGCTGGGGTGACGGGATGTTGCTTGTGGTCATTGCCGTTCTTGGCACCGGTTTGTGGGCGGGCGGGCTCAAGGGCAACCGGCCTCGCGCGTAGATCGTCGCGACAGTTCAGCGGCCCGACGTTCGGCTTGCATTCTGGACAAGAGCGTTTAATGTCATATGCAGCTGTAGCGTGTAGATATGCATTTTTGCACAGGCGAGTGCGCCAAGCCATCGCGCTTCCAAAGTGTTTTTTTGCGTCGTTTCTGCAACTGACTTCAGAGAAATTGTATCAAGGGGAATTGAGGCCGATGGCAAAATCACATCCGGTTGACGTACATGTCGGGGCACGCATGCGTCAGCGGCGCACACTTCTGGGGATGAGCCAGGAGAAGCTCGGAACGGCCGTTGGGCTTACTTTTCAGCAGATTCAGAAATACGAACGCGGTTCCAACCGCATCGGCTCGAGCCGTTTGTTCGAGTTTTCCAAGGTCCTCGACGTGCCGGTGTCATACTTCTTCGATGAGATGCCGGCCAATGCGTTGTCTGGGCGGCCGATGTCGGGACGCGGTCGCAAGGGGTTTGGCGAAGCCGGCACACCGTTCGAGCAGGAAAAGGACCCCCTGATCAAGCGCGAGACCCTCGAACTGGTGCGGGCCTACTACAAGATCCGAGAATCCCGGGTGCGCAAGCGTATCTTCGAGATGGTGAAGGCCGTGGGCGCGGCCAGTCATGCCGAGGTCTTGGGCGGCCGCAAGGGTCGCTGAAGCGGGGCGAGGCGGTAGAGCGCAGGTTGCCTCTCCGCGAACCCCTTGATTTTCGTCGGCAATTAGAGTTTTTTGCGGCGCGGCCTCGATGGTCGATGCCGCCGCGGACGGATTTGGACGACTTGCCACCGCGAAAATAAAGGCTAAGCCGGACGTTGGCGGCCCTGCTGCCCTGCCCGGAGTCCAGTGTGAACCGTGGGAGGGCATTGTGGTGCTCAAGGACTATCTTTTTACCAGTGAATCGGTTTCCGAAGGCCATCCGGACAAGGTCAGCGACCAGATCTCGGACGCCATCCTCGACGCCTTCATCGCCAATGACGTGAAACTCGGCCATGCCGACGACAGCCACGCCAATACGCGGCTGGGCTGCGAGACCCTGGTCACCACCAACAAGATCGTCATCGCCGGCGAGGGCCGGGCCTCCGAGCCGTACATGAAGAAGTACGGCAAGCAGACCATCGTCAACCGCGAGGCGATCAGCGAGATCGCCCGCAACGTCGTGCGTGAGATCGGCTACGATCAGGACGGCTTCAGTTTCCACGGCGCCGACGTCGAGGTCCTGCTGCACGGCCAGTCGCCCGACATCGCCATGGGTGTCGATTCCAAGAAGAAGGGCGGCAATCTCGGTGAGCAGGAGGGCGCCGGCGACCAGGGCCTGATGTTCGGCTTCGCCTGCCGCGACAGCGAGGAATACGAAAAGGGCTCGTTCATGCCGGCCCCGATCTTTTTTTCGCACAAGATCCTCGAGACCCTGAGCAAGGCGCGGCGCTCCGGCGAACTCGGCGACCTGCTGCCCGACGCCAAGAGCCAAGTGACCGTGCATTATGTGAATGGCAAGGCCGTCGGGGCTGCCAAGGTCGTGGTTTCCACGCAGCATCGCGAGACCAACGCCAGGGGCAAGAAGTACAACTCCGGCCTGATCCGCGAGATGATTTCAGGCCATGTCCAGAAGTCGCTGCCCAAGGGCTGGATGCCCAGGAAGGCCGCCGACTTCTTCGTCAATCCGACGGGCAACTTCGTCGTTGGCGGTCCCGATGGTGACTGCGGTCTCACCGGCCGCAAGATCATCGTCGACACCTACGGTGGTTTTGCGCCGCACGGTGGTGGCGCCTTCTCGGGCAAGGACCCGACCAAGGTCGACCGCT
>ERZ890510.2087-NODE-2087-length-11811-cov-7.134655_pt1 | contig 11811 bp, 12 predicted proteins | sample MGYA00521265_ERZ890510 | MGnify/ENA primary metagenome ERZ890510 (study PRJEB32303, sample SAMEA104408624) | aquatic metagenome | biome: Brackish water; feature: Chemocline; material: water | place: Baltic Sea | collected 2014-10-26T21:54:00 | depth 110 m ...
ATGTTTTTTTTTGCTAAATATTAACAAAAATTTGAGGAATTATATATGTCTGATAGAGAAATTATGGAATATGACGTTGTTATTGTTGGCGCCGGGCCAGCAGGACTCTCTACAGCCATTAAATTAAAGCAATTAAGCTCTAAAAATAATAAAGAAATATCCGTTTGCATTATTGAAAAAGGATCTGAAGTTGGTGCTCATATTTTATCAGGTGCAGTTATTGAAACTAAAGCTCTTGATGAACTAATCCCAGATTGGCAAACCAAAAACTCTCCCATAAAAACGAAAGCAACATCTGATAAATTTATGTACTTAACAGAAAACAAGTCTTTTCAACTACCTACTCCTCCACAAATGCATAATGATGGCAATTATATAATTAGTTTAGGTGATTTTTGCAAATGGCTGGCAGAAGAAGCTGAAGCACTTGAAGTAGAAATTTATCCAGGCTTTTCAGCGTCCGAAATTTTATATGATGAAAATTCAAACGTCGTAGGCGTTGCGACATGCGATATGGGAATATTAAAAGATGGAAGCAAGGGGCCTAATTTTGAACAAGGTATAGAGTTAAGAGCTAAACAAACAGTTTTTTCAGAGGGTTGTCGCGGACATCTTGGAAAAACTTTAATGAAAAAATTTAATTTAAATAAAGATAACGCTCCACAAACTTATGGAATAGGTATTAAAGAACTTTGGGAAATAGATCCTAAATTGAGTAAACCAGGAAGCATCATTCATACAACTGGATGGCCGCTTAAACCTGATACTTACGGAGGATCTTTTCTATATCATCTTGACGATAATAAAGTTTCTATTGGGTTTGTTGTCGGGCTAGATTACAAAAACCCTTATTTGTCTCCATATATGGAGTTTCAAAGATTTAAGCATCATCCAGATATAAAGAAACACTTAGAGGGTGGAAGAAGAATAAACTATGGAGCTAGAGCTTTAAATGAAGGTGGCATTCAATCTTTACCAAAACTAACTTTCCCTGGTGGAATGTTTGTTGGGTGTGAAGCAGGATTTTTGAATGTACCTAAAATAAAAGGGACACATCTAGCAATGAAATCTGGAATTTTAGCTGCAAATTCTATCTTTGAACATATTGATAATAAAATTGAAATTACTGACTTTTCTGATGCCATAAAAAATAGTTGGTTATGGACTGAGTTATATAAAGTTAGAAACATAAGACCTTCATTTAAGTGGGGTTTCTGGAGAGCATTGTTTTATAGCGCTATTGATACTTTTGTATTTAGAGGAAAAGCACCTTGGACACTTAATCATCATGGAACAGACCATACTAGTGTTGAAAACAAAAAAGATCATAAAAAAATTGAATACCCAAAACCTGATGGAATTATAAGTTTTGACAGATTAACAAATGTATCTTTTTCTGGAACTAATCATGAAGAAAATCAACCTTGTCATCTTACATTGAAGGATAAAAAAATTCCTATAGATGTTAATCTTGCAAAATATGACAGTCCTGAGACCCGTTATTGTCCAGCTGGAGTATATGAAATAGTAATTAATGATAACAAACCTGAACTTCAAATTAATGCACAAAATTGTGTTCATTGTAAAACTTGTGATATTAAAGATCCAACTCAAAATATTAATTGGGTAACCCCTCAAGGAGGTGGTGGACCTAATTATCAAGGTATGTGATTTTTTATTAAAAAAAATATCCATTTATTAAATTAAGTGTTAATGATTGATTAGTTAATTTAACATGATAACTAATTATTTAAAGGATATACAAAATTGAACCAATCTATTGTTGGTATATTATGGATGGTTCTAACAACGGTGCTTTTTGTAGGCGTTACAGCTACTGTAAGATTTCTAGAAGGAGAAGTGCCTGCTCCTCAAGCGGCATTTCTAAGATACCTAATTGGTACATTATTATTAACTCCAGCATTAATAACATTAATTAAAGTTAAACCAGAAAAAACTTTGATGAATAAATTTATATTACGAGGATTAGTTCATTCTTTAGGAGTAACTATGTGGTTTTATGCAATGTCGGTAATGCCTGTTGCAGAAGTAACTGCAATTGGTTTTTTAACTTACATTTTTGTATCTGTTGGGGCATCTCTCTTTTTAAAAGAAAAATTACATAAGCATAGATTAAGTGCCATTTTCATATCATTTATTGGCGCCTTAATTATTTTAAGACCTGGCTTCAAAGAAATAGGAAATGGTCAAATAGGAATGTTAATTGCTAGTATTGTTTTTACTGCCTCATATTTAATTGCTAAAATTGTATCAAAAGAAAGATCATCTTCTGAAATAGTGGCAATGCTCTCAATATTTACAACTATTTTTTTACTCCCATCAGCAATATACGTTTGGGAACCATTGTCAATAAAAGCGTTTTTAGTTCTAACTTTTACAGCTGTAATTGCAACTATTGGCCATATTACGATGACTAAAGCTATAAAATTAGCTCCAATGGTAACAACCCAACCTATTTTATTTCTTCAGCTTGTATGGGCTTCTATGGTTGGTTTCTTTTTGTTTGATGAAAATGTTGATCCTTTTGTAATAATAGGGGGAACAATTATCATGATATGCGTTTGCTATGTTGCTTATAGAGAACATAAACTTGGAAAAGTAATAACAAACGATGCGTTACAAAAAGTAATTTAAAACAATTAAAAAAACAGAACCAAAAATTGCTAACCCAGCCGTAGCTATTAAATTTGGACCAATCACCAACTTTAAAATTGGAATTTTAAAGTTTTCAGATGTAGTTAAAACTGAAAGAGAAGTAAAGCTACTAGCTGTACCTGCACACCATCCTATTAAATGAGCTTGCATTAAAAATGCTGCTTCCCACGGAGATAAAAGAGGCCCAAATAATGATAAAATTGGAGCAGAAGTAATAATAGGATGAACTCCTAATAGTGAAAAAACCCAAACAACTATGGGTAAAAATATTATCATTAACCAAAAAGGAAAATCATCTCCAATATTTGTTGTAATAAAGTGTTGTATTTCTATTGATCCGCTTAACAAAGACCCTATAAACATAGATACTGAAATTAAAAGCATTTCATCGCCTGAATTTTTCATTAAATTAGCAAGGTTTTTAAATATTGAATTTCTAGTTTCTGGTCGTCTTATAATTTGTATTATCACTAGAATAGGAATTACAATAACAATTGCACTTAAAGCTGTTTTATTAAAAATATACCCAACAAATAAAACTGATCCTGCCAGTATTAACAACCTAGAGAATATTGGTTTAACACAAGTCAAAGATTGCAATAGATATTGAAAAGTTAGATTTCCAATAAATAACTTCATGCTTATCAAATTAAATAAAATTGCAACTATCAAGCCGAAGGAAATACCTATCCAAGCCGAGTTAATAGGAAGATAAAGTTGACCAACCGCAAAACTAACAAAAAAAGGAGACCATAAAACAGCGGTATTCATGCCTCTGATAGATGCTTCTCCAGCAGCTTGTCTCATTTTCATTTTTGTATTTTTAGGCATTACTGAAGATAAAAGTGGGAATGTACCTATATTTAAAACACCACCTAAAATATGAGATGTAACTTGTAACCCAGAGAGAATTTTAGTTGATGTTAATTCAGATAAAAGCTTTTGTGTCTTTGCTACAGAAGGCATTGTAATGGCTGTAGATCTTAATAACCAAAGAGAAGGAAGAAAGGCTGAAAAAATTATAAAAAAATTACCAGCTTTCCATAAAGCTTCTTCATTAGGAAGTTCTGGAAGAATTAACCAAGTTGATATTAACAAAAGACATATAACTAATTTGGTAACACGCCTTGATAGAACTAACATTAAAATTAATAAAATTATATAACAGCCAATTATAAAGTAATTGTAATAGTTTCCAAAATGGAACCCGTATACAATTGGCAATACAGCAATCCAACAAAACGTTGTTAAAATTAGTTTTAGAAGCATAATTTATTTTTTCTTTAATCCAATAGATTTACCTAAAACTTCGGGGAAATCAAATGCAGCATGAGTGTTTTTTAGTTTTTGAAGCTTCTTATATGCAGATAATGGATAAGGTTCAGATTTACGAATATCTAAATTAACATTTATTAAAATTTTTTCAGAAACAGCTATTACCTTTTTTTTATCTTTAGAAAAAATATCTAGACATAAGTGCATACGTTTTTGATCATGATCAACAACTAACAACCTAACATTAAACCTTTCATCTAAAGTCATTTCGTTTAAATAATGATAATGAGCTTGAAGTACAAAAGGACCTTGCTTGCTTTCATATGCATAAGTTTCTCCTATACCAAGAATTTTTTCTAAAAAGATATCCAAAGATTTATCAAAAACTAGAGTATAATAAGCAACATTCATATGACCATTATAATCTATCCAGTCTGCAATTACTTTCTTTTCTGGAAGAATAATTGGCGTTTGATAAGGTTCATCATAACGTATTATATTTTTATCAATTTTTGGCAATTATTAAATTCTTTCTGATTTTATTTTTTTGATAAAAGTTTTGTACCTTCATCAATCCCTTTTAAGCTTAGTGGAACCATTCTATTGGAAAAAATATCTTTAATTATATTTGTCGATTGTGAATAATTCCAATGCTCTTCTAAAATTGGGTTAATCCATAAATTTGACGGCCATTGAGTTATGGCTCTTTCAAGCCAAACTTGTCCAGATTCTTGGTTAAAATGTTCATTAGCACCACCTGGAACTAATATTTCATATGGGCTCATAGAAGCGTCACCTACAAAAATGCATTTGTACTCTTTTCCATAAGTTCTAAATATTTCTAAAGTAGAAAATTGTTCTTTCCACCTCCTTGAATTATTTTTCCATACACCTTCATAAAGACAATTATGAAAATAAAAAAAATTTAAGTTTTTAAAGACATTTTTGGCCGCTGAAAATAAGTTTTCTACTTTATTTATATAATCATCCATTGAACCACCAACATCTAAAAACAATAATATTTTTATGGTATTTTCACGTTCATGCCTTGTTTTTATATCTAAATATCCATTTTTAGCAGTTTGTTCAATAGTTTCATCAATATCCAATTCTTCATCAGCACCTGTTCTTGCCCATTGCCTTAGTCGTTTTAATGCAACTTGAAGTCCTCTTGTATCAAGCTCTCTAGTGTCATCAAAATCTCTAAAAGTACGTTTATCCCAGACTTTTACAGCTTTCCCCTGACCTCTTGCGTGTTGACCTATTCTAATTCCTTCTGGATTATATCCATAAGCTCCAAAGGGAGATTTTCCAGCTGTACCTATCCATTTACTTCCACCTTGATGACGTTTTTCTTGCTCTTGTAATCTTTGCTTAAGTGTCTCAATTAATTTATCAAAACCACCTAAAGATTTGATCTCATCCATTTCTTCTTTAGAAAAACTTTTGTCTAAAAGCTTTTGAAGCCATTCCTTAGGAACATCAAATGATTTCAAAATATCATCTAGTTCAATAGTTTCTATTCCTTTAAAATATTGACTAAATACAAGATCAAATCTATCAATTAATCTCTCATCTTTCACTAAACTCGTGCGAGCTAAATAATAAAATTTATTCATATCATATTGAATGAACTCTAAACTTAAAGCTTGTATAAATGTTAAAAATTCATTTAATGATACTGGTATTCTAGCGTCTTTTAATTTTAAAAAAAAATTTAAAAACATACTACTATCTATTACCTCTAGCCATAAATGCTAAACGTTCAAAAAGATGAATATCTTGTTCATTTTTAATTAAAGCTCCATGAAGTTTAGGCAATAAGTCTTTACCATCACTTTTTAGTTCTATTGGATTAATATCTTCAATTAATAAAAGTTTAATCCAATCAAGAGCCTCAGATGTTGATGGTTTTTTTTTCATTCCTGGAACGTCTCTAATTTCAAAAAATCTATTTAATGCTGCATCTAATAAAGTTTTTTTAATTTTTGGAAAATGAACCTCTACTATTTTTTTTAAAGTGTCCAAATCAGGAAATTGAATATAATGAAAAAAACATCTTCTTAAAAAAGCTTCTGGCAATTCTTTTTCATTGTTTGATGTAATAATTACAATTGGCCTCTTTATAGCTTTAATGATTTCGTTTGTTTCATAAACATAGAATTCCATTTTATCCAACTCTTGCAAAAGATCATTAGGAAATTCAATATCAGCCTTATCAATTTCATCTATTAAAAGCACTGATCTTTCATTTGTTTCGAATGCATTCCATATTTTACCTTTTTTAATATAGTGAGCCACGTTTTCAATTTTTTTATCTCCAAGTTGGCTGTCTCTTAAACGACTAACCGCATCATATTCATAAAGACCCTGTTGTGCTTTTGTTGTAGATTTTATATTCCACTCAATTATTTCTAAACCTAAACTTTCTGATATTTGCCTAGCTAATTCTGTTTTACCTGTTCCAGGCTCTCCTTTTACTAATAAAGGCTTTTCCAATGCAATGGATGCGTTTACAGCAACAGTTAAATCATCAGTTGAAATATAATCTTTTGTTCCGTTAAATTGCATTAATTAACAACCTCCAATTTCGTTAGTTATTGTATAATTTAAATTTGAAATTCTTTTATGAATAGCAGAAATATAATCTGGACTTACTTCACAGCATCCTCCAACTATTGATGCATTATTCTCAATGTTAGAAATAACAGAATCAACAAATTTTATTTCATTGAAATCATCTCTTTTCTTAAGAACAGACACGTTTTCTCCAGGAAACAGGGGTTTAGTTGTTTCAAAACCATTAGCTAATGCACCAAAAGGTTTAGAATACGATTTCATGATATTGATTGCTTTTTCAATAGCTTCTGGAGGAGAGCAATTGATTAAAAACGCATCTATTTTTGATTTATCAAACTCTTTAAGCGCATCATTTAATTTTTCTCCAGATCTTAAAAGTTCTCCGTTATCTTCATCAACTGAAAAACTTAACCAAACTGGTTTTTGAGATTGAAGTGCCACCTCACTTACAATTAACGCTTCTTCAATTGAACAAACCGTTTCACAAAGAAATACATCTATATGTCTTTCTTGGATATCAACTATTTTTTTATAAGATTCCAAAGCTTCATTTTTATCTAAACCAATTGTCTTTTGATAACTTGCTATTAATGGTGGAAGTGATCCTAAAATTTTAATTTTTACATCAGTTTCAATTTGATTTAATGCATCTTTTGCAGCTGCAATAGCTTTTTGTTGAAGCGTCAAAAACATGTTTTCTAAATTATGTTTTTTTAATCTATAGGGTGTAATAGCATAAGAATTTAAAGTAACTGCATTTGCACCAGCTTTAATAAAGTCTTTATGAAGTTCAACAACTAAATCATATTCATCTAATAAAACAGTAGCAGACCATAGGCTGTCAGGTTTTTTTTTGGATCTATGAATTAATTCTTGCCCCATACCTCCATCTAATAAAAATATTTTTTTAACCATAAAATTAATTACTTTCCGTACTTTTAAGCTTAACAAAAAAAAGTAATGGAATAGCAACAAAGCTAACCCAAAAAAACAACTTAAATGAGTTTATATATCCAATCATTAAACTTTGTCTATGTGTCTCTTTAGTTAATTTAGCTATATCTATCAATTCTAAATTATTTAAATTTTGTAAATTTATACCTTCACTCCAAGACGTAACTAAACTACTGATATCTGCAAAATTAACTTGTCCCATATGTAAAACAACGGCGACACTTACTGAAATAAAAAAACTAGAAGCAATATTTCTGACAAGATGAAACATTGCTGTGGCCTCACCAAAATATTTTTCAGATAAGGTTGCAAAACAAATTACACTTATAGGTGGCCAAGTAAGTCCCACTCCTAAACCTTGTATAGTGCTAGCCCAAGCTACATTAGAAAAAGTCATATTAATATCAAATGTAGACATATATAACCCTGAAATACCTTGAATACTAAAGCCTAAAAAAATTAATATTCTAGGATCGACCTTACCTGTCAAAGCTATTATAGCAAACCCTATGAATGTTCCTAATCCTCTAGTTCCCATTAACATTCCTATAACACCTTGAGGATAACCTCTTAATTCTTGAAGTAATGTAGGAAAAAGAACCATAGGAACAAAATTTAACATTCCAAAAAAGAATATTAAAAGCAAGCCTATCGTATAATTTCTATCTTTAAAAATAATCAATTTTATAAAAGGTTTATTTGTAGTTAAACTGTGAATTATAAAGATATAAAAGCCTAAGATTATAACTCCAAACTCTATGATTGTCTCTGTGCTATCAAACCAACTATTTCTCTCTCCACGATCAAACATGATTTGTAAAGCAGCAATACAACAAGCAAGAGCAATAAACCCTATCCAATCCAATGAAAACCCTTTGGAAATTGGTTTTTTAGGAACAACTGCAATAACAGCTAATAGAGCGCAAACACCAAAAGGTACAAGTGTAAAAAATATCCAACGCCAGTTAAGTGCTTCACTTAAATAACCTCCTATAGTAGGAGCGATTACAGGACCTAAAATTGTTCCCATTCCCCAAATAGCCATCGCCATCGATCTTTGTTTAATTGGAAATGCAGCTAAGACTAAAGCTTGACATAACGGAGGTAAAGGAGCACCGAAAGCTCCTTGTGCTACCCTTGCAATTACTATTTCTTCTAATGACCGGGAAAACCCACAAAGCAAAGATGCAATTATAAAACCTACAACACTAAAAATTAAAATATGTCGAATTTGATATCTAGTAGTTAACCAACCAGCAAAAGGAGTAAAAACTGCAGTTGCAACGATATTACCAGTTATAGTCCAAGTAATTTGATCTTGAGTAGCTGACATTGCTCCTCTCATATCTGGGAGAGCAATAGAGGCAATTGTTACAGCCATTGCATAAAGCATTGTAACAAATGTAGCCGTACCCAGTATCATCCATTTAAATGATTTATCTGAAGATGAAACAATAAGGTTCAATTTTTTCTCTAAAATAAATTAATTATGTAAACAAAAGGTTTAAATACAGATGGAATATTTTTTTTAAAATTAGTGTCTATACTTACTGCAACAGACATTCCAACTCTTAATTTTTTACTATCCAAATTTTCTTTTATTGTATTAATTTTTTGCTCAAAAACTCCAATAGTTAATTTTACAGGAATTCTTTGAACAACTTTAACCCAATTACCTGAAGAATTTTGCGGAGGCAAAATTGAAAACTCTGCTCCAGTTGCAGGGCTAAGGCTTTCTATTTTTGCGTTCCATTTTAAACTTGGATAAGAGTCAGCAATAAAAGTAGCTGTTTGACCAACCTTTATGTTTGTCAAATCTGTTTCTTTTAAATTAACTTCAACCCAAGCTCTTTCTTTATCAACTATAGAAAAAAGAGTATCGCCAACATCCATATATTCACCAACTTCCATATTCAACTTGGCAATAAATCCGTCCTGATTTGCATAAATAACAGATCTAGCTATATCTAATTTTATCCTATTGAATTTTGTAAGGTTTTGTAAAAAAAGTGGATGTTTAGAAATGTTAATATTTTCATCATCAAATAAGGTTGTAAGAATAGTTTTCTTTTTTTGTTCAGCTAATCTTAATTGCTGTCTAGAAGAGTTTAATTGATATTCAGCTTCTTCAAGTTTACTTCTCAGTCCAACTCCTTTTTCAACAAGGTTCTTAATTCTTTTATACTCAGATTTATAAAATCTTAGTCTTTCATCTGCAATTTTGACTTCTGCTTTCGCTTCATTTAATTTGGCTTTTCTATTTTGAATTTCTTGCTTAATTGTATTTAGATTTTCTTTTTGTTCTTCTAGATCCAGCTCTAATGCTTTTGTATCAATTTTAAATAGTTTTTGACCAGCTTTGACCTCTTCGTTATTTTTAATGTAAATTCTTTCAACTATTCCAGATACTTGAGATTGAATAGATATAATAGGAGCTTTAACATAAGCGTTTTCTGTTTTAATATAACGACCTGAATTATAATAAAACCCAATTGAAAATAAAATAACTACTAAAGGAATTACTATTAACGTTATAAATCTAACTAAAGATAACTTTACACTTTTCACAATCGGCTTTTCTTTTATATTTTCCATTAATAGTTAAATCCTATTTAATATTATCTAATGCTTTTGTAGATAGATCTTTTTTAAGTTTTTGTAATAAATCTCTAAGATTTTTTTGTTCTTTAACATCTAAAATAGAAAAAGATTCTTTTCTATAAATAGCTGCTTTATCTCTCATAGAAATAATAAATGGTTTGATAGAATCTGATAAATAAATATTTTTTATTCTTCGATCTTCTCCTTCAGATTTTCTGTTAATAAAACCTTTCATTTCCATACGATACAACAACCTACTTAAAGGAGCTTTTTCAATATCTAAAATTAAAGCAAATTCAGATTGGTTAATCCCCTCATTAAAATATAGATAACTTAGTACCAACCACTGCGATCTTGTTAAGCCAATCGTCGCCATCTTTCTGTCATATGAAACTCTTAGAAAACGAGCAACGTCATTTATAAGAAAACCAATATTTTCTTCAAAATTTTCTGTCATTTAAATAGAACTCAATTAATATAAAAATATAGTTACCTAGTAAACTATGTAGTTAACATATTTACTAATTAAGTAAACTAATTTTTATTAATTTAATATTTTTTTTCTAAAATTAACTTTTGCTTCAGATGCTGACCAATTTCTAGAATATTGAGGAGGCTTAGCTTCAGAAACTTTAAGCAAAATAAAGGCAGGACCTTCAATGGGTTGATCAACTAGAACTGAGCCTTCAATTAATTCTTTCTCATTATAAATATTTTTAATGACAGAAAATCCGCAACCTTGAGCTATAATTGAAAGATCAACCCCTAAACCAGTATGAGATTTTTGACCTCCTGTTTCTTGATATAATGAATTATCAACGCATATAATAATTAAATTTGACGGTTTAACTACACCAACAGTAGCTAAAGAACCCAACGACATTAAGAGATCACCATCTCCAGTTACACATAGGACTTTATTTTTTGGCCTAGATAAAGCTAAGCCTAATGCTGTAGGAATTGCTCCTCCCATTGCACCACCAAAAAGAAAAGTGTTAGGGCTTTCTTTTGTAAGAAAACCAATATCTTTAGCTGGACCAGCAAGACCAGAAACAATTAAATACTTATTTGTATCACCTAATAATTTTGGAATAGCTGATTTTCGGTCGAGTAAAATTTTATTTTCCATAAATATTTCCTAAAAAGATTTTGCACCAAGTAATTTTTGAGACAACAAAATTGCTACAGATCTTTCAGCCTTAAAAGCCATGGTTAGCCCAGCTTGAATAGTAGGAATAACTTCACTTGGATATTCTACTCTCAAACATTTAACACCCATAGAATTTAAGGTTGGCTCAACAGCTTCCCCCATAGCAAATTGCCATGGATTACCTTCACCATATTCACCCCTCATAGTTACAATAGTAAGAAAAGGAAATTGGCCATGTTTTATTAGTGAAAGTTGGTTAATACAGTTGCCTACACCACTACTTTGCATTAATAAAACGGACCTAGAACCTCCTAAATATGATCCAGCGGCAATACCTATACCCTCTTGCTCTGATGATAAAGGGATAGCAGTAACTGAATTATCTTTTATTGCTCTATCAATCAATACTTTATGCCCTGCATCAGGAACATAACTAAATATAGAGACATCACTTTCTCTTAGTGAATCATATAATTGGTTCTGCCAACTTTCATCTAAATTAATCATAATTAATCCATATTATAAAATGCATTATTATTTCTTCTTTTAAAATAAATCTATCAGCGTAATTAATA
>ERZ890510.2088-NODE-2088-length-11810-cov-4.024585_pt1 | contig 11810 bp, 12 predicted proteins | sample MGYA00521265_ERZ890510 | MGnify/ENA primary metagenome ERZ890510 (study PRJEB32303, sample SAMEA104408624) | aquatic metagenome | biome: Brackish water; feature: Chemocline; material: water | place: Baltic Sea | collected 2014-10-26T21:54:00 | depth 110 m ...
TCTCGCCCTTGCCAGCTGCGAGAATAATCGCTTGTGTAATCGTGTGTGGGTTTTGGGAGGTGCTTTTCGGCGAATGCGTCATACCCTGTTCCATGTGGATGTTATCTCCAACATAACAACTTGAGTTCTTGTATTGCTTTGGACTGCACTGTTCCGAAAGGCCTGTAAGTCTATCCCTTGCGCCTTTCATCAGCCGCTCGATTGGCTAGCCACGGAAGAGCTGGAACAATAGCATAAGTATACCCCAACATCTCCCCACGCTTGTAGCTCTTCAGGTGAGGCTCTCAACAGGCTCCGAGGCAGCTCTCACGTATTTAAATCGTACTTGCGCGCACTCCAATCGATTGTCTCGAAGTTCTCTTTACCATCACCTGAGAGAAGCCTAAATCGGTTTTGCTAAGCCGTGTATCCTTGATTATTTTTAGTTTATAGGTCACTGGCTCTGCAGGGTGCCAATAATGAATTCAATCGCACCATCTACAGTGATCTTCGAAGTGTCGACGACGGCCTCTGCACCAGTACCAAAGGGTGTTCAAGGTTGCGGAGGTCACCCTGATGTAAGGGACTGCTATAGTAAGGTGACCCAAGGACAATCCTTGGGCGGTAGCAGTATCCTTGTGGTAAAGATTCCCCGGGGCTGACTAACATAAAGATGAATCAGCAAGCAGGATGGCCAAATGTGGGACGTGACGGTAGCAATAAGTTCAAGGGTACCGACCTATCTGGGTGATCCGAGCTACAAGCGCCGTTTGGTACAGTCAATCGCGGACGGTAAAACGGCAGACGTGTCCCTGTTGACTCTCAGTGCCCACATTGGGACGCATGTCGATGCGCCTTCCCATCTGATTGCGGGGGGCAAAACCGTCGATGCACTAGAACTCGGGATTTTAATCGGGCCTGCTTGTGTAGTGGAGTTCAGCGGGCGGGGCCCGATTACAGAGGAGTTTCTTGAAGGTGCAGGGATCCCGGCAGGGCAAGAGCGAGTGTTATTTAAAACGCGCAACTCAGACCTCTGGGATATGCCTGAATTTCAAAACGACTATGTTGGATTAAATGTGGAAGCCGCTGATTGGCTAATCGACAATGGAACCCGCCTGGTGGGAATCGACTACCTATCCATCGACGCCCCTGGTAACCCTGACCTGCCAGCCCACCACGCACTATTAGATAACGAAATTGTTGTAGTGGAAGGGCTGGATTTGCGGAAAGTGTCTCCAGGTCGATTCAATCTTGTTTGCCTTCCCATGAAGATAGAGGGAAGTGAAGGGGCCCCCGCCAGGGTCATCCTGCTTCCGGAATAATTCGAAGGGGAAGAAGAATCGTGTAATCCGTTATATCTTTGGCGAATCGTTAGCATAACGCTCAACCAGACAGTTAATGGGGAGCCATAAAACCCCCGTGTAGCTTGCAACTGGTAGATAAAGGAGAGGGCCGTCCACCCCTTGAAACTCAATCCGATTATTGCATCACTCCACGCGCCGGGGCGACATATGCCGGGGACTGGCCTGAGGGCCAGAGCAATCAATAGATCCATGTGATCACCGTGTTGGCTTCATTGGAATGAAAATCGCGGGGGACCAATCATCCCGGCAGCCACTGTGGCGTTGGTAGCTTCGCTGACTAAGATGAAGCTACCAGTGGAGCGGTTCAACGTGTAGTCGTCAATGGCTAAGGACGTGCTGAGTTTCAAGGTCACTTGGCCAATCTCGTTCAATCCTAAGGAGTCAGCGCCGATTTCTCCCTTTAGTGATTCGATGCTAAAACGTGTATCGATTCCCGTGACTTTCGATTTGCCGGTACGGGTGGCGTGCTTGATCCGGTAAACGTCGCCCTCACGAAGGACGCTGCGGTCATCCATCCAGCACACCACTGCAGATACCGTCTGCACGGTTCGGGGCAAGTCGTCAATCGAGCACAACAACTCTCCTCTACCCACGTCCAAGTCATCCTTGATATGGACAGTCACGGCATCAGGCGCCATAGCCTCTTCCACAGGGCCCCAAGGAGCATCAATCCCTGATGCCACACTCTCCTGGCCTGAGGGCATGAAGCGAATACGACTTCCCTTCCGCAGAACCCCAGAAACGATACTCCCTGCATATCCTCGATAATCATGATGCTCTTTGAGGTGAGGCCGTATCACGTACTGTACTGGCATACGTAGGGGTAGAGCGTTCACTCCCTCGTGAACAGGCACCGTCTCCAGGTGGCGCAGCAGTGGCTCGCCGTCGTACCACGGCATATTGGTAGAGGGCTCCACTACGTTGTCACCATGGAGAGCGGACATTGGAATATAGATTGGATTTTGAACATTTAACTTGATCATCAGCTGGGTGAACTCGTCTCGTATGGCCTCAAAAACATTGCGGTCGTAACCCACAAGATCCATCTTATTAATGCAGATGATGGCATGGTTGATTCCCAGCAAAGAAGCGATCACTGCATGACGCCGTGATTGCTCCACCACCCCATTGCGCGCGTCCACTATAATCAGCGCAACTTCAGCGGTGGAAGCCCCTGTGACCATGTTGCGGGTGTACTGAATATGCCCTGGCGTATCAGCCAGGATGAACTTCCGTACAGGTGTAGAGAAATAGCGGTAGGCCACATCAATTGTTATGCCTTGCTCCCGTTCGGCTCTAAGGCCATCTGTGAGCAGTGCAAGATTCAAATAGTCACTCTGTTGACGACGGCTGGCGTCCTCAACGGCGGCTATCACATCATCTGAGAGGGACTTGGAGTCATACAATAAGCGCCCAATCAGGGTGCTTTTACCGTCGTCAACAGAGCCAGCTGTAGCTACTCGTAGTAGATCCATCTAGAAGTAACCTTCACGCTTGCGGTCTTCCATCGCAGCGTCCGCAGTACGGTCGTCAGCGCGTGTCGCGCCACGTTCTGAGATGCGCGTAGTCAGAGTCTCAGCAATCACAGCTTCCGGAGTGCGCGCTTCTGAGGCAACCGCGGCGGTAGAGGTCATGTCGCCCACCGTTCGAAAGCGCACGTTGCGATGGACTATCTCTTCTCCAGGAGCAGGCTGCATCACGTTCGAAACAGCCATGAGCATGCCGTCACGTTCAAAGACTGCGCGGTCGTGGGCGTAATAGACCTCCGGGAGGTCTATTTCTTCCTCGGCGATGTAGCGCCATATGTCCAATTCAGTCCAATTGGAGATAGGAAAAACGCGCATGTGCTGGCCGGGATCAATGCTGCCATTGTAGAGATTCCACAACTCTGGACGCTGGTTGCGTGGATCCCACTGCCCAAACTCGTCACGCAGGGAATATATGCGTTCCTTGGCTCTGGCCCGCTCTTCGTCACGTCGAGCCCCACCGAAGACCGCCGTGTACCTCCCGCGACGAATCGTCTCCAACAAAACCGGCGTCTGAAGCCGATTTCTAGAGCCGTTCTCTGTAGCGGGGCCGCGAATGAACCCCGTACCGATGGCTTCATCCACTGAGCCGACCACCAATTCCACCCCTAGCTTATCGACAACGCGGTTCCGGAAGGCAATTACTTCAGGGAAGTTGTGGCCGGTATCTATGTGCACTACTGGAAAAGGTAACGGAGCTGGGCGGATGGCCTTCAAGGCCAGATGCAGAAGCACCGCAGAGTCCTTGCCTCCAGAGAATAAGAGAGCGGGACGATCAAATTCAGCTATCACCTCACGGATGATGTGCAGCGATTCCGATTCTAAGTCGCGCAAGTGCTTTGACTCGGAGACCAGAAGAGTACTGTTCACTTGGTTGGTCATCGTTATCGTGTAGCGGGCGCGACGAGGTGGAGCCCACACTCCTTTGCATCTGGGTCGGTCTCCCACCACCAGCGGCCAGCTCTAGGGTCCTCTCCGGGCTCAACTGCACGAGTGCACGGGGCGCACCCGATTGATGGGTATCCCTGGTCATGCAAAACGTTGTAGGGGACGGAATTTTCTTTTACGTACTGCCATACCTGGTCAAAGCTCCAATTGGCCAGAGGGTTCACTTTGTAGTTGGAATGGGCATGATCCCATTCAACAATGGCGGTCTTGCCGCGCTCCATGCCCTGGTCACGCCTCAGCCCTGTAACCCAGGCACTTACAGAAGCCAGAGCACGCTCCAGCGGTTCCACCTTGCGCACGTGGCAACAGGTAACTCGGTTGTCCTTACCCCTATAAAAGAGGTTGAATCCATGCTCCGCCACCATGCGTCCCACCGCGTCCGAATCAGGCTGATACACCTCAATATCGGTCTTGTAGCGCAAACGAATCTGATCTATGACCGTGTATGTCTCAGTTGGGAGTCGCCAAGTATCCAACGTCGTCAGCCGAGCCTTGGGGTCAACGCGCCAGTACATGTCGAACAACGCCACGTCCTCTAGCCCGAAACTAGACATTTGAATGGCTTTCGCTCCGAACCGTTCCTTTACCCAGGTCAACACTTCTTCAGGCGTTGACTGCTCAAATCGATTGTTCAGTGCAGCTAGGTCTTCAGCGCTCAACTGCTCAGACTCCGCAACCGCCATTCAAAACTCCATTCCCGTTCTTGCTGGTGGCATACATTTTAGACGCCAATATGACAAACCAATGTTCGGTCATGTGGGCAAATAAAAATCCCTTTCAGATTCCTGAAAGGGATTTACACGTTCGTCTATTGGGTTACGTCGGTTGTTTTACTTCTCCTGCGCACCGCTGACGAAGGCTTCTCCCTCGTTACCGGAGCAACAACATGGTGTCAACATTTGAAACATTATGGCATCTCGTCCTTTAAATCAGTAGGTTGAGTCTATCCAACCCCATGCACGTTGTCAATGAATCAAGAAGGAAGCCATGTCGGGTTACATTCAGCTGGTAGAACGTGCCTCAATTGCTGCCCCAATCACCTGAGGAGAGGTTCGGTGCCAAACGGCAAAGAACCCACCCAAACTTCATGGAACCCTGTGAGAATATCGCTTTACTGGTCGACGGGCGGAGATGGCCCTGCAAATCCACGAGAAGCAAACGGCTCATCATGTGCTCTCCGAGAATTTTGCTGCCGTTGGGCCTGAAGCATAGGCAAAAAGCGTGTGCTAGCGTCCTGCGGCACGCATTGCCTCGGCCAGGGCCTTGGGCCTCCGACCACGGCGTTTGATGACCCCTGCCTGTTGGAGTGCCTGGAGGCCATCGTTTACCGTCAGCGCCGGGTGGGTGTTGATATCAAACACATCTGCCCAGGTGTAGTTCGCTGCCAACACCGGCCCTATCTCATCTGCCTCGATAATGCTGATGACCTGAGGGCTTCCCTGTACCCAGTACTCTGCAATGAGTTGCAGCCCTAGAGGGTACGCCCACCGCGCCCGACGTTGCGAAGCCTCGTCGATCTGCTGTCGAGTCAAATGAGTCTTGTAGGACATCAAACTCACAAAAAGCATAGCTTGCCCTTCTAGGGTGTGCAGAGTGAGCTAAGTATAGCAGGCAGGATAGACCTGGCGCCTTACATGTGGTTCCTGATAAACCCGTTAATGCGAGCCACGCACTGACCTTTGAACGCGTCAGACTTGCCTGAAGTCAGAAACTCGAACTGGCTAGAGATGTCCACCAACTCCGCTCGTTCCTGCCAGTCATCCGGCAGTGTCATGCCCCCGGCTTCTAGGCCCGCCTTGATAGATGGGTGGTAGAGTGGATGCGTGTGTCGCAGCAGGTTCCCAATATCCATATACGGCGTGCCAGCATGGCTGAACTCCCAGTCCAGCACTCCGCTCACCGCGCCGGCCTGTATTAGGATGTTGGTGGGATTGAAATCACCGTGAACCAATCGGGAGTCACCCCAAAGCTCGGCGTAGCGGCCAGCCTCTCGACGTAAGATTTGTGACATAGATTCTGCCGATTCCTCTCCAATCCACTTCTGCACAATGACATCTTCCAACGCCGTCTCTATGAACCCCTTCGTTGCAAAGGGGAAGGGTGACACGGTGCCATCGGCATTGATGAACCCTGGTGATGGGAAGGTGATGGTAGATAGCTTCGCCAATGCTTCTGCTGCGGCTTCCGTGTGCTCCGGCACGGTTGCTAGAAGCTCCCCTTCCAGGTAAGTGAAGACCGACCACCCGTCACCGTGGTGAAGCGCGTGTGGCACGGGTAGCAGGTCTGTGACGAGATTTGTGATGGTGGTTCCCTGCGCTGCGTCCTCGTTTTGGTTGTAGAGGCGTAGCACACATATCTCCCCGGTGGAGAGGGTGAGCTTGTAGTTGGAGTTGCTTTTACCAGACGGAAATAGCGCAACCGTCGACACGTCCCTGCCCAGGAGGTAATCCTGAATTAGAGATGCGTCAAAGGGTATGACGGGATGCCGTCGATCTGTGGACATCGTGTTTCTTCTAGGAGTTTGCAGACCAGACGGTGTAGTAGTTCTCTCCCTTGATTACCGCTACCATCTCCGCTCGTTCTAGGCGGCGTAACTCTTCAAGGGCGTTCTCACACTCCTGAATCAACGTTGGTGAACCTGTATCCGCTGCCCGCTTCATCAACTGATCAAAGACGCCCAGTCGAACAAAGCTGTCCACGCTCTTGGACCACGGGAACATCGTCACGTTGGTGGGTCTGGGCAAGCTGGGCCGCTGTCGTCGGATGTACCGAAGCCGGTCCTCAGGCCCGCGTGACTGTGCTGCAATGCGGATGATGGGCGGATCCTCTTCGTTGGGTCGGAGGTCAATCACTAGGCTTTTGCGGAACATCCCAAACAGAATGGAGATGACCTCTGCTTCTTTGATGCTGTCTAAGACCCGTTCCAGGTCAACCTGAAAGTCATCTTCCACTGCTACTCTCCTCCGGTATCGCTATTAGCGGCACAGCATAGTGCGCTGGATTAGTCTGGTAAAAAGCCGCCTAAATAACGCCATACACAGTGCGTCAGAACGGTATTTCCAATCTAGCACGGCCCCATAGGGGTGTCAAACGAATTTGGGGTGTCTCCATAGGTTCTCCGTGCTATGCTGATTGCCTTATTCGTAGGAGCAGTGAAAGAGCACACCGATGCAGATTTCAGGCGCCTTGCAGAGGCTACGGCGGCTAGCGGGGGTGGTGAACCTCCCTGGCAGGATGCGTTGGCGTCGATTGCTCGGGGTCGCTGCAATCCTCCTCCTGTCCGTGGTGGTGATGGGCGGCGATGTCCTGAACCTCTCCCCCACACGTCGCGCTACTGCTTCCAGCAGCTTCTCCCTTGAGGAGTGGGTAACCCGGAACCTCATGGGCAAAGCCCTGGGTGGACTGTTTGATTTCCTTCCCGGTCGCGGCCACTCTATGGAAGAACGAGAAGCTGCCCTCCGCACCTACTTTGAGCTTGGGGAGCAGGTGCGCCGCATAGAAGGCACCCTGGCCCTTTCCGTGGCAAGAGGGGGCGTTGGCGGTGAGGGCAACCCTGAGGCCGCCGCCCTGGAAGAGCGGTTGGGAGAACTGCGCAGCCAGCGCGATGACCTTGGTGGCATGGTGGAAGCTACGCTGGAACAGGCTGTAGCTGATGTGTTGCGGGAACAGGGCTTGGACAGGAACTGGGGGCCCTTTGAACCCCTTTTCCCTCCTGTTTCCTTTCGACTGGAGCGATTGCCGAAGCTCATTGTTGTCTCGCCCAGAGACCACATAGCTACGGTGGAAGTCCACCTGCTGGAGTCGGATTTGTCTGTGGCAGAGCGGGTTGCGTTGGAAGCGGCTGTTGGGCCTGACCAAGGGATGTCTGCCCTGGTGACCGGACTTGGGGGTCTGGCTACCTTTCCGTCGCTGGTGTCAGACTCCCAACCCCTGCGCTATTCCCTTCAGACAATGGCCCATGAATGGCTGCATCAATACTTCTTCTTCCACGCCCTGGGTCAGTCCTACTACGATTCTGCGAACATGACCACACTCAACGAGACGGCGGCGGACATTGGTGGCAAGGAGCTGGGCGACTTTGTCTATGTGGCTCTTGGCGGCGAGATTCCGAAGCCCGTAGACGCAGCCCAAGTGCCAATCGACAGTGACCGCTTCGATTTCAACAAAACGATGCGCGAGACACGGAAGCGTACGGACGAGCTTCTGGCAGCGGACATGCTTGATCAGGCTGAGGCGTACATGGAGGAGCGGAGGATGATCTTTGTGGAGAACGGGTACCCCATCCGGCTCCTGAACCAAGCGTACTTTGCCTTTCATGGCACCTACGCCGAGAACGCTGCCTCCATCAGCCCGGTAGCCGGGCAGCTGCGACGGGTGCGGGATGATAGCGCCAACGTCGGCCAGTTCATCCAGCGGGTGAGGGGTTTCGACGACTACCAGTCATTCTTGAGATACGTGGACAGCCTTCCCTGACCTTGGCCATAACCCTGGCGGTTCCCTAAAGAGACGCCAGGGCGAATAGGTGTAGGATGAACCCTGGCCGTCTGGCCCACGGGCCAGCCCCCTGCATATATTGCTGCGGCAAGGAAGATTAAAGCCCCTGGCCGTCTGGCCCACAGGCCAGTCTCTGACATATATCGCTGCGGCGAGGAGACTAAAGCCCCGCTGTGACGGAAATGAGAGAAGGCACCATTCAAGGAAATACAGCTACTGATCAGAAGGCAGGACTCGCCAGCCATTGGCGGGTGCTGGTACTGGTGTTGTTGCTAACGCCTCTGGGCGTCCTTGCCTACTACGCCCATGAGCGCCCGTACTTTGCCTGGGACGTTACCATTGCGAATTGGGTGTTGGACATCCCCGGCCCTGGCGTAGATACCTTCATGGAAATGGTCTCATGGTTGGGGACAAAGATTGGCATCCTGATCTCCATTTTGGTTACTGCCGGTGTGGCCACGCGCATTCTAGGCTGGCGGGCCGGTGTGTTGGTGCTCTCTGTCATCATGATAATCGGCGTTAATGAGCAGCTTAAAGAACTGATTGGTCGGCCCCGCCCCGGCGAGCTTATCACTATAGGAAGCAAGAGCTTTCCCAGCGGCCACGTCCTCCACGCAGTGCTCCTATCCGGCGTAATCTGGCTGCTGGCTCGCCCGCGTTTGCCGAAGCAGCGTCACCAGTTGATGTTGGCTGCCGTCTCTATCGCCTGGGTGGTCTTGGTGGGGCTTTCACGCATCCACCTGGAGAGGCACTGGCCCAGCGATGCGTTGGGAGCTTACCTGCTAGGGGTTTCGGCCCTCTGGGTTATGGCCTGGGTGGTGCCGGTTCTAGATAGAATTCAGATACCTTTCTGTAGCCATTCGCCTTCCAAAGACAAGGCATCGTGAAGAAATCTCTTCCTCAGCGGTTGCCCTTCTATTACGGATGGGTAATCGTCGCCTTCGGGTTCGTGTTTGGTGCATTCAACGTCGGTATGACTTCCTGGGGGCTTGGGGTTTTTGTCACCCCTATGCAGGAGGACTTGGGGTGGGACAGAGGCCTGGTGTTCCTTCCTCTCTTGATAGGTGCCCTTGTCACGTTACCCCTGGGCATCATCTTCGGCCCACTGGCTGACAAGAAACACGGGCCTCGGCTCATGGCCATCATCGGCGTCATCCTGTTTGGGGTGTCGCTTCTCTACATGAAGACTGCAGGGAACGTCGTTGGGTACGTCCTCATCTTTGGCGTAGTAGGCGGGTTGGGTCGCTTCACCGTGCAGATAGCCCTGGTAGTGGTGCCCAAGTGGTTTGTCCGCAAACGAGGGTTGGCTCAGGCCACCGTTTCAGCAGGGTTTTCCGTGGGGCCGCTGATCTTCCCACTCATCCTCCAATCGCTTGTGGATAGCATCGGGTGGCGCGATGCCTGGTTCGTTATGGGCATAGCGCTGCTTGCCCTTGCGCTTCCGGGGGCGTTCCTGATTATCCGCGCTCCAGAGGACGTTGGGCTACGCCCTGATGGAGATACAGACGAGCAGGTAGCAGCCGCAGCTGCTACGCCCAGGACAACTGGCAACCCTGGAGAGGTCAGCCTGACGCGGAAGGAAGCAATACACACCCGCCAGTTTTGGTTACTGGTGGTTGCCATTGGGCTGGCCACCCTTGGTATTAGAGGGATGATTCCCAACTTCCAGCCCTTTTTCATTTCTTTGAATTTTGAGCCTACCCTGGCGGCGGCATCCATCAGCGCATACGCAGTGCCTGCTATCATCATGGGCTTTGTCTTCGGCATCATGGCAGACCGCCAGGGGCCGCGGAAACCCTTCTTGATTGTCTGCTCCATTGTTGCCACTGGCCTTGTCCTGGTGTCCCTGGTGTCGTTGCTTCAGAACGTTGCCATGATGTTTGCCGCCATGATCTTCCTGGGGTTTGGCCTGAATGCCTTCTTTGTTGTGAGCCAAGTATTCGTCGCCAACACCTTCGGTCGACAGCACATCGGCGCGATTCGAGGGGTGATGCAGACCGTGAACAACCTGGCTACCTTTGGCGGGCCTTGGCTCTTTGGCGTCATATATGATGTCTCTGCCGAATACATGCTGCTCTTTGGTATAGCTGTGGTTTTCTGGGTCATCACTATCACCATGGCCTCTCTTGTCAGACCCTTAGCCCGACCTAAGCCGAGTGAGCCGTAACCCCTTGACCCAACCCTTGGGCGTGTGTCTAAATGAGAGGCGATGAAGCGTTCCTGATTCAGCAGGATTGGGTGGGTGCGACGCCTGTGGCAGACAACCAGAACGACCCCGTAGCTGCAAGAGACCTGTTGCTGGAGACCGGGGAAGCGGTTTCCTGTGACCTGGTACCCCTTGGCTCCAACTACACCTTCCTCGTCTTCCTCCAAGGTGAGGACGGGAAGCAACTCAAAGCTATCTACAAGCCTCGCAAGGGAGAGATACCCCTGTGGGACTTCCCCGGCGGCACCCTCCACCTGCGCGAGTACGCCTCCTACCTTTTGGCCGATGCCCTGGGCTGGGGCTTTATCCCCAAGACCATCCTGAGAGAAGGCCCTCATGGCTCGGGTTCCGTGCAGCTCTATGTGGAGCACAACCCCCGTTACCACTACTTCACGATGCGCGAAGAGCACTTCGATGAGTTGCGTCGCATCTGCCTCTTTGACCTCATTACCAACAACGCCGACCGCAAAGCGGGGCACACGCTTTTGGGCGATGACGGGCAGGTCTGGGGCATTGACCATGGCCTCACGTTTCACCCGTTTCCCAAGCTGCGCACGGTGATCTGGGACTTTGCAGATGAGCCGGTATCGGAATCCTTGCTAGAAGACCTGCGTGGGCTTGCTACACGAATCGATAAAACCGACGCGTCTGTGGCCCCTATCCTGGAGTTGCTGGACCCGAAAGAGGTGGAGGCGCTTTACCTCCGACTTGAGGCAATTCTCAATAACCCTGTGTTCCCTGACCCCTCCAACGCGCATCTCCCCTGGCCCTACATGTAACAGTCAGGTAGCTTCGGTCCAAGGCTCCGCCCTGGTATACTAGGCACGCCAAGGTTTGGCAGACAGAAAAATTCGCTGAAACGCTCAAGGTAACCACTTTGGGGTTTCTTTAATGCACTTGGAGGAGTAAACAATGCCATCGTTTGATGTAGTTTCAAAAGTTGATGTCAGTGAGCTTGATAACGCCATTAATGGGATAGGGCGCGAGGTCAAGCAACGTTATGATTTCAAGGGGACGGACTGTGTTATTGAACGGGCAGGGGACAAAGTGACGATACAGGCCGATAACGAGGTTTTGCTGAGGCAAATGCAGGAGCTTCTGGCGCAGTATTGTGTCAAACGTGGGGTGAACCACGAGTCGTTGGAGTACAAGACCCCTGAGGCTGCTTCTAAAGGTTCCCTGCGACAGGAAGTTGTTGTGCGACAGGGTATAGAGCAGGACATCAGCAAGAAAATTGTTCAGGCAATCAAAGGCAGCAAGCTCAAAGTCCAACTGGCAATCCAGGGCGATGAA
>ERZ890510.2089-NODE-2089-length-11803-cov-4.488253_pt1 | contig 11803 bp, 9 predicted proteins | sample MGYA00521265_ERZ890510 | MGnify/ENA primary metagenome ERZ890510 (study PRJEB32303, sample SAMEA104408624) | aquatic metagenome | biome: Brackish water; feature: Chemocline; material: water | place: Baltic Sea | collected 2014-10-26T21:54:00 | depth 110 m ...
GGCGGCCTCCACCAGATCGGCATGGCGGTTGGTCTCGCTGCCGATCATCACCGCGTCGATCTGCGGATCCTCGACCACGGCCTGCACCGAGGTGCGCAGTTCGAGGCCGAACTGAGCCGCCGCCCGTTGTCCGCGGGCCGTATTGTCATCCCATGTCGCCACCAGATCGACATCCGGCCGGTCTCGCAGGACGCCGCAGTAGGTGTTGATATGCCCGTGGGCATGGCTCAGTACGCCGATCCGAATGGGCTTCATCGGGCTTCCTGTCTCAGGTTGTGGTCACTTCCATGCGGCGCTTCAGTAGCGGTAGGCCCGGGCCGTTTCGTACAACGCCAGAATGTTCTCCACAGGTACGTCCGCCTGGATGTTGTGGATCGGATTGACGACGAAGCCGCCGCCGGGGGCGTAGATATCCAGGCACTCCTGGGCCTCACGACGGACATCGGCGGCCGTGCCGAAGGGGAACGTGTTCTGTGTGTTGATACCACCGCCCCAGAATACCAGGCGGTCGCCGAATCTCTGCTTCATCCATTGCCGGTCCATGCCTGTGGCACCCCACTGCACCGGGTTTAGGCAATCGACACCGGCGTCGGCGATAGGCTCGATCAGATCAGGAATGGATCCACAGCTGTGGATCCAGACTTTGACGTTGGCAAATTCATGCACCGCGTCGCAGACGATCTTCCACGCGGGCGCCATGATGTCGCCGAAGAGGGAGGGACGGAAGACCTCCCGGTCCTGCGTGCCATAGTCGGCACCACTGAGAACCACGACTTCGATGTAGGGTCCCATGAGCTGCAGATACTGGCGCGCCCGGGCGGCGCTGGCTTCACACTGGGCCTGCATGTACTGCTGACAGTGCTCGGGATCCAGCGCCATCTTCATGCCCCACTGGTACAGGCCGCCATAACCGCTGGGCAGACTGAAGGGCGGGGTCACCACCAGGGCTCGATCCGTGGAAGCGTAGAGTGCTTTGACCTTGGTCAGTTCCCGCGCCAGAAAGTCAGCCTCCAGGGGACCGGGAATGTTCCAGTGGTCCTCTTCCAGGTGTGGCACTTCGAAGGTGTCCGTGAGATTGGCGACATGCAGCGCGTCAAAGTAGCGTCCACCGTGTGGCATGCGGGCCACCGATTCGGTCCATTCGGGGCCTTCGCCGACGAGCAGGCTGGCATCCTCCGTCACCTGCGGGTGGAAACCGGAGGGCACCTGCAGTGTCTGTCCATCCCAGAAGGTGAACTCCTTCCAGCCGTTGCGTGGCAGGCCGTAGTTCATTGTGTCTGCCGGTACCATGACGAAATCGCAGCCGAGGATGTCGAGCACCGATTCTTCCACCTCCGCCAGCATCTGGAACAGATCGAAGACCCGCGTGCTGCCGCCGGTGATCCCCAGGGCTTGCTTCAGTGCCCCGTAGGTCCAGGCCGTGGTCCCCGTCATGCGTGTGGCGCCCAGATCAATGGCGGGTCGATCGGCTTCCTGGTGGTTCAGTATTCTGCGCACACGTTCACGGGACTTCATGGCACCTCCTCAAATGGAGCGCTAGCCGCAATGGAAGCTCTGGCTGAATTGCCTCCAGAGTATGATTACGGGATAATGCATCCGAAGGGAAATGGGGCGCCGAAGCCAGGGATAAACATGAATTCAAGAGAACGAGTGCGTGCCGCAATCGCGCGCAAGCCGGTGGATCGAGTACCCCTGGGGTTCTATGCCGTCGACTGCGACACCGTCGGCCGCGTGCTGGGTCGACGGACGCTCGTGCGTGACAAGGTGGGGAGCCAGATCGCGCTGTGGGAAGGGCGCCGGGCTGAACTGGCTGAAGGGTTGAAGGTGGATGTCGTCGACTTCTACCGGCACATGGACTGTGCCGATCTGTTGCTGCCCAAAGAAGCCATGCTGCTGCCGCCGGCGGACTACGAGCCCCTGCGACCCCGCGCTCTGGGGGAAGATCGTTGGGAAGACGACCGCGGCCGGGTCTATCAGGCGTCACGTGGGGCCAACGAGATCCAGTGTGTCCATGATCCGACAACGCAGCGGCTTACATGGTCCGTCGACGACTTTGCTGATGATGCCCTGCCGCCGCAACCGGATCCGAGTGTTTTCGAAGTCCTCGATCACGTCATCGCCGAACTCGGCCAGGATCGCTACGTCGCCTCCACGACGGGGGGCATCACCGCTGTGAGCCTGCTGGGTGGCACGGAAGAGGGACTGGTGCTGCACGCCCTGCAGCCCGAAGTCATTGCTGCCGCCAATCGTCAATCGGTGCTCCGTCAGAACGCGTTGGATGCCTGTTTCATCCGGCCTGGTGCCGCCGGGGTGCTCATGGAACAGGACATGGCCGGCTCCAATGGCCCGCTGGTGTCACCGGCGATGTTCCGTCAACTGGGCTATCCCTACCTCAAGCAGCGCCTGCAGCATGTCCGGGCGTCCGGGGTGGAGCAGATCATCTTTCACAACTGCGGCAACAACATCCCGCTGATGGATATGTTCATCGACTGTGGCATCGACTGCTATCAGTCCCTGCAGACGACGGCGGGCATGGAGCTCGGCCTGCTGAAGAGCGACTTCGGTCAGAATCTGTGCTTCTGGGGTGGTGTGCCGGTGGAGCTGCTCATCGCCGGCAGCACAGCGGAGGTCCGTCAGGCCGTGCGCACCGCCATGGAACGGGGCGCGCCCGGCGGCGGGTTCATTCTTGGGCCGTCCCACTCTGTCGCTTTCGGCACGAAGTACGACAATTTTCTGGTTTTCCTCGATGAATTTGATCGACTGCGTGATCGTTATATCTGAGCGGCCCCAGTGGAACTGTCGCTCTACGCCACGGTCCGTATTTTCTTCCGTTTGTACCGAAGTACACCCGAACAGGTTGGAGATCATGGCATGTGGTTACCAAGGGTGCCTGCGATGATGGGCGCCATCAAATGACGATAAGACCCCTACAGATCCATCGTGGTGGCTGCCCCGAAGACGGCTCGCAGTTCGTCCGGCTCGAGTCAGCTGAGGCCATCGAGCTCTACGGTCGAGTGCAACCGGATGCCGAAGCCGACGGGATCGAGGCCCAGGCGCGCTCGATGTACGCCAATCTGCGGGCGCTACTGTCTGAACAGGGCTTACACGGGGCGGACGTGCTCACCGAGCGCCTGTTCTTTGCCGACATCGCCGCCCACAACGAGACGGTCCGGCAGGTTCGCGCCACGACCTATGCAGCAGACAGGAAGGACCTCCCGGCGAGCACTTTTCTGCTGCAGTCACCGACCGCTGCCGGTCGCCTCATTGAACTCCAGGTCTATGTGCTGCACCCGCTGTCGGCGACGTATGGCGTCGAGGCGCTTGCCGGCTTGCCGAGTGCCGCCGCCGGCTGGCGAGTGACGCAACCGGGGCAGACGCACATCCATCTGCAGAATCTGGTGGGCGGTGACGATCTGGCGACGGCTGATTTCCGCACGCAGTGTCAGGATCTGTTCGAGCGGCTTCACGGTGTGCTGCGCGAGCACAATGTGCCCGTGCAGCAACTGATCCGAACCTGGATCTACCTGCGGGATCTCGAGCGTGACTACGACGTGCTGAACGAAGTGCGCAATGCCTGTTTCGCCGAGTGGGGCGTCACCTACCTGCCAGCCAGCACGGGTATCGAAGGTGGCCCCCATCCGACCACATGGCGCATCTGCATCGATGCCTGCATCAGCTGGGGCGAGGGCATCCAGGACATCCAGGTGATGCATGGCGACTCTCTGGGCGAGGCATCCGACTATGGTTCCGCCTTCTCCCGGGGGTTGTGTGTGCAGCGGCCCGATCGCACCGTGCTCTACATCTCGGGTACTGCCAGCATCGACAGGGCGGGAGATGTGGTCCATGTGGGCGACATCGACGGACAGTGCCGACGTATGCTGGACAACGTCGATGCCCTGCTGCGCCCCTATGGGGCAACACTGGTCGACACGGTCCACGCCGTCACGTATCTCAAGGAGCGGGCGTATCTGCCGGTATTCGAGCGGGTTTGCCGTGAACGCGACGTGCCTGCGGATCTGCTCAATACCATCGTCGTCGCCGATGTCTGTCGCCCCGACTGGCTGTGCGAAATCGAGCTGACAGCCGTGCTGCGGCGGACTACCTCGCCGTTGCCGACGAATAGGGTTCCACTGGCGCCGCGCTGAGGTCCGGGCCCAGTTCGGCGGCGACGCGCGGATCCAACTGCGCCGACAATGCATGTTTCGGGTCGTAGATGGCCTCCGCCAGATCACGTTCGCTGATCTCCACGGGGCCCGTGATGAACACAGGCACGTTGTAGGTTTTGACGAAGGAGTCATAGAACGTCGGATCCTGCTGCGGCATCAGCAGGGGGCGGTGGAAATGGCCCGCCGCATCGACGTAGCTGAAGTAGGGACGGGCAAACAGACCGTCCCGCCGTTTGCTGCTGAACACCAGCCAGCGGCCATTGCTCGACCACGCGTGCCATGAATCGGCCAGATCGCTGTTGATTTCCAGCTTCCGATAGCCGCCCTCCTGCAGGTCCATCACGTACAGATCGGCTGTCGCTGAGAAAATCGGAAAATTGCCATGGTCGGCCATGGTGAAGACCAGCCAGCGGCCGTCCGGGGAGATCTTGGGTTGGGTCACGGTCAGGCCCGTCTCCGCAGCCGTCAACACCGTGTCCAGTTGACCCCAGGTGTTGTTGTCAACGTCGAACCGAATGCGCATCAGGTCGTAGCGTACTGCCTCGAACTGTTCGATGGGCAGCACCGGGGCGCTGCTGAAGTACAAGTAGCGCCCGTCCGGTGACCACTCGGGCCAGGTTTCGGCCCGCGCCGGGTCTGAGATGGCTGCCGTCGTCGTCAGCATGTTGTCATCGGTGGAATAGACGGCCAGGTCGGAGCCGGCATCGAAGACCTCACGCGTTTCCTGCGTGGGATCGGTGTGCAAAAACAGCGACACCTTGTTGACGCTGAAGCCGATGTGGCGACCGTCGGGATGCCAGCTGGTATAGGCGGCAGGCGACTTGTTGAAGGCCGTGCGGGTGTCCACGGTTGTGACTTCGCCATCACGTGCCACGAGCATCGTCAGGCCGTACTTGCTGCGTGTGTGCAGGACCATGGGGTCCGGTTGGTTGCGGGCGAAGGTGTGGCAGTTGAGGCAGGCCTGATCGGCGTTGCGATTCTCCAGAATCGCCCTCTCGTCGAAGTTCTCCAGGTGCCGCTGGTAGATGCCGATGTTGACGTATTTGTTGTAGAGCGGCTTCAACAGTCGATACGCCAGATACCCGTCTATGCTGTCGGTTGCCACGTGTTGGATGATCGGTAGAAAGCCTGTCCAGTTGCCATCGGCCTGCTGCACGCGCACGTGATAGGACAGATCCTGCCCACGATTGTCGGCGAGCAAGCCGCGCCAGTCGCTCAGCGGGATGTTGATCTGTGGGGAGGCCGAGTGCACCAGCAGTGGCTCACCGCCGGCGGACCGGATGGATACCTCGTACGCCTGCCCCGGCTCACGAACGACGAAGTTCAGCGGCGCTATGTTCGGCGGGATGGTTACATCCGCGTAGTCGGGATCGATCTGCGGCGCACGGGAAACCATGGACCCCACCGCGGCGACCTCGTCGGTGCCCGGGCTGCAGCTGCTGACTGCCAGTAGAGTCAGATGCAGAGCCAGGAAAAACAGCATCTTCATGACGGCGACTCAGGGCTCGTTGGAGGACGGGAACAGAGCGTTCTGCTGCGCACAAAGTAGGTCACACCTGGACCATCTTCCAGCGGCCGCCGCGGAACTGCCAGAACAGGACCACACCACGAACCGTAAGATCCAGGGCCATCACCAGCCATACGCCTGTCAGTCCCCAGCCCAGCCAACTTGTTGCCAGCAAGGTCAGCGGCACGCGCAACAGCCAGATGGCGGCGCCGTTGACAAGCATCGGCGTCAGAGTGTCGCCGGCGCCCCGCAAGCCGCCGCTGAAGACCATCATGGCTGCCAGCAAGGGTTGCACAACGCCAATCAGTCGCAGCGGTGTACTGCCCATGGCGACGACCTCTGCTTCGCTGGTGAACAGGCCGATGATCTGTGGTGCGGCGACAACGAAGATGATCCCCATGACGGACATGAAGGCAGCGGCAATGCCGAAGCAGAACATGGCGTCCTTCTCGGCGCGGACATGGTCGCCCGCCCCGAGGCCCTGGCCGACGAGGGTTGTGGCGGCCATGGCAAAACCCCATCCGGGCATGAAGGAGATGGACTCGCCATTCAGCGCAATCTGATGCGCAGCGTAGGCGACAGTGCCGAGGGAGGCGACCATCCGCACCCAGACGAGCATGCCCAGGCGGAAGATCAACTGATCCAGTGAGGCCGGCAGGCCGACACGCAGGATGCGCCAGGCCATCTCGCGGTCCGGTCCCCGCCAGCGCAGACGCAGACCGACCCGGCCGCCGAGCAACAGGGCCAGCACCAGCAGGCCGCCAGCGAGGCGTCCCGCCGCTGACCCCCAGGCGGCGCCGGCGACGCCGAGCGCGGGGAAGGGACCGATACCCTCCACCAGGACCCAGGCAATGACGACGTTGATCACATTGACGATGGCCATGACCAGCAACGGCGTGCGCGTGTCACCGGCGCCGCGCAGGCAGGCGTTGCCGACAAACATCAGCGCCGAGACGGGAAAGACGAGGCTGATGATGCGCAGGTAGGTGGCGCCCTGCGTCACGGCCTCGCCGTGGGCACCCATCAGGAGCATGGCGGGCTCGGCGAAAGCGACCAGCAGGAGGGTGGACAACAGGCCGCAGACAACGGCGATGGCCAGCGCCTGACCGACGACACGACTGGCGCCGACATGGTCGCTGGCACCGATCATGCGTGCTGTCAGAGCCGTGGCGCCGGTGCCGACGGCGCTGAACAGCACCATGGCTGCCATGGCCCATTGTGAGCCGAGACCGACGGCGGTCAGAGATGCGGACCCGAGATGACCGACCAGATAGGTGTTGACCAGGCCGACGAGCATGCCCAGCAGCATCTCACTGGCAGAGGGAACCGCCAAACGCAGCACCCGCCGGGACCGTTGCCATGGATTTTCGGGAAGCTCAGGGCCCGGGTCCGGGGATGGCACTAGCTGATTCAGTCCTGCCGCACCGCTTGCGCCATGGCCAGCAAGTTCTGCGGTGACACGTTGGGCAGCACCGCTTCATGGCTGGGGCTGACCACCAGGCGCGGGCCCAGCAACCGTTTGATGCGGCGCACGTCGCGGGCGACGTCCTCGGGGCTGCCATTGACGAGCAGATCCTGCGTATCGACCCCCCCGACGAAGGCCAGCGTGCCAGCAAAATCTGCTGCCAGGCGCTCGGCTTCCATGTTGGTCGCCCGCGCCTGCAACGGATGCAGGGCATCAACTCCCATGTCGATGAGATCGGGGATGACCTCGTGAATCGAGCCGCAGGAATGCAGGATGACGTGATAGCCGCTGTCGTGGGCGAGATTCGTGAGTTGGCGGAAGTAGGGAAAGATGAATTCCACCATCATGGCGCGGCTGATGAGCAGGCCCCGCTGCGTGCCGAAATCGTTGCCAAAAAAGTAGGAGTCGATGAGGTCACCAGCGACGGCAAAGAATCGGCGGTTGGCTTCGAGATGAAAATCGACGACGTGACGCGTGACGGCATGTACCACGTCCGGGTGGGTATACATCTTGACGAAGTAGTTCTCCATACCGAAAAAGTCTGCCACATAGTGGAAGAAGGGGCACCAGAAGCCGCTGGGGCGGTAGACATCTCCCGCAGCACGCAGCGCCGCCAGGGTGTCATCGAAGTCCAGATAATTGGGGTCTGGCCAGTCGAAGGCGTCGACCTCGTCAACGCTGTCGCAGTCGGCAAAGACCCCCTCCGCGCCCAGTTCTCGACCCTTGCGCCGGAAGTCGAACATCGGCCGGCCCTCGGGGTGTCGGTAGCTGCCGGGGCGGATCCAGCGCAGATCATCGCCGAACTGCTGCAGGATCTTCTCGTGATCGGTCGTGTCAAAATGCTGCTCGAGGATCGGCCAGGTCTCGGCATGTGGATTGCCAAGCCAGAAGCCGCAGCGATCGGCATGTTCACCGGAGATGATGGCACGCAGGTGCTGACGCCGGTTCATTTTCACGGGCTCCATGGTGAGGGAGCAAAGGGGCAGGATCTCTGGGGAGAAGCTACCGAGACAGCCTGCCCAGGGGTAGGCGTTACCCATTTTCCGATGGGCCGCGTTGATCTCAGGCCGTTGAGGGCCGTCCTTTCTTCCTATGAAAAAATCAACAGCTGCAAAAGATCTGGCCCTTGGTGTCGATACCGGGGGGACCTACACCGATGCTGCCGTCGTCACCTGGCCGGCGGCGGCGGTTGTCGCCAGCGCCAAGGCCCTGACAACTCCAGGGGATCTGGCCATCGGCGTCTCGGAAGCGATTCGTGCCGCCCTGGCTGGGGCACCAGCTGATGCGACCCAACGCATCGGTGTGGTGGGGCTGTCAACAACGCTGGCTACCAACGCCATCGTCGAAGGCGTGGGCAACCCCGTCTGCCTGCTCCTCATCGGTTACGACGCCGAACTGTTACGGCGCTTCGATTTCGAGCGACAACTGGTCACCGACGATGTCGTCTTTATCGCCGGTGGTCATGACGGCAACGGCCACGAGGTTACGGCTCTCGACGAGGAGGCCCTCATCGAGGCTGTGCGTCAGCGTTACACCCGTGTCGATGCCTTTGCCGTGTCTGGTTATTTTTCCGTGCGCAATGCAGCCCACGAAACCCGCGCGCGAGAACTCATCCGGGTCCATGGGGGCGACCTGCCCGTCACCTGCGCCAGTGAGCTGACGGGGCAACTCGACTCCATTCGCAGGGCGACGACGGCGGCGCTGAATGCACGCCTCATCCCGTTGCTGCGGGGCCTGGTGCAGACCGTGCGCAGTACCCTCCTGGAGACTGGCATTGTCGCGCCCCTCATGGTGGTCAAAGGCGACGGTTCCATGGTCGGCGCCGATTTTGCGCTGGAGCGTCCCGTGGAAACGATCCTTTCGGGACCCGCTGCCAGTGTCGTCGGCGCCTGGCACCTGGCGGGCCAACGGGATGCCTGGGTCGTCGACATCGGCGGGACCACCACCGATATCGCCGTGTTGCGCGACGGTCTGCCACGCCTCGATCCCGAGGGGGCCCGTGTCGGTGGGTGGCGTACGATGGTCGAGACCCTGCACGTGCATACCGTGGGCCTTGGCGGCGACAGCCACGTGCGGATCGATGAGCGCCGCCGCCCCGCTGAAGCTCTGCAGATCGGTCCCCGACGGGTGGTACCGCTGTCTCTGCTGGCGCAACAGCATGAAGGTGTTGTCGCCGAACTGCGGCGGCAACGTCATGCGGGGGTGGAGGAGTTTCCCGCCGAGTTCGTTGTGCCTCTGGCTGCCGAGGATGTGCGCCTGAGTGATCTGGGTCGACGCTTGTTGCAGGACATCGGCCCGGTGCCACGATCGCTGACGTCCATGGCGGAGGCTTCACCCTACGGGCGTCTGGCGCTGGCGGGGCTCGCAGAACTGGAGCGTCGCCGCCTCGTCCTGCGTGCGGCCTTTACACCGACGGACGCTCTGCATGTTCTCGGACAGTATCAGGCACACGACACGGATGCGGCGCTGCTGGGGGCGGAACTGCTGGGCCCCCTTCTGGGTCTGACGGCGGTCGCCTTCTGCCGTCATGTCGTGGATGGGGTGTCGCGGCGCATCGCTGTCGAAGTCGCCGGTAAGGCCATCTCCGACGAGGGTGTGCCCCTCGGCTGGGAGTGCGGCGACGGGTCCCTGGCCCTGCTGGAACGGGCCTTCGGGGAACATCCTGGCACGGATCTGCAGACGACCCTGAAACTGAGCCAGCCTCTCGTGCTCGTCGGGGCTCCCGTAGCAGCCTATGGTCCCGGTGTTGCCGAGCGCCTGCACACCGAGCTTGTCGTGCCGCCGAATGCCGCCGTCGCCAACGCCGTGGGTGCCGTCGCCGGTGGTGTCGTCCAGCATCTTCGGGTGCAGGTGCGACCGACGGCACAGGATGGCATCTTCCACGTGTTGCTCCCCGGCGGACTCGAAGCGACACGTTCCCTGGAGGGGGGTGTCGAACTGGCACGTATCCGGGCAACAAGCTATCTGCAGGAGTTGCTGCAACGCGCCGGCGCGGTGGCCGTCGAAGTGCGTGTGGCGCGCAAGGACTTCACGGCGCCGGTTCGTGGTCAGCCCGGTGTGGCACTCGTCGAGACCGAGTTGGTGTTCACCGCCGTGGGCAAGCCGCTGATCAGCGACTAGGCGTGCTGCCCAGATGGGCCGAAAACCAGTCGACGGTGTCACCCACGTACCAGATGGGCAGTCGGTCGTCACTGGTATAGATCTTCATCTCTGCTGTGGCTGCAGGCAGTAGATTACGCAGTTGCTCGGCATCTTCGACCGAGCTGTAGAGACTGTTGGCGGCCATCAGCAGCAGGAACGGTTTGTTGATGCGGGGCGCGTAGTTCTGCGTGGCACGTACGGACAGTTGATTGCGTTCCGTAGGTGGCACGCAGGCGACGGTTGCCTGCACACGCGGCTCGACGGCGGCCAGGGCAAAGGCGACGGCGCCGCCGAAGTCATACCCCAGCACACCGATGCGGGAACTGTCGATGTCGGCGCGCGCCATGAGCATATCGATCGCCCGTCGATGCTCCACCACACTGGCCGTGAACAGATCGCGCAGGCGGCTCGCCGCACCCGGTTGCAGCAGTGTGGCGGCGTCGACGTAGCCGTTTTCAGCGGCGCGTTCGCCGTGCATGGGTAGATCGAGACCGAGCACGGCGAAACCTTCGGCCACGAGCCGATCCTTGTGCTTGCCCTCCGTTGTTGTGCCGAAGGACCACCAGAATTCTTTCGAGCGTGACATCCCGTGGAGCAGAATGATACATGGATAGGGCGCCTGCCCGAGCAGCGGCAATTCCAGGTGTCCGGGCACTTTCAGTTGGCCGGCGCCGTCGAAGACGATCTTGTACAGGCGGCTGTTGGCGGTGCCGCGCAATTCGTCGACCCGTGCTGCCGTGCTTGTCCGTTGATAGTCGAACCAGCCAGACAGGACCGCGAAGGCTTCATCCCCCAGCGGTTGCAGCGGCGTCTCCGCACGGCCGGGGGTGGCGAGCAGGCCGAAGAGCAGCAGCAGAACGCAGATGCTGCCCGTCAAGACAGATCGTCCCGAGTGCCGTGATTGTGGCCAGAGAGTTGTGGCAGAATGTTGTTCGCCGGTGACATGCCCGTGCTGATCGTCAGGCCTTCCGCGGCCAGGATCGCCGCCACGGTACCGATGTCTGTCATCGGTGTGGTGATCACCTCATCCCCTTCGGCGACGCCGTAGCGGTTCGTCGACGTGTACGGTGTCGACTTGCTCTGCGGCCCGCCGCCGATTGCGAGTTCTTCCATCGGAGCGTTCTCGTTCAGCCTGTCGTTGACGAGTGATCTTCACGGGGCCAACTTGGTCCGCCACGGAAGCGGTGTCCGAGCTAGAGAGAATCCAGCAGAGGCGGCACTTCGACGAGGGCGTCGACGGAATGCTCTGCGGGGATCATATCGGCGGGCCAGTCGTGCCAGCCCCGCAGCCAGATGGCGGTGAGGCCCGCATCGGTTGCGCCCTGCACGTCGTTGACCGGATGATCACCGACGTAGATGGTGTCGGCAGGGCCCACGTCGAGCGATTCGAGGGCGGCAGCAAAGATGCGCGGGTCCGGCTTTTTGCAGCCCACTGCCTCGGAGACGATAACGGCATCGACCCGTTCATCGAGACCGAGGTGGGCGATCTTGGCCTCCTGTGCGACGATGCTGCCGTTGGTCAGG
>ERZ890510.2092-NODE-2092-length-11788-cov-4.155800_pt1 | contig 11788 bp, 7 predicted proteins | sample MGYA00521265_ERZ890510 | MGnify/ENA primary metagenome ERZ890510 (study PRJEB32303, sample SAMEA104408624) | aquatic metagenome | biome: Brackish water; feature: Chemocline; material: water | place: Baltic Sea | collected 2014-10-26T21:54:00 | depth 110 m ...
GTTTACACCTTTATGGTTGGCCTTACATGGAAAAATAAAGTTCAACAAGATCAACCGCCGAAACTTGATATTTTAGGTAGATTTGCTAAGGATTTAGAACGTGTTATAGCACCAATTGGCGGCACAGTTGATACGGCAGTTTTTGGAGAGCCCGTTGAAGAAATATCAGTGACCGTCGATCCTGATGCCTTAGCATCAGTTGGTTTAACCGTAAGCCAAGTATCAGCCATCATCGCTGCCGCAGATTCTAAAATCCCTGCTGGGCAAGTGCGGGCAAAATATAATGATTTAATTATAGAAGTCAGCGGCGAATTAAAATCAGAAGCGCGCATCCGCAGTATTATTTTAAAACAACTTGCAACCGGTCAGTTTTTAAGGGTGGGTGATATTGCCAATGTGCAAAAATCACTCCGTAGTCCAGCCCATGCAAATGCGCTCCTAAACGGTAAGCAAGGCATTATTGTTGGCGCAAAGGTCGACGCAAATGTGCGGGTAGACTTATGGTCTACCACTTTAAATCAGGCGGTAGATCAATTTAAACTAACTGTGCCAGACGGTATAAATGTCGATGTTATTTTCAGCCAAGATCAATATGTAACACAACGCCTTAGTACTTTGCTTGGCAATATAATTATAAGTTCAATCATCATTATTACTGTGATGGTCTTTATGATGGGGTGGCGTTCTGCCATATTGGTGGCAAGCGCCCTGCCCCTTAGCATTTTAATGGTGATGGCAATTTTTAATTTGATGGATGTAAAACTCCATCAAATGTCCATAACAGGTATTATTATTGCCCTTGGACTTTTGATTGATAATGCCATTGTTGCCGTTGATAAATATAAACATTTTCGCCTCAAGGGTGAAACTATAACCGCCTCAATATCGCAAATGGTCAAACATTTAACCGTGCCGTTGCTTGCCTCAACCGTCACAACATCGCTTACATTTATGCCTGTGGTTTTAGCACCAGGGCCAACCGGTGAATTTATTGGCTCGATTGGCCTTGCGGTGATATTTTCACTTTTTTCATCGTTATTTTTGTCCCTTACTATTATCCCTGCATTAACAGGCTATGTGGACCGTCATCATTTTTTCAGTGCTCAAAGATCGCCGTCTAATGGTAATGGCAGCTCAGATTTTAAAGAAATTTTGCAAAATGGTTATAACAATATTCACCTGTTGCAACGTTATAGAAAAATGCTCCAATGGTGTTTGATCTTTCCTAAAAAAGCGGCCCTGATTGCTATTACGCTACCTGTTATTGGTTTCATATTAAGCACGACGTTAATTCAACAATTCTTCCCGCCCGCAGATAGGGATCAATTTCAAGTACAGCTTAAACTTCCAACAACCGCAAGCTTAGAAGAAACCACCCGTCAGGTCACTAAGGTACGGGCTGTTCTTGCTAAATATCCGGATATTATATCCGATTATTGGGTGATCGGTGAAAACCCGCCCGGTGTTTATTATAATACCTTCCTTGCCAATGATGGGGTCAGCAGTTTTGCAGGTGCATTTATCACCACCACATCGGCTGAGGCGACACGAAAAATTTTACCACTCTTGCAAAAAGAACTGATCATTGGGGTTCCTGATGCCATGGTTTTGACACTTCCCTTTGAACAAGGGCCACCCTTTGAAGCACCGATTGAAGTTTTAATTTACGGCCAGAATTTGAAAGTTTTAACGCAAAAAAGCGAAGAAATTCGCAAAATACTTGCCCAAACAGCCAATGTTAGTTTCACATATAGCAAAACCAGCTTTACCCAAAAGAAGCTCATGTTTGTCGCTAATGAAGGCGCGGTCGAGACTGCAGGTCTAAATCTTAATCAAGTGGCACAGCAGCTTAATTACGCCCTTGAAGGCCGCGTAGGAGGTAGTGTGCTTGAAGGAAGCGAAGAATTGCCAGTTCGGGTACGTTTTAGTAATCAAAATCGCGACGATATGAATTATTTGCTCAATAATTCTATTGTGGCGCCAAATGGCAGCGTATCGATGGCAGGAAGTCATATCTCTGGTGTTCCTTTGAGCAGTCTTGGTCATATGGAAATTGTGCCGACAGTCAGCACCATTTCGCGTAGAAACGGTAAAAGACAAGGTGTTATACAGGCCTACCTTGATCCATACAGCCTTCCTGGTGTGACATTGCTTGATTTTAAAGAAAGATTAGCCGCATCAAATTTTGAACTGCCCGCAGGTTATAATCTTGTCTTTGGTGGTGAAGATGAAAAAAGAGCGCGTTCTGAAGGCGGTTTATTTTCGACTATTCTTCCGCTTCTTGTGGTGATGATGGGTGTTTTGGTTCTAGCTTTTAATAGCTTCACTTCGGCATTAATCATTGGTGGTGTGGCATTTTTCAGTTCAGGACTTGCTTTTTTATCTTTATGGCTATTTGGCTTTCCCATGGGCTTTACCGGAATTATGGGTACGATGGGCCTGATTGGTCTTGCTATTAATGACAGCATTGTTGTGTTGGCGGCACTTCGCGATGATGAAGAGGCTAGAAATGCCGACAAAGAAGCGATTGTCAATGTAGTGATTGGCGCTACTCGGCACATTATATCAACAACATTGACCACCATCGGCGGCTTTTTACCGTTGATTATATGGGGTGGCGCCATGTGGCCTCCCCTTGCTACAGCCATTGCAGGCGGTATGGTTGGGGCAACATTATTGGCATTGGTTTTTGTGCCGGCCTTATATTATATGCGGGTTAGAAGACGTAAATTAAAATGCGAAAAGCAAGATCAGAAAATTCGTCAATTGAATTCTTCGCAAGCGGCAGAATAAGGCACTAATTTCTAATTTTATTGAGATATTCAGTTGATAGTTTTTCAGCTTGTGCAATTTGGTCTGCGCTGAATAATTTTTGTAAATTTGGTAAAATTTCCAAAGCAAGAGGATGCCCTTGAGTACTGGCGAGATTAAACCAGACATAGGCAAATAAAAGGTTTTTCTCTAAGCCATCACCATTGAAATAGATCATCCCAAGATTATATTGGGCCTCAACAACCCCTTGTTCTGCGGCCCGAGCTGTCCATGATGCGGCAATGGTTTTATCGGGTGCGACACCCTCGCCTAGATCATAAGCCAGACTAAGGTTATATTGAGCTTGACCGAGACCATTATTTGCCGCCTTGACTAACCATTTGAGCGCTTCACTATTATTTTGCTCAACGCCTTTGCCATTTTTATACATATTGGACAATGCAAATTGCGAAGGGGGAAATTTCTGCCAAGACGCTTTTTTATACCAATTCGCAGCTTCTTGTAGGTCCATTTCTACGCCTTGGCCCCTTTCATAAATTATCCCTATATTATGTTGAGCGGACGGCAAACCCTTACGTGCGGCTTGCTTATACCAATATAGAGCCTGTTCGATGTCTGTCTCTAGGCCCTTTCCACCATGATATAAAATTCCAAGATAAAATTGAGCAACAGCATCACCATTTTCAGCAGGCATTTGCAATTCATCATAGGCACGAACAAAATCACCGTTATCATAAGCAATTTTAGCCCTCTCCAGATCCGCATGAGCCACCGACGACAGGCCAAGCCAAGCCATTATAAAACATAAATAGAAGTGACTGATTGTCATTTTATATGATGGCTTTCTAACCAGTCTATTGCCATAACCTTAGCTTGTTCAATTTGTTGTGTGGTCATTTCACTTTCAATGAATAATACTGCATTTTGCGCTTTGAAATTATCATTGTGAACGGAAACATTAAACCACATATGGGCCTTGACGTAATCTTTTTCGGTTCCTTGGCCGTTTGCATACATATAGCCTAAGTTATTTTGTGCCTCTGGCATATTTTGTTCTGCGGCAAGCGTGTACCATTTAAGGGCGACCACCTCATCAACGATCATCCCTTGGCCAATTCGGTTTATATTGCCAAGAAAAAACTGTGCCATAACATGACCTTGATTAGCAGAAAGCGTGTACCATTTGATAGCCTTCTTATAATTCACTTTTACACCAACACCGATAAAATATAGCGCACCAAGGTCTGCCTGTGCTTTGATATGGCCGTTTTCGGCGGCCGATGTCATCCATTTTAAGGCCTGATCATAATCAACCGCTATGCCCCCTTCATTACGGTATAAATTTCCAAGATTATATTGAGCGTCCACATGGCCTTGCTCAGCGGCGAGTTTGTACCAATCAAAAGATTTTAATATATCTTTATCAACACCAATGCCTTGATCATAGGCATTTGCAAGATTATATTGAGCCTCCCTATGGCCCTGCTTTGCCGCGCGTTCAAACCAAAGTGCCGCTTGCTGATGATCGTCGGCATTTTTATAATCCATTGCTCTATTATATTGGGCACTAGCGTAGCCATTATCCGCCGCTTTAATCATTAAACTTTGGGCCAGACTTAGGTCTTGGCTTACCCCTTCACCGTTAAGATACATATTGCTTAAATAATATTGGGCGGCGCCGTTATTGGCTTGGTCGGCAGTCTTGTAATATTCAATAGCCTTGTTGATATCGCCGCTTACTCCTAAGGCTTTATGATAGATATTTCCCAGATAAAAATTCGCATCCAAATTACCGCCTTTAACTGCTTTTTTAAAATAATCTTTGGCTAGAGAGTAATTTTGCGAAACAGCATTACCCTCAAAATATGATTTTGCGATTTCAATTTGACCAGAACTATTGTCTTTTTCTGCAGCACTTAAAAACCATTGATTAGCCTCTGTTTGATTTTTTACAACACCAAAGCCACCCGCATACATTGTTCCGAGCTGATATTCTGCTTCTGAATTTCCTTGTGCTACTTGTTGGCGATAATGTTTTAAAGCCGTAGCATAATCCCCAGAACTATAGGCAAGACTGGCGTCGTCCATGTTCATTTTATGGACACAATTTTGTACTGTAAAGCAGAGAAAAATGATCACTATTAACTTTGTTAAATATTTCATACTTACCCTCAGAATATACTATGGAATTTAATTTAATCATCTTGGCACATGTTTGAGCATTATGCAAAAAAAAGGCTCCGAAAACGGAGCCTTTAATTGTAAATAATTTATAAATTTAAGAAGCGCGTAAAGTTTTTCGGCCTGGAGAAAAACTTTTATGACCGCCTGTTTGCTGTGGTGCGCCATTTGAATTGGCTAGAGAAATTTTACCACCAGTGTTTTTAGCACGACCTTTTTGAGCGTCTTTATTTTTAGAGAATGATGGTTTTTTCTCAAAAGAAGGCTTATCAGATTTTTTAGCAAATTTATTATCGCGTTTGCCTTTAAAGTCTTCTTTCTTTTTAAAACCTTCTTTCTTTTTAGCAAAAACCTTAACATCGTCACCCGTAGTTCTTTTAGTGTCGTTAAATGGTTTTGAGGCTGGTTTTGCGCCCCGTAATTTTTTTACAACAGGATCATCATCAAAACCTTTAGACGCAATCCAAGGATCATAACGCTTAGCATCGGGTTTATGAGCAGATGGTTTTTTAAACTCCGCTTGCCTTGCAGGGCGTCTGCTATTGGCTGGGCGATCATCTGATTTTTTCTCCGATCTATATTCGGGTTTCTTCTCAGATCTATATTCGGGTTTCTTCTCAGATCTATATTCTGATTTCTTCTCAGATCTATATTCGGGCTTTTTCTCAGATCTATATTCTGAATCTTTCTCGGGTCTATATTCTGAACTATTATCTGAACGATCTTTTGAAGTATGTTTAAAATCAGGTCTATTAGATTTGCTTTTATGACGGCCTTCAGAACGATCGCGTTGTGGCGCTGATGATCGACGGTTATCACTATTGCGATTGAATTTGCCTTTGCCACCTTTAAGGGCCTTTACTTCTGAAAGATTAAAATGAAAAGGGTGGTTTTCATCAACATCAATTTTAATTTTAATCAGTCTTTCTATTTCTTTTAACAAACGCACATCGCTTGGGTCACAAAATGAGATTGCCAAACCTTTCTGGCCTGCCCTACCTGTGCGCCCTACTCTGTGGACATAATTTTCGGCTTCGATCGGAAGTTCATAATTAATGACGTGGCTAATGCCCTCTACATCAATACCCCGCGCCGCCACATCAGTAGCGACCAGAACCGTAGTGCGTCCTTTACGGAAATTAAGTAGAATTTTTTCACGGGTCCGTTGTTTTTTATCGCCGTGAATAGCATCAACCCTGATCGGGGTTTCGCGAAAGGCTGATTTTAATTTCTCACACAGATCATCCGCGCCCAATTTTGTCCGGGCAAATATCAATGCTTTTTCAATGGTCGGATCCTGTAATAGTTGGATCAGAAGTTCGCTCTTATCCTTACGGCGCACATTCATCAATTTATGAGTAATAGTATCGGCAACAACAGTTTTACGCACCTGTTCTACATATTCAGGCTCTTTTAATAGCTCCGATGAAAGTCTGCGAACTTTGTCATTCATGGTTGCTGAAAACATAATGGTCTGATGATCTTCGCACAATGACTTCTGTACTTCTTTAACATCATCAATGAAGCCCATATCAAGCATACGGTCCGCTTCATCCAATATGAATGTATGACATTGATCCAGCTTGATTGTGCCACTTCCCATATGGTCGATAAGTCGGCCTGGGGTCGCTATCAAAATATCAACACCATATTTAAGTTTGCGTATTTGCGGCTGATAAGGTTGTCCACCGGCAACCACAAGATTTTTTATCGGTGTGCCGCGACTGAATGTTTCAATGAATTGACCAATTTGCATAACCAGCTCGCGGGTTGGGGCGAGGATTAATACTTTGGGCTTATGGGGTTCTGGTTTTTTGTAATCATAAATAAGTTTATTCATTACTGGCAATGAAAATGCTGCGGTTTTACCGCTACCGGTTTGTGCAATTCCCATAAGGTCTAAGCCACTCATTAGCGGCAATATAGCCATATCCTGAATCGGAGTTGGTGTCGTAAAACCTTCTTTTCTAATAGATCTAATAATGGTTTTATCAAAACCAAATTTATCAAAATCAAATTTTGGCGTGTCATCAATGACAATTTCTTCGTCAGCTATGTTGGTATTTTCTTCATTTAATGCAGATGCATCAAATTCTGGCGATGCAGATGCATCAAATTCTGGCGCAATATCATGCGTCATCACAGTGTCCTTCACGGTATTGGTGCCTTTTTTATCATTTGGCACTATTTAAATCCGCGAATGCACTTGGCCCTAACTAGGGATACACATGACTGTTACTCGTCACGGCTGCTAAGCGGAAATTCAACTATCTAATCACTAAATAATCTTGTAACGGGGCGGTGATGCGCCATTTCTTATATAAAGTCAAGCATTAACGACTTAAGGGCTTTGCATTATATTATAAGGCATGATAAAAATTTGAATAATTAATAGTCATTTGTTTGGGACATACATGAAAAATTTTGAATTAGAGGTCTTTTTTTCTCAATGGGAATTTAAGGCGAAATATCATTTAACGGCCTCAGATATGCAAAGCATGACTTTAATCGAACTGCTCGCTTTAGCCAATCAAGAAGACCGGGATGCCTATGATAACCTGTGGCTTGGCTATACCCAAACTTACGGTCTTCCTGAATTGCGCCGTGAAATTGCACAGACTTATGATAAAATGCAAGATCAGAATATACTCTGTTTCAGTGGTGCCGAGGAAGGTATTTATACAGCCATGCGCACCCTTCTTAAGCCCGAGGATCATGCCATTATTATTGTGCCAAATTATCAGGCTGCTGAAACAATTCCGCTCTCTATTTGTCAAGTATCAGGCGTGGCTTTGGACGCCCAAAATGACTGGAACCTTGATATAGATGCCATTTGCGGCGCCCTTAGGCCCAATAGCAAAATGATTTCAATTAATTTTCCCAATAATCCCACCGGTAAAATTATTTCAAAAGAAGATCAGCTTAAACTGGTTGATTTAGCCCGTGAATTTGATCTTTATATTTTCAGTGACGAGGTTTATCGCGGCATTGAAAGTAGCGATGATAAACGATTGCCACAAATTGCCGATATCTACGAAAAGGGTCTATCATTAAATGTTATGTCAAAAGCATATGGTCTTCCCGGCTTGCGTATTGGTTGGATCGCCTGTCAGAATCTTGATCTGTTGCAACAGATGGAAAGATATAAACATTTTTTGACTATTTGTAACAGTGCCCCTAGTGAAAGACTTGCCCTGATTGCTTTAAAAGCGCGGGATGTTATTTTGACTAAAAATCGAAAACTTTTAAGCGAAAACGCCCAGAAGCTAGAAACGTTTTTCAGTGAATTTCCCGATATTTTTCGATGGACACGACCAGACGGTGGCGCAGTCGGTTACCCAAAATATTTAAAAGACACTGATTGCAATCAATTTTGTGCTGATCTTTTAGATGAAACTGGTATTATGCTGCTGCCGCCGCGCATCTATAATTCACAGCTACTGCCAACTCCACAAGATCATTTTCGTGTAGGATTTGGCCGCACTGGTATTGATGAAATGCTAGATGTTTTTTATCATTATTTAAAGAAAAACAGATAAAAATCAGCCTTATTTCTGCTCAACTCCTTCCACTTGAAGCTCAAGCAGAATATTACCAAAATCAAATTGATAGTTGAAATCCTTGGGATTTAAAGTGGTTGTTGCCGTAAAGCCTTGACGAAAGCCGCCCCACGGATCATCACCACCACCAACATGTGAGGCCATAAGTACAATCGGTTTAGTCACACCATTTAAAGTAAGATTACCGTGAATGGTTCCCGTATTATCGCCGGTAATTTCAATAGAAGTGCTTTGAAAATGAGCCTTGGGAAAGTTTCCCACATTCAGGTATTTTTCCCCTACAATATGTTTATCACGAAGGGCGTGATTTGTATTGACACTTGTTACATCAATATCAACGCTGACAGTGGAATTTTCAGGCGTGTCTTGATCAAAATTAAATTGACCTTCAAATTTATCAAACCGTCCCGTAAGCCAGCTATAGCCTATATGTTTAACTTTAAAATTAATAGAGGCGTGCATTCCTTCTGTATCAAACTTATAGATCGCGGCTGATGCGCTTAAAGGGATCAGAAAAAGAAATATTGCGAAGAGGAGTTTGTTCATATTTTAATACTCAGTTGGTTGCTATTGTTGGTTTAAGTAATTTTAACAAACGGGATAATCCGCTTTAAGATATCATTGTTATCGACAAAATGATGCTTTAAGGCAGCACCGAGGTGAACAAGCATCAATGTCATTATAAAATAGGCAAAATATTGATGTAGCTGGCCCACTAAAACCTTATTTTGATTAATATCAAGACTAGCTGGCACAGTGAACCAGTTAAAAACATCTATCGAATTATCACCCGCAGATGAAATAAGGTAGCCCGTGATAAATATGGAGAACATCATTATATAAAGGGAAATTTTCATAATTTTTCCACCAAGTCGCTCCAATGGTTTTAAATCACTATCATCTGGATTTTCATTATTCAAACGCCAAAACAGAAAGAATATTATGACAATGCAAAGCAGTAAACCAATACTTTCATGAATATGGGGAGCTTTCAGATACCACGCGTTATAATAATCAAGCCCACGCATCCAGTACCCTAAGCAGAACATGCCAATCATAGAGAATGCAACGACCCAATGAAGTGTTTTTGAAAGTGAACCAAATTTTTTATTTGTATCGCGCAGCGTCATATTTTCCTACTTTTACTATGATATTAAAAATAATGATTAATATATAGTAAGCCATATTTATATGCATGCTTATTATACGCGCCTCTCTAAAAAAACTTGCGCCAAATTTTAAAAAAGAGGTAATTTGATGGTCACTATAGTGCCGCTATTACGGTTGCTTTCAATGGTAATTTCACCGTCATGTAATTTTACCAATGAATTAACAATAGCAAGGCCTAAGCCTGTTCCTTCATGAGTAATAAGGGGATTATTTTCAACCCTTGTGAAGGGATCGAGGATATCTTTTATATGTATTGGATCTATACCCTCACCCGTATCGCTCACTTTAATAATGGTCCAAGTATCAGTTTTTTTAACGATGGTCTTAATGATACCGCCATTGGGGGTAAATTTAATAGAATTTGAAATCAAATTAATCATTATTTGACGTAATGCTTTTTCATCGGCAAATATATGATCGACATTCTTATCCACTTCAAGCTTACAGACAAGTTGATCGGCGAAGCTCAATGAAAATAAATTTTGGTAACATTCTTCTATGAATAAAGTAGGCTCTATATTTACTTTTGTTAAATAACGTTTGCCCGCTTCAATCGCTGAAAAATCAAGAAGATCATTAATCAAAGACAGTAGGTAATCACTGGAACTATTGATATTTTCCACATATTCTTTATATCTTTCAGAACCAATAGGGCCGAACATTTCTTTCATAATGATTTCTGAAAAACCAATGATGGCATTAAGAGGGGTTCTTAAATCATGGCTCATATTGGCAATGAATTCCGATTTAATTTTACTCGCTTCCTCAAGGGCAATGGTTCTTTTTTTGATCTTTTCTTCAAGCAATAGTTTTTGACCCGACATAATGACAATACCCATCGCAATCAGTGACGCGATGATCATCGCACTCATTCCAATTAACATCGGTTCCATTGAGCTATTATGCTGTTTAAAACTTAGTTTTCGGTCAATTTCAACGTTCCAAACTCTATTTAATATCTGCAAGGTTAGCGGATAAACTTTATCTATTTTTTCAATGTCTTCTGAGTTTTTAAAAACCGGCTGAGAATTTCCTGTTACATCCTCATCAAGAATTGTTAATGTCAAATCTTTGGCAAAGGGTTTGTCCAGTATTTCTGCAACCATCATTTCTGCATCAACTATGATGCTGCTAAAGCCAATTAAAACATTGTCTCTACGGATTGCATAATATAAAATTATCACCTTACTTTTTGCAAGAGCAGGAATATAAACAGGAGCCGTCATAGCGGCGTTATTATATGTGATGGCATATTCCAAGGCGGCATTACGCATCGGATCCGCTGAAACATCAAAGCCCGGAGCTAAGTCGAATACCTCCTGCGGTTCAATATATTTAACCACACTATAATGATCTTTTTGTTCAGAGGTTAATCTTTGGTTATCACCAAAATACCAAATCTTAATATCCTTACCATATTCCAAACTAAGCTTATCCGTAAAATACTCGCGCTGCTCTGCTGATACTATTTCTGTATAGTTCAGGGCGCGGATACTAGGGGTGGACGGCAGAACTTCTTCTGAAAAGCGGCGAAAATTCTCTTTAGTTAAATCTTGATGGCTCTTTTCCAAGCCGCTAATATTGACAAGCAAAGACTGAAAATCTTCTTCTTTAACTTTAATGGCGTCCCTCACCGCAATGATTTGTTGTTCAAACAGCAAATCCAAACGTTCATCTTCCCATGTGAGTGCCAAGGAATAAATACCGACCGACAAACTAAAGGTCAATATCATCAATGAGGAAATAAGAATTTCACGCTCTTTTTCAAATTTAACAAGCGATATGATGATGGTTGAAAAGATAAAAATCGAGGTCATATCGCCGACCCAAAAACCGATCCACTCTAAAAACAGTGTTTCATATTTTACGGTGCCGTAAAATAAGTCGATTATATTATGAATGGTTGGACTGATTGTTGTAGAGACAACACCCGCTAAAATATAAAAGCGAACTATTTTTTTAGGATTAATGAAAGTTTGCGGATAATCACCAAATTTTCGTACAAGCCAAGCCCCCATCACAGCTTGAATAGTAGAGCCTAATGGCGAGAATTAAGGTGGTCCTGTTTGTTTGGACAGGTTTGCAGCTTATTTAAGGTGTATCCT
>ERZ890510.2093-NODE-2093-length-11788-cov-3.965312_pt1 | contig 11788 bp, 10 predicted proteins | sample MGYA00521265_ERZ890510 | MGnify/ENA primary metagenome ERZ890510 (study PRJEB32303, sample SAMEA104408624) | aquatic metagenome | biome: Brackish water; feature: Chemocline; material: water | place: Baltic Sea | collected 2014-10-26T21:54:00 | depth 110 m ...
AGGATCCGTCCCCAGCAGTTTTGCTGGAAGCTTTTTTAACCCAAGTTTTTTTCTTTTTATCATAAACTTGTAATTGCACACCAATTTTTGCTTTAGCAGGACTTATTGTACCCACAAAACCAATTGGGCTTGCAGGGTTTACTGCTACATTTTCTGTGACCACATTAAGAGATGGTTTTTTAAAATTTAATTCAAAAGATTCACTTTTAGCAATTGATTTTTCACCAACAACAATTCGATAATTAACTTTACTGGCTTTAACAGGTGCAGTAATTGACATTGACCAAGTTCCATCTGTTTTAGTTTTAGTTGAGCCAATAGTGGACCATTTTTCGCCTTTTTTAACTTGACGTTTAATTAAAACATTTTTCTTAACTGGATCAATAATTCCTGAAATGCTAAATTTGGATCCAACTGGAATTTCAGTATTTACTGGGTTAACTGTTAAACCTGGTTCACTGTTTATATTTATTACACTTTCCACAATTGGAGCAGGTGCATCTTCAGCTTGAGCTGGATTAAAGGAACTTAAACTCATAAAAATTGCGAGGATTGAAACCAGCACTCTTCTAGACACAGTAAAACTCCTTGTATTTTTCTCTATATTCCAAAGTAACACGAGTGACTCATGTGGTTTAGGGGCAACGCCTAACAAAGACCTAATTTAATAACTTTTAGTTATTTTTTTAAGAATTCTTGGATTCCTTTAACCAACATGTTGTGATCTTCAACTTGTGGCAATCCACTTACAGCTGCAATCCCAACCAGGGCACCATTATTCAAAAATATGGGAAACCCTCCACCGTGTGCAGCATATTCTTCATCAGGTAATCCTGAATGCTCTTCGAATGTTTCATTTTTTTCTTCAAACATAACTCTGACATACATACTAGAATGTTGAAATTTTTCAACCACTCTACATTTTCTATTTATCCACCATTCATTCTCAGAATTACTACCAGTCAAACTTGCTTTAAATAAAGTATTTTCTAGATTTCTAACTTCCACAATTACTGGTGCTTTTTGAGCAAGAGCTAATTTTAAAATCTCTTGGCCTAACAAAATTGCATCCTCATTACTAAATGAATTAAGAGCTAATTCTTTTTCTTGACTTAATAGTTGAGTTGTGCTGAAATCACCAGTTGTCATGCAGATAAGCCTAAACCTTGAGCCAGGGCTTTACCTGCTCTAGTCACCTTTCAAGCAATCAAATATTCTTATTTTAATTATTAAATTAGGAGATATAAGTGATCGAAGTTCGTGGATATGCCGCACAAAAAGCCAAAGCAGATCTAGCCCCCTGGAATTTCACCAGAAGAGAAGTTGGCCCACACGATGTTTTAGTGGAAATTGTTTATTCAGGAATATGTCATTCAGACATTCACCAAGTTAGAGAAGAATGGGGCGAAGCAATATTTCCCATGGTCCCAGGACATGAAATTGCAGGAATTGTTAAAGAAGTTGGAAGTGAAGTTAAAAAATTTAAGCCAGGCATGAGAGCAGGTGTCGGAGTATTTATTGACTCTTGTCGTAAATGTGAAAACTGTTTAGCTGGTGAAAACCAATACTGTTTAGAAGGAATGACTGGAACTTATAACGGTTATGAAAGAGATGGCAAAACTGTTGCACAAGGTGGTTATGCCAATGCCATCGTTATTCACGAAGATTATGTTTTGAAACTTCCAGATAACTTAGAAATGTCAGGAATCGCACCACTTCTTTGTGCAGGAATCACTTTGTATTCTCCATTAAAACATTGGGGAGCAGGTCCTGGTAAAAAAGTTGGCATCATTGGTTTAGGTGGACTTGGACACATGGGTGTTAAATTTGCACACGCTCTTGGTGCTGAAGTAACAGTTTTATCTCACTCAGCCAATAAAGAAGCAGATGCCAAAGCTATGGGTGCTGATCATTTTATTTTAACTAAAGATGAAAAATTCTTTGAAAGCCATAAAATGGAATTTGATTTATTAATTAACTCAGTTTCAGCCCCGCTAGATTTAAATAACTATCTAGAAATGTTGAAACTAAATGGCTCCCTAGTAATGGTTGGTTTAAGTGGCCAGCCTTATCCAATCGATGCTTTCCAAATGTTGAATCAAAGAAGAAGAATTGCTGGTTCCATGATTGGTGGCATGAAGCAAACCCAAGAAATGTTGGACTTTGCGGGAGAAAAAAATATTGTCAGTGATGTTGAAGTTATAAAAGCTGAAGATATTAATAAAGCTTATAAAAGAGTTGTGGCAAGTGATGTTAAGTATCGTTTTGTGATTGATGCCAAAACTTTCTAACATTAGGCCAGCAAAGCTTAAAGATTGTGGCCAAATTCTTGAACTAATTCAAGAATTGGCCATTTTCGAAAAAGCCCCTAACGAAGTCAAAGCAACTGTTGAAGATTTAGAAATAGCTTTATTTTCAGGAATACACACCCCCCATCAAAAACCAGCAGTTTTTGCTGTTGTTATTGATGATGAAGAAAATCCAGGTAAACTTTCTGCTTTTGCAATTTATTTCCTAAATTTTTCTACCTGGTTAGGTAAACACGGAATCTACTTAGAAGATCTATACGTTAGAGAAAATAAAAGAGGCCAAGGTTTAGGTAAGGCATTGCTGGAGCACTTAGCAGAAATTTGTGTGGAAAATAATTATGGAAGATTTGAATGGTGGGTACTTGATTGGAATACTCCTGCTTGGGATTTTTATAAAAGCCAAGGAGCAATTCCTATGAGTGAGTGGGTTGTACATAGAGTTGATGGAGAAAATTTAAGAAATTTTGGTAAACGTAAGTAATCTTTCGAAATTTTAGCAAAGTCTTAACTATTTGTTAGCCAACTATCATCAATTTCTTAGAAATCACTTTAATGCTGTTATTACATGGCAATCTATATCAATCAGAAAGGACACTAATTGTTAGCTCTGTTACTTTTCCCAGCTTTGATGCTTGGAACTTTAATTGTTTTGGGATTCAACGCTCACACGAGTGGTTAATTAATTAATCGAATTCGAACCCAAGTCCTGCCTAAATAAATTTAGTTATCAATCAATTTTTGATAAGTATCTTAAGTTACTCTTATTCGGTAATTGAGATTTTAAATTAAACTTGTATTGACCGTATCCATTTTGACTAAAAAAATTTAAGTAGTGAATTGTAGCCTCGGGAAAATCTTGGCTGGCCCAAAGAATATTATTTTTATTTAGTAAATCACTCGTCAAATTGTTGCTGTTTAATCCAATATTTTGCAATCTCTGATTCCACTGGGGGGAGAATGTGTCCCAATTTCCGAACATAATTACATTTGGAATTGGATCGTTTTTGATACTTATGTATGGACTTCTCCATTGATCAAATTCTTGGTTTCCTTGCACAACAATGACATAATCTGATAAATCTTGTTTTATTAACCTTGTTGTATCCTGACTGATTAGTATATTTTGATTATTATTTTTTTGTAGAATATTCAAATTAAATAAAGTTATAACAGTGATGATTATTGTTAACCCTGAGATAATATATTTTGTCTTGACGCTTACTTTCTTCAAATCTAAGGACAGGTTCCACCAATTTATCGTGAGGATTAAACAAATACCAAAGTACAAAGGGATTGTAACCCTACTTACACTGTGCAAAAAAATTGCAACATAGATCTGTAACCCAAGAAACCATAATAATATAAAACCTAACTTCAACAGCACCCCGAGATTAAACACTCTTCTATATAGAAGCAAACCTCCAATAATTATGCTCAGGAATGAAGGGAAGAATAACAAAACACTATTTAGGTGATTTTCTACTAATTGATTTAATTGCTTTATTCCAACTTTAATTTTACTCGAATAGCCCTCATTTATGCCAACTCCCTTTTCAATCCAATTTTCATCAAAAACTGATTTATCAAAATAAAGCTTGTCGTAAAACATATGGTATTCGTTTACACTCCACCCTGCAGTCTCCAGTTTTTCTCTGACACCCTCTTGTAATGGACTATCGGCTAAGACTTGAACTTTTTCTATCCAGTTTCGATATTCCTTGGTATCACTACTTTGCCCATTCTCAATTGAATTATTGATAAAAAATACTAAAATAACAAGCAGAGAAGTAAAAATAAATTTTTTTTGAAAATAATAATTCTTTTTATTTATTTGACCTAATTTAATTATGATTAAAGGTGCGAAGACAGCTAACGCGCCTACTAAACTTTCTGGTCGAATAATATAAGACATAAGTATTAAAAATATGCCCAGATAACTATTTACTTTTCTAAAAGCTGAAATCTCGACAGACTTGAGCAAAGAAATTATGCCTACTATCCCAGAAAAAATAGCTGTGGAGGTAAACGTCAATCCAAAATAGCACCATAAAAATATACTTGTAATAAATATTATTCTAATTACACTTTTAATATAATCTTTTTTGTTTAATGAATCATGATTAATAATTACCAATAAGTGTGTTAGTGATGTAATCGTCATAATTAATAAAACAATTGCATACCAGGCTAATCCGAATTGCAGTGAATATAGAGCACTTGTTAAATAAGAAAAAAGGGCAGTTGTATAAATTGATCCGCTTTCAAAACTTCCAGTGTAGTTTGAATTAAACCACGAATCTAAAATCCAATCATCACTTGTTCCGTAAACAGGATTCCAAAAAAATGAAGCAATAATCACTGCTGCGATCAAAATTGTGATGTACAGAATGGAGCTAGAAAGATATGTATTTTTTTCAAATAGACGCGTATTTTTGATGTTCTGCATTTCTAATTCATTATATTGTGTACATAGACTAATCTTGTAGGCTTTTAGTCAATAATGTTATTACTAAACTTTAGCATCAGCTAGCTTCGTGAGTAGGTCCTGTCGGGATAGAACCAACGACTCGCAGATTAAAAGTTTGTCCCAACAAGTCCACTCTATGCCATAGTGACCCAATTTACCCACGAGTAACCATTAGGTTAAATCTGTTTGGAATTAGTTTAACCCACTAAGCCTTTGTATATCCTGTTCGGAATTTGTTTGGAGATTTACAAAGGTGTGCAGGTAGGGCTATTTCCGAGGAATTCCAATGAGTGAGTGGACTGTACATAGAGTTGATGGAGAAAATTTAAGAAATCTTGGAGAAAAATAAACTAAGTTATCTTAATCTTTATTAACTTTACCTTCAGCTAAAACAGCCGCTAATGCAGTTGTGATTGGCACAGCTAACACTAAACAAATAGATCCGACCAAAGTTCTGATAATTTCCTGGGCAATTCCTTCACTACTTAAAATAAAAGTTCCGGGTCGATCAGATATTGAAATCAAAATTAAAGTTGGTAGTGCTGCTCCCGCATAGGTAAACAGCAAAGTGTAAACAGTTGAAGCAATATGATCTCGGCCAATTCTCATACCTGAAATAAATAACTGTGTAGCAGTGTAATTGGGTTGCGACTCCTTTAATTCCCAAACTGCTGATGCTTGTGTAACTGTTACATCGTTTAAGACTCCAACGGCAGCAAAAATAATTCCAGCTAAAAGTAAACCATCAAGTCGTATATTTGTCACTCCGGCTAGGAAATAATCTTCATCACTTGAAACTCCTGAAAAATTACCCCATGTCACAAATAAATAAGAAATTATCGCAGTTAAGAAAATTCCAAATAAAGTTCCCAAAATTGCAACAGAAGTTTTAATAGATAAACCATGAGCAACATAAAGTAACGTTAGAACTAAGCCTGAAGAAGCCACCACAGCCACCATTACGGGATCTTTACCTTCAAGGATTGCTGGAAAAAGAAAATATATTAGGACAAAAAAAGTTGCAAATAAACCGACTATGGCGCCCGCTCCGCGCCACCTGCCAATCAAAATTGTTACGATAGAGAAAATTATTGAAGTCCAAATTAATAAATTACTTCTATCTAAATCCATATACAAAAATGCATCATCTGTTACGTTGTAGTCGGGTAGATATAAAACTTGTATTTTGGTACCTGGATTTAGAGAAGTTCTGGTGTTACTTAAATCAAATTCAACAAGAACTTTCGAATCTTTTTTAGCACCACTTGTGATCAGGACTTCTAAAACTTCACATCTTTTTGTTTCATCTGCTTCAACATCAAAATTTTGTTCAAAGCCCATACATTCATTGTTACTTTTTGCTACCACCTCTCCTGTGACATATTCAGACCCAGGAACCGAATAAGAGGCACCAGATACTTTTTCGTAATCTCCTTGTGGCTTGAATATAAAAAATCCGATTATGGTTAACAGCGCTGAAAGGATAATTGCAAAAATTGTTATTTTTTTACGTTTTGAGTTCATATTAATTTAACTGGTGACTTCAAAGCCCATTTGATTAATGGAATTTGTAATGGAAGCCGAAGCCATGCACCAAGGATCAATGTCAAGTTAGCCTCACTACTTCGAGTGACATCGATTGCATACCACCAATTACCTACCCAAATAATAAGTAAAACAAGTGCTGTTAATTTTGGAGCCCACTTTTGTTTCAAAAAGAGTCCAAGTGCGCATAGTAATTCAGCTATTCCGCTTAGATAAATCCAAAAAGTAGTCGGTCCTAAAACTGGGGGAACTAGGGCTACAAAAAGACTTGGGTTAATTAAATGAGTTAGTCCACTAATTGTGAAAATTAATAAAAGCACCCAGGTTCTGGAGGGAGTCGTTTTTATGTTTGCCAACATGGGTATCACTTTGCCACATTTCACATAGAAATGTAAGCCCTACTTTACTCATCGTTTCAGTTTTTTTAATTTTTAAAGTCAACCCCATCTGAAAACAGTGGGCTCTTTTGGGGCAAATCCAATGACTTAAAAATTAAAAATACTTTCTAGTAAAGCCAACCTATCCCAATTTAGACTGTAATTAAAAACACTATAAGTAAATAAGCTAGATTGCTGCAATTATTATTGTTTGATTTAAACTAATTTTTTTTATCAAGATAAACCTTAATCACCTTAAATGTTTCATCAATACCATTATTGTCTAACATCCTTTGTGATATGTCGACTACATTTTGTTTATATGTAAGAGCCTCTGTAATTCTTTTGGAAACATTTTTGCTAGTTAATCTTCTGTGAGGTAAAGATTTGGGTCCTAATTTTTGAGAGTACAATTTATGTGCCCACCATGGTTGATCGACAATAAAGGGAACAATTACTGAAGGAGTTCCTGCTCTTAAAGCAGCGTGAGTTGTGCCAATTCCACCATGATGAAAAATCACCTTTACCAAAGGAAACAATTTAAAATGATTAACTGATTTAACTTCTAATACATCTGGGTCATTTTTAAACTCTTCTGCTACTTCAAGTCCGCCCCATCCCGAAGAGATAATTATCTGCATACCAGAGGCTTTACAGCCTTTAATTATTTCTGTGGCTATTTTTTTTGGATTTCCTCTTTTCATTGAACCAAAACCCGCATAAACAGTAGGTTTTCGATTAACAAATTCTAAAATCTCATCACTTATTCCAACATTTTCTTTTTCAAACCAAGGTCCAACTAAATGAGTATTTTGTGGCCAATCTTTTGGTCTGCTTAAAAGTGCGGGACTTATCAAAGAAAGTGAAAAATCATGTTTAGTATTTTTAACTTTTAGCGCTCTGGCCCATTTAAAGGTTTCTAGAAAGAATAATTTTTCAGCTAGCACCACACCTTTATAAGTTAGTTTATTTAAAAATCCCAAGTTAGAAGTCCAAATGCCTGCTGAGGCAAATTCTTTTGTGGGACTCAAAATTGGAATAATTTCAACAAGTCCTGATATGGCACCAACAGATCTTGCTGCAATTGGGGCGGTTAAAACTGTTGGGTGATATAAAACAACATCAGGTTTAATTTCTAAAATTTGGTCAACAACAGTGTTTAATAATTTAACAACAAATGGTCTAACTTTAGGAAAAAAATCTATGGAATTCTTTATTATGGAAACTCCATTTTTATCAACAAAATACTTTATCGAACCCGGAAGGCTCACAACCTTAAATTCAGCGTTTTCCAGTCTTGGTAAAAATTCTTGGGTAACTGCTAAATAAACCTCATGCCCTAAATTATGAGCTTTTTTTGCAAACGCGAAAAAAGGTTCAAAATCACCTTGGCTCCCAGCGGTTACTAAAAAGATTTTCAAAATTTTTGTCCTTAATCGAGCAAAAACATATCAACAAAATTTCAGGGCCGCTTTCGGGAATTGAACCTGAGACCTTTGCTTTAGATCAACGTTAAGTTTAAATCCCCAGATTTATTAAATAATGCTCAAACAATGTGGGCCCTGTCGGGATCGAACCGACGACCCACAGATTAAAAGTTCGTCCCAACAGGACCACTTTATGCCAGAGTAACCCGATTTACCCACAAGTAGCTATTAGGCCAAACTTGTTTGGAATGGGTTTAACCCAACCTAGATTTATCTATCCTGTTCGGATTTTGTTCAGGGAAATGTCAGAAATATAGATACTAAGGCTAATTTTCGATTGAATGCTAAAAGCAACAATTGGGAATTGTAAAATTGTATGGGTCTTCGTCAGAATTTATCCCATATTCTTTAAGAATAGATATAAGTTTTTCGGTCTCTACTATTTTTTTATTTCTGGTTTTAGACTCAAAGTGAATAAAGTTATTGGTTCTTATAACGTAATTTTGAAGCCCTTGTTTCCTTGCTCTCAATGACATTTCGACGTCATTAAAATTATTTGGGTAACTTTCGTCCCAAAGACCTATTTTATTATTGTGTTTATTTGAAAAAAACATGTTTGCACCAGTGACCCCAATGACCTCGCGCACCTTGAAAAGATTCATTGCTTGTTTCTTTTGATATGGAGTCCCTCTCAAATAATGATCAGCGATTTCTCCATAAATTTTTATTCCTGCGTGATTTATGACTTTTTTAGAATCAAGTAAAAATGTGCCGACGAATCCAGTTGATTTTCTATTTGCCAATTCGATTGCAATTCTTATCTCTTTAAGGGTAGAAGAATCGTCAATAATTTTAATATCATCATTTAGAAGCCAAATTAAATCATATTGGGCAGCTTGTAATCCAAGATTTACACGACGTGAAAAATTGAAGTGTTTTTCATCAGTTATATATCTAAATTTTGTTTTCCTATCCAACGCTTTAGAAAGATTTTCTTGATTTACCTCAGGTCCAACAATAACAATTATTTCGAATTCAATCATTAAGGAATTTAAATGTTTTGATATTTGTTCAATAAGTCTTGAAAAGCTAGATGTTGAATCATAAACTTTTGTTGCCATCATATATTGCAATGTTGAAGGTATAATTACACTTACTGTTTGTCCGGATAAATTTTTGGCTAGTTCGTAATCTAATTCATAATTAAAACTTTTTAGTATTTCTGGAAAATCTAAATATGAATGAAATTTTTTGATAGTTTTCAATGGGAGAGAAATTTTCTTAAAATCAATTTTTATTTCGCGAGAATTTACTAAGTCAACTTTTTCAAAATCTTGCCAATTATTAAGACAAAGATAAATACCGATATCTTTTGTGTAATCGAATTTCCTAATCAGTTCGGGTGAATATTCTGGTAGATGAACATAAACTAAATCAGAACCTAAATGATGATAGATTAGATCTGAAATTATCAAAGTTGGTTTATCTATTTTTTGGCTGATATCTTTTAATTTCTGCAAATTTATCAAGTTAAGTCTGCTGAAAGGTTTCAATATAATCACTATTTTTGCTTTTTGATGTAAAAATTTTTGTAAGATGCCTGGAGTAATTTTTATATACTTGCTTTTGAATTTGAGAGTTAAGGTCCAGTTAAAAAGAAGACAACTCTTCATTGAATGAATTAATAGTTTAATCAGTTCCGTTTTTTTGACATACTTGTAGTCGACTAAATCTACAATAATCATTTACAGCTTCAATAAGTTTATTGGGCGAAGTATCGCGTTCTTTATTTTTTTTAAAAGATTTTTCATTTTTGTCCCTCTGAATTAAGCAGATTCTTACTACTTTCCAATTTGCCTTTTTTGATTATTCAAGCAAAGTTTAGTTCCAGAGCAGTCTGTGCATTTTCTTGTAGAGCTTTGACCTAATTCTCATGTTTGTAATTGATTCAATGTCTCCAGTCTAAATGCACTATTATTGGGGATTCTAGGGGGGTAGAAAATGGAATATAGACAGCAACCAGTTGATTTGCCTATCGAAATGCTTGCTCGTGTTCTAATTTCCGGAGTTGAAATTAAAAATGCTCACGTATTAGGAGATGACCGAGGACAAATTACAGAGTTAATTGATTTAGAAGACAAATATTGGAATTCGGGATTTAAGTACATGTATAAAGGAACCTGCCGCCCAGGTAAGTGGAAAGGTTGGGGAGTTCACGATTTTCATGAAGATCGATATCTCGTTATCTCTGGGGAAATGCTTCTAGTCCTATTCGATGACAGAAATGAAAGTTTAACAAAAGGGGTTATTCAAGAATTTTATCTTTCAGATACTGGAGTAAATCAAATAAAAATCCCAGCTGGAATTTGGCACTTGCAGAAGAATTTAGGAAAAGACGATTTAATATTTCTAAACAGCCCTTCAGAGGCTTACAACCATAAAAATCCAGATAAAAGAAGACTGCCTGTGGTAAACGACTATATTCCTTATCGATTTAAACCAGAAATTGGATGGTGATATTACATTAATCATATTGAATTAAAACCAAGTCCGGTGCTGCAACAAAAAATAAGTTTTTCGCAGGCCGCGATTACTTTAAAGTTTATGTTTAATAGTTTATTCACTCCCAAAATAAAGTCAGAACCATTAGTTAGTGTCATAATTCCAACTTTCAATTGGAGTGCTGCTCTAAAGCAAACAATAATTTCTGTTTTGAATCAAAAATATATGAATTATGAAATACTAGTAATTGGCGATTGTTGTACCGACGATTCTGAACAGATAGTAAAAAGTTTTAATGACAAAAGAATTAAGTGGTATAACCTTGATAAAAATTATGGAAGTCAATTTGGTCCTAATAATTTTGGTTTGAAAGTTGCGACTGGAAAGTACGTTGCATATGTAAACCATGATGATATCTGGCTAAAAAATCATTTAAGTTGGTCTGTGTATCAACTTGAAAAATACGATTCAATTCTATCTATTTCTAATTGTATTATTCTAGGTCCGGAGAAGTCAAATATTTTCAGAATTACAAACCACAAAATTGATAAAATGAATGGTTCATGGACTCCCCCAAGTTCAATATTGCATAGGTTAGGTGCGATTCAAACTGTCGGCTACTGGAAGGACTTTAGAGATACAACTTTCCCAATTGACACTGAATTTATCTCTAGATTTTTTTCCTATAGTTTTGGCATCATAAATGTTCCAACGATAACTGTTGTCAAATTTCCAGCCTCGTGGAAAATAGATGCATACAAATTAAAGGAATCTAAACAACAAGAGATACTCAATAAAAGATTGCGGCGGGGTAAGTTTTATGTGACTCTACTAATGATCAAGTTTTGGTTTATTAGAAGAAGAGAGACAGTGGAATTTAATCCGCAGTCCCCCGTTAATCAAAAAGTTCAATATGAAAACTACCGGGACTCTATAAATAATAACCGTAAGATTCGTGGCTTACCCGAAATATCAATCGACTAAAATTGCTTTTCTTAAACCATATTTTACATTTTGAATAAAAAAGTGGGCCCTGTCGGGATCGAACCGACGACCCACAGATTAAAAGTTCGTCCCAGCAAGACCACTCTATGTCAGAGTAACCCGATTTACCCATGATTAGCTATTAGGCCAATCCTCGTTGATAGGTGTTGAGACCTG
>ERZ890510.2094-NODE-2094-length-11784-cov-5.222270_pt1 | contig 11784 bp, 11 predicted proteins | sample MGYA00521265_ERZ890510 | MGnify/ENA primary metagenome ERZ890510 (study PRJEB32303, sample SAMEA104408624) | aquatic metagenome | biome: Brackish water; feature: Chemocline; material: water | place: Baltic Sea | collected 2014-10-26T21:54:00 | depth 110 m ...
TGGCGTCCCCAAGGGGAATCGAACCCCTGTTTCCGGCGTGAGAGGCCAGCGTCCTGACCGCTAGACGATGGGGACAAAACCAGCGGATCGCGGCCAAATTGCGTCGGGTAACCCGCCCTGTCAAGACCGGATGGTCGCGCCTAACCGAGGTGGCAGAGAATCTCAGCGGCCGCCTTGTCGACCTGGCCGGAGGGCGCGGTCGCTGGGCCAACGCAGAAGTCGCCCCGCACCACCGCACTGGGCAGATATTTCTGGAACCATTCTGGGCCGATCACCGGCACGGTCACGGTTGCCAACCGCTCACCACTATTGTGACGCAAGGCGGCATTGAGCGCGACATGGTAGGTGCCGCATGCTTTGAGCAGCTCCACAGTCTTTTCATGCAGTTGCGCAGCGGTCGGCAGACCATTGGTGCGCGCATGCGCGGCGTCGCGGGTAAACCAAGGAAAGAACAAATGCTGATCGCGCGCCAAGTGCCACAGCAAGTTGAGCTGGCTGCCAATCTGATCGACGACAATTTTGGGCGCGTGATTTTCCTGTAACGCCTTTTCGGTTGCTTCGTCGTATTCCAGGAGCATCTCAATGTAGAGGCGGCGTACGCGCTTTGGCTGCAGGATCGCGACTTCGATGGCGGTATGCGCGCCCGTCATTGATCCCCACAAGTCGAACGTATCGACATTGAGCGCATCGAGCGTGCGCAGCGCCGCATCGGCAAAATAAGTCATGTCTGTTTCATCGTGTGCCGGCGCCGCTGAGTCGCCCATGCCGAGAAGGTCGGGTGCGATGATTTGGCGGGCCGCGCCGAGCCGATCAATCAATGGCACGATTGAATGCGCTGACGTCGGGCCAGGATGCAGCATCACCAACGGCACATCCTCGGGCGCGCCCTTGTAGCGATAGTGAACCTGCCCTTCGTCGATATCGACAAATCCCCGTTTAACGGTCATCGCCCGCTCTCCTTGCCTTTGTTTTGCGCGGTCGCGGCGGGCCCGTTTGGGCAGCGCGACAACGGTGAAGGTGGTAGCCCCGGCCCCCGGCGATTGGTGGCGACCAAGTATGCGTTTTCGGGATGTCGGGTCTAGCCGGACAGCGCGCGTGCGCGCCTGACGAACCGATCAACATCCGCCATCGGCGTCGAGAATCCCATCACCAGCCGCACGACGTGGTCGGCTGGATCGCCCCAGGGGTGAAACAGGAACCCGTCACCCGCCAACCCGTCAATCGTCGCCTGCGGCAATTGGACAAAAATCTCATTGGCCTGCAGGGGATGGCGCATTGCGACACCGGGGAGGCCCTCGATCCCGTCGACGAGCCGTTTGGCCGCGGCGTTGGCGTGGTGTGCGTTGTGGCGCCATACATCGTCGCGAATGTAGGCTTCAAGCTGCGCAGACAGAAACCGCATTTTCGACAGCAAGTGCCCCGCGCGCTTGCGCATGAACGGCATTCGGGCAGCCAAACCAGGGTCGAAAAAAATCACCGCTTCGGCCGCCATCGCCCCGTTCTTGGTGGCACCGAACGAGAGCACGTCGACCCCGGCCCGCCAGGTCGCGTCAGCAAACGAACAACCCAAGTGAACGACCGCATTAGCGATCCGCGCGCCATCGACATGGAGCGCGACACCGTGGTCGCGGCAGATCGAGGAAATCGCCCTTAGCTCATCGAGGTCATACACCGTGCCGACCTCGGTGGCCTGACTGAGAGACACTGCCGCCGGCTGGGCATTGTGATGGCCGTGCGGCGTGGCACCCGCCAGGCGTTGCGCGAGACCCGACGCAACGATCTTGCCGTCAGTGCCGGTCACCGGAACGACTTTGGCGCCGCCGGTATAAAATTCAGGCGCGTTGCATTCATCGACCGTGATGTGCGCGGCCTCGTGCGCATAAATCGCGCCATACACAGGCGCCAGCGACGCTAGCGACAGCGCGTTGGCAGCCGTACCTGTCGCGACCGGAAACACTGCCACGTCGCGCTCGAACAGATCGGCGAAGGCGCTTTGCGTCCGCACGGTCCAGTCGTCCTCGCCGTAGGCGGCGGCCGACCCGCTATTGGCTGCGATGATTGCCGCAAGTATTTCCGGGCAGACCCCGGTCACATTGTCGCTGCGAAAGTCCACTAGGCGTCCACCATCGCCATGCGGCGAAAGGCGGCAGCGGTATTACCAGAGTCCACCGCAAAGACGCGAGATTCACCAACCGCGCCGGCGCTGACCGCCGTGATCAACCAAATAAGGTCAGGCTCCCAAATCGACGTCCTATCGGTCGCGGACGGCTCAGGATCACCCGACGGATGGGAGTGAAAGACCCCGACGACTGCCGCGTCGCTACCGCGCAGTTCGCGTTGAAGACGTATACGCAGGCCGGTGTCGACCTCAAACCCCGCGCATGGATCCGCGGCTAGATTTTTGCTCTCACGGGCCGCCGATATGACAACATCGTTGGCGTCGCGACGACCGACAAGAAGGCCGCAGGCCTCTTCGGGAAACTGCTCTAAGGCGTACCCCTCGATTTGGCGTAAGACGGTTGGGTCAATTCGCACGGTCACGGCCCGACCAGGTCGAGCGTGCCGCGGACGCGGCCGCGTGCGGTATCAATCACAATGAGGCGCTGGCGTCCGTCCGGCAGCAGGTAACGAATAGTTACCTCGCCGGGCGCGGCCGCCATATCGACGATTTCACCGTCGGAAAGAACGATTTCTTTGTTGTAAGGGCCTGACCGCTGCGCATCGTCGTTCGAGCGGTTTATGATCGTCACAATAATCACGACCACCGCGGCGATGATCAATACACCCATTAGGATCACGAGGGCCTTGAGTGCTTGCACGATTTAACGAGGCTCCAGTTTCAGATGACACGCGACGCAACGCCTGAGACCTTTTCCGAATCGAGCAAACAACGCAAGCTCGATGTGCCGGCGGCGGATGCGGGGCTCAGACTCGACCAATTTTTAGCACGCGCCTGCGCCGACCTGTCGCGCTCGCGGCTTAAGGCGTTGATCCTCGACGGACATGTGACGCTCGACGGGGCAACGCTGCGCGACCCGGCGGTGAAACTGAAGGAAAGCCAGCGCGTCGCGTTGGTGGTTCCGCCCGCGAGCGATCCCGTACCGCAGGGCCAGGCAATGGACCTCGTCGTCGTATATGAAGACGCGGACGTTATCGTCATCGACAAACCGGCGGGCCTGGTGGTCCACCCTGCAGCCGGCAATGCCGATCGTACCCTCGTCAACGCGCTGATCGCCCATTGCGGGCCAAGTCTTTCCGGTATTGGTGGCGTGCGCCGCCCGGGCATCGTCCACCGGCTCGACAAAGATACCAGCGGCCTTTTGATCGCGGCCAAGAACGACGCCGCGCACGCCGGCCTCGCCGTCCAGTTCGCCGACCACTCGATCAAACGCGTATACCGGGCGATCGTGTGGGGTATGCCGACGCCGCCCGAGGGCGAGGTTGCCGGTGCCATCGGGCGGAGTACGCGAAACCGCAAGAAGATGGCTGTGGTTGGTGAGGGGCGTGGAAAATCAGCCTTAACTCGGTTTCGCACGGTGCGCCGTTTTGGACGAACCGCGGCGCTGATCGAATGCCGCCTCGAGACCGGCCGCACCCATCAAATCCGCGTCCATCTCAGCCATATCGGGCACCCGGTTGTCGGTGACACCGTCTACGGCAGGGCGCACCGGCCTAAACCACCCATGGAGCGCCAGGCTTTGCATGCCGGGGTCCTTGGGTTCAGCCACCCGATCACCAAGAAATGGCTCGAATTCGAAAGTGAACCTCCCCATGATTTCAATCGGTTAGCGGCCTGGTTCGAAGGTGGCCAAAAACCGATATCCGAGTCTTGAACTCAGGTATTGGTCCGCCTATCTAATTAGAAAGCGCCGCGGTTCGGCAAGTTAGGCGGCACAGGCATGAGGGGCAGACGATGACGGCTAGAACCACCACAATTCCCAGCGTCGGCGCAGAAGGCAGTTTGTCTTCTTACCTGCAGGCGATCCGCAAATTCCCGATGTTGAACCCCGACGAGGAATTCATGCTCGCAAAACGTTGGCGGGAACATGAAGATTCAGAAGCGGCCCACAGACTCGTCACAAGTCACCTTCGACTCGTTGCCAAAATTGCAATGGGCTATCGCGGCTACGGCCTGCCGGTTAGCGAGCTGATCTCAGAAGGCAACGTCGGCATGATGCAAGCGGTCAAGCGGTTCGATCCCGACCGCGGGTTCCGCCTCGCCACCTATGCGATGTGGTGGATCCGCGCCTCGATCCAGGAATACATTCTGCACTCGTGGTCGCTCGTCAAAATGGGCACGACGGCCGCCCAGAAGAAACTATTCTTCAACCTGCGCAAAATCAAAGGTCAGATCAACGCGCTCGAAGAAGGCGATCTACACCCTGAGAACGTCAAAGAGATCGCCACGCGATTGAAAGTTTCAGAAACCGAAGTCGTCAACATGAACCGCCGTCTGTCGGCAAGCGATCACTCGCTGAATGCGCCGATGCGTATTGATGGCGACGGCGAATGGATGGATTGGCTGGAGGACGATGCGCCCAGTCAAGAGACGGTGCTGGCGGAATCCGAGGAGATGGAAGGCCGCCGTGGGTTGCTGAAGGCTGCGTTGAAAACTTTGAACGAACGCGAGCAGCACATCCTCACCGAGCGGCGGCTTAAGGAAGAGCCTTCCACGCTCGAGGAACTCTCGCAAACCTACGACATTAGTCGCGAGCGGGTCCGGCAGATCGAAGTGCGTGCGTTTGAAAAGCTCCGGAAAGCGATGCGCAACGCATCACTAGAACAGCGCCTGACGACACAAGCTATCGCGAACTGAACGGCCGCCGCCTCGACCCGCGATAAGTCGCGGCCTGCGATTAGTCGCGAAAAGGGTCGTTCACCAGGATTGTGTCCTCGCGTTCCGGACTGGTGGAAAGCAGTGCCACCGGCGCTTGGATCAATTCTTCCACCCGACGAACGTACTTGATCGCCGATGCCGGTAGCGCCGCCCAAGTCCGCGCACCGCGGGTCGATTCCGCCCAACCTTCCAGCGTTTCGTAAACCGGTTCGACGCCGGCCTGCGCGCTCATACTTGCCGGCAAATGATGGAGGTCTTTCCCGTCCAACCGGTAGCCGACGCAGATCCTGATTTCCGGCAGTCCGTCGAGTACATCGAGTTTGGTCAAGGCGATGCCGTCAATCCCGCCCACTTTTACAGCCTGGCGCACCAACACCGCATCGAACCAGCCGCACCGTCGCGCGCGGCCCGTTACTGTGCCGAATTCGTGGCCGCGTTCGCCGAGCAGTTGGCCGGTTTCGTCGTGAAGTTCTGAGGGAAAAGGTCCCTCGCCAACGCGCGTCGTGTAGGCCTTTGTGATCCCCAAAACATAGCCCACCGCGCTAGGGCCGACGCCCGCACCAACTGCAACCTGGCCGGCAAGGGTATTCGATGAGGTGACATAGGGGTAGGTGCCGTGATCGTTGTCGAGCAACGCACCCTGGGCGCCCTCGAACAAAATCCGGCGTCCTGCGGCGCGGAATTCATCGAGCTGAAGCCAGACCGGTTTTGCGTAAGGCAAAATCTTGGGTGCCACCTCTTGCAGCGCCGCCCGAATTTCACCGCCGTCGATCGACGGCTTGCCGAATCCCGTCCTCAACGCATTGTGGTGCGCGAGCAAGGCCCGAATTTTGTCGTCCAGCACAGTTGGATCGGCAAGATCGCAGACCCGAATTGCGCGCCGCCCGACCTTATCCTCGTACGCGGGGCCGATACCGCGGCGCGTCGTGCCGATGTTCATGCCCGAGTTTGAATCCTCGCGCGAGGCATCCAACTCCCGGTGGAGCGAGAGGATCAGCGTCGCGTTCTCCGCGACTGCCAAATTCTCGGGTGAGATATCGACACCCTGACCGCGCAGTGTTTCGATTTCGGCAAGCAACGCCCAGGGGTCAACCACCACCCCATTGCCGATGATCGAATACTTGCCGCCGCGAACGACGCCTGAAGGCAACAGGCTCAGCTTGTAGGTGACACCGTCGACGACCAGTGTGTGCCCGGCATTATGACCGCCCTGGAATCGCACGACGACATCGGCGCGCTCGGACAGCCAGTCGACGATCTTGCCCTTGCCCTCATCTCCCCATTGGGAGCCAACCACGGCGACATTGGCCATCAGCGTTTACCACTTTGCTTATGCCCGGCATCGTTAAGCGCATGCACGGAACCGTCTAAAAAATAATGAGCGCAACCAAGACGCGCTGCTTCTGCTTTGGCATCCGCCGCATCGTCAAAACCACGAACTGTGCGCCACCCTTCGGCATGGAGTTTCTGACATCGATCGAAACCCGCGGAAGCCCGAACGAACACGAGCCCGCCGCTGACGCGCGCGGGAAGGGCGCGGCGAAGCGAGTCGAGGTAAACCGAAAAGCCGGTTGCCGGCTCACCATTTTCAAGGACGTAGCGCCCGCCCCGCCCCAACTCGCCGCGAACCCCGCGCGCGAAGACCGAAAAGCTGATGCCGGTGTGATATTCGAAGCCGCGGTATTCCGTCGGATCCAACGTCAACAACAGGTCGCCGAGGTGCGGCCTTGCCAGCGCAACCAGCGCCGACGCTGCATCGACAATGTCGGAGACTTCTTTTGGCAGCGCGATGGCCTTGATCGCCGCCAGCGCGTCGTCGACAGGCCCGGCCGCCTCAAGGAGTCGACCAAACGCGCGGTCGGGATCGTCTTTGGCCACCAAAGCTAGGGCCGCAGCGTCTTTGCGATCGAGCGCATCGCGAAGCTGATCGAGTCGCGGCCCAACGATCCCGCGATCTGCCGCCAGGACACCGACCAGATGCGGCAGCGTTAGGTCGATCGACAAATGAGTCGCACCCGCGCCCCGCAGGGCCTCGGCAGCAAGAAGAATGGCCTCAACATCCGCTTCGAGGCTGGCCGAGCCGATCAGTTCAAAGCCCGCTTGGGAGAACTGACGTTCGGGCCGGAGTTGACTGCCGCGGGTGCGTAGGACCTGCCCGGAATAGGAGAGGCGCAAAGGGCGCGCGCGCTGGCGCAGCCGCGTTGCCGCGATGCGCGCGACCTGGACGGTCATATCGGCACGCACCCCAAGCATGCGCTGGGATTGTGGATCCATCACGCGAAAAATTTGTTGGGCGAGTGCCGCGCCGGGTCCCCCGAGGAGGCTTTCCTCGAATTCGATCAATGGTGGTTTGACCCGTTCGTACCCATGCGCGCGGAACGTCGCCATGAGGGCGCCGATGACCTCAGCCTCGATATCCGCGTCAGGCGGTAAATCATCGGCCAAGCCTGCCGGTAGAAGCGCTTTGCTGGTTTCGGATGCCATATCGGGCCGAAGTTTACTCGGTGCCCGTCGATTTGTCCGGGCAGCTCTGGGCTAATTGAAGCGAAGAAATTTCGCGGCATTCACCAGTGGGAGCGCCCGAATTTTCGCCAAGACCTCGTCGGAAACGGGCTCGTCGGTAGCGATCAGCGACATCGCCTCGCTCCCCGATGCCTTGCGGCCGAGATGAAAGGTCGCAATGTTGACGCCGGATTCGCCCAGTTCCATGCCAAGCCTACCGATAAAGCCAGGCAAATCGTCGTTGGTTACGAAGAGCGTATTGGCCGACAGCTCCGCCTCGATATCGATGCCATTGACGTGAACGATGCGCGGATTGGCGTCGGAAAAAAGTGTCCCAGCAACGACAAGCTCGTTGCCGTCACCCTTCACTGTGAGCCGGATCAGCGAGTGATATTCGGCACTCCGCTCATTCGTGGCCTCGGTCACGTCGATATCGCGCTCCCGCGCGATGACCGGTGCGTTGACCATGTTGACGCTGTCCATTTGCGGCTGCAGCAGCCCTTCGAGCACCACCGCGGTCAGGGGTTTGGTGTTAAGCAGCGCGACTTGTCCTTCGTAGTCGATCCGGACGCTCTTCATGCCCGATTCAACGAGCTGACCCAAAAAGCTACCGACCTGCGCGGCAAGTTTGAGATAGGGACGTAGTTTTGGCGCATCTTCCGCGCTGATCGACGGCATGTTGAGCGCATTGGTCACCGCACCCGCCATCAGATAGTCGGCCATCTGCTCGGCCACCTGGATCGCCACGTTCTCCTGCGCTTCATTCGTGGACGCACCGAGATGCGGTGTCGCAATAACCTCATCCATCCCAAAGAGAATATTCTCGCGCGCCGGCTCTTGCGCGAATACGTCCATCGCCGCACCAGCAACTTTGCCGGACTCAATGCCCGCCTTGAGATCTTCCTCGACAACGAGGCCGCCACGCGCGCAATTGATGATACGCACTCCGGCCCGCATGGTGGCGATTGCGTCCTTGTCGATAATGCCCTTGGTTGCCTCGGTCAGTGGGGTGTGCAGCGTGATGAAATCAGCACGGGCGAACAATTCCGCCAATTCGACTTTCTCGACACCCAGATCGGCAGCACGGTCCGGTGAGAGATACGGATCGTAGGCGACGACCTTCATCTTGAGGCCCTGGGCCCGGTCGGCAACGATCGATCCGATGTTGCCGCACCCGATCAGACCAAGCGTCTTGCCATAAACTTCGACACCCATGAAACGAGCTTTTTCCCATTTGCCGCTATGAGTAGATGCATTGGCCGTGGGGATCTGACGCGCCAACGAAAGCATCATCGCGATGGCGTGTTCGGCCGTGGTGATAGAATTCCCGAACGGCGTGTTCATGACGATCACGCCGCGCGCGGTGGCGGCTGGGACGTCGACGTTGTCGACGCCAATTCCCGCACGGCCGATAACCTTTAGACGGCCCGCGGCGGCAAGCACCGCCTCGGTCACCTTTGTCGAAGAGCGGATGGCGAGCCCGTCGTAGTCGCCGATACAGGCGATCAGCTCATCCGGGGTCAATCCGACGCGCTCGTCAACTTCGACACCGCGCTCCTGGAATATCCGAGTCGCGTCGGGGCTGAGCTTGTCCGAGATCAGAACCTTAGGCATCGGCGATACTCCGTCAGTTTAGGCGTTCGAAGACTTTACGGTGGCAAATGCCCAGTCGAGCCAGGGTGTCAGGGCTTCGAGGTCGGCATGTTCGATGGTGCCGCCACACCAAATCCGTAAACCCGGCGGCGCGTCGCGGTACCCGTCAACGTCGAGCCCAACACCTTCGGCTTCAAGCGTGGCGGCGATTTTTTTGGCGGCTGCCGCTTGCGCCACGTCATCCAAACCGGAGAACCAAGGGTCAACAATCTTGAGGCACACCGATGTCCGGGAGCGTATGGCAGGGTCCTCGGCGAGGAAATCGGCCCACGGCGTTGCCGCCACCCATTTTTCTAGAACGCCCAAATTGCGCTTCGCGCGTGCCACCATTTCAGGCTGCCCACCAACACTCGAAACCCACTTCAGCGCGTCGAGCGCGTCCTCGACACACAGCATTGACGGCGTGTTGATGGTCGCGCCTTCGAAGATGGACTCGTCGAGCTTGCCGCCCTTTGTCGTGCGGAAGATCTTGGGTAGGGGCCATGCCGGCTGATAGCTTTCTAGCCGCGCGACCGCGCGCGGTGACAGGACGAGCATGCCGTGTGCCGCCTCACCGCCAAGAACCTTTTGCCAAGAAAAGGTTGTTACGTCGAGTTTGCCCCACGGCAGGTCGTAGGCAAATGCCGCGGACGTCGCATCGCAGATCGTCAAGCCATCGCGGTCGTCGGCGATCCAGTCACCATCGGGAACACAAACCCCGGACGTTGTCCCGTTCCACGTAAAGACGACATCGCGGGTGAAATCGACCGACCCAAGATCAGGAATTGCACCGTAGGTCGCGTCAAGCACACGGAAGTCTGCAAGCTTGAGCTGCTTGGCGACATCCGTGACCCAACCGTCTCCGAAACTTTCCCACGCCAACATATCCACACCGCGGGCGCCCAACAGCGACCAAAGCGCCATTTCGACCGCCCCGGTATCGGAGGCCGGGACGATGCCAATGCGGTAATCCGCTGGAAGGCCTAGGAGGTCACGGGTTTGGTCGAGAACCGCTCTGATGCGGGCCTTGCCGGGCTTGGAGCGGTGGGAGCGTCCGAGGACGGCGTCCTTAAGGACGTCGAGCGACCAACCTGGCCGTTTTGCGCAGGGACCCGAAGAAAACAGAGGATTCGCCGGACGGCGATCAGGACGCGGGGGCGTATTTGTCATTCGTCTATCCCTTCCAGAATAGCGCAACCCGTTGGGGGGTTGTGACCCGCCGCGGGGTATATGGGCCCGCCAGAGGAATGTCAACGAGACTTGAGTAAATGGCTACGAAATCGTGGTTGTGTTGGCTGCTTGGCAATGGAATCATTGCGGATCGGGCCGCACGGATTTGTTGAGGAGGCTTGCCGCTATGCCACGTACGATATTTTCTGCGTTCATTGTAGCCGCCCTATTGGTGGCGTCCGTCGGGCCATTTGCCGCGCCCAGCGCGGCTGGCGAAATCATGGCCGCGCATCCGCAGCCTGATTCAGCCGTGGTTAAACCGGGTTTGAGCGTCAAGTACTACATCGAGCGGTTCAATCACATCGACGAGGTGATCAATGCCGCCACATGGATGAAACCGGTTCGCGGCGAGCCGCTGCCGATGCTCAATTACAATGTCGGCGCAGGCCCCGTACTGACCAACAAGAACGACGACTTGGTCGGTGCCTTCATCCAGGGCTACATCAAAATCGACAAGCCGGGGACCTACCTGTTCTCGGTTCAACACAACGACGGTGTTCGTGTGTGGGTCGGGAACGAGATGATTTATGACGCGCCCTTCGTCGCGCCGGACACTTGGTCGCCAACCCTAGAAGTCGTGGCGAGCGAGGCAGGTTGGTATCCGCTGCGGATGATCTACTACGAAAAGAAGAGTACAGCGACGCTGGAGCTTTACTGGCAAGCGCCGGGAGCCGCATCGTTCGAGTTCGTGCCCGCTGCGGCATTCGGTCATATCCCGGGCGAGGACGATAAGACCAGCTAGGCCGAGCGTATCGTTTAGAAAAGGCCCCGCGCGTGCGGGGTCTTTTTTTGCGTCAGCGTGCGAACGTATGGCTGTGGTTCAAGGGGCCATGCCCTGACCCAAAACCGGGTGCGGTGCGGATTGCTTCGAGGACGTAGGCCCGCGCCCGCTCCACTGAACGCGAGACACTGAGCCCCTGCGCAAGGCCCGTCGCAATCGCTGACGCGAGGGTACACCCCGTGCCATGGGTATGTTTGCTGTCGATCCGACGCGACTCGAAGCGTTCCACACCATCCGGCCCAAACAGTAGATCGCAAAGCCGCTCGCCCGGGAGATGCCCGCCCTTAAGCAAGACGTGGGTCGCACCCAAGGCCATGAGGTCGTCCCGCGCGGCCTCCATATCGGCCACGCTACGAATGGGTCGGCCAACCAGGATCGACGCCTCGGGCAAATTCGGCGTCAGCACGACGGCGCGCGGGATGAGCGTGTGTTTCAGCGTCATCGTGGCGTCGGTGGAAATGAGGGAATCGCCGCTCTTCGCGGCCATGACGGGATCGACCACAAGCGGCATGTTGGGCGCATCGCGCTCGAGCGTGTGGGCCACGACTTCGATGATCGCCGCCGTGTGCAGCATGCCGGTCTTAACGGCATCGGCCCCGAGATCAGCGAGCACCACGCTCATCTGTTGGCCGACGAATGCTGGGGGTACATCGACAATGCCGTGAACACCGTTGCTGTCCTGAGCCGTCAGCGCTGTGACTGCGGTCATGGCGAAGGCATCCAGCGCGGTAATCGTTTTGATGTCGGCCTGGATACCGGCGCCGCCACCGGAATCCGAGCCCGCGACGACCAGGACACGTCC
>ERZ890510.2095-NODE-2095-length-11780-cov-7.031301_pt1 | contig 11780 bp, 7 predicted proteins | sample MGYA00521265_ERZ890510 | MGnify/ENA primary metagenome ERZ890510 (study PRJEB32303, sample SAMEA104408624) | aquatic metagenome | biome: Brackish water; feature: Chemocline; material: water | place: Baltic Sea | collected 2014-10-26T21:54:00 | depth 110 m ...
GTCAGTCAGTCATAAGTAGAGATATAGTTATTGAGTAGAGTATGATTCTAAGGGATAGGAGTTTTCAAAAATGGGTATGGTTTCTGGTGTGGGCCGGACTAACGATTGTTAGTTCCTCACCATTGTACGCACAACAATCCTTAATTCGAGGTACGGTTGTGGCGCTGAGCGACGGGGAAAGTCTTCAAGGTGTTAACGTCGCACTGTTTCAAGGCGGTGAATTGAAACTTGGAGCCGTGTCGGGTGGAGATGGTGTTTATGCAATTCCAAGCATTCAGGCGGGCACATATGAGCTTCGAGCCACTTTTGTCGGTTTCCAGTCTTATTCGGACACGCTGCAAATTGGTCCCACCGACCGGTTCATCATAAATATCACCCTTGAAGCGAGCCAGACCGAGCTTGGCGAACTTATCGTGGAAGGAGACGAAGGATCAGGCATGGCGCGCGTACTGGCTGGTCAAACAACGATCACCCCAGCTGATATCGAGCTTATCCCGGGACCAGATATTTCGGGAGATCTCGTTAATTATCTAACAACTCTTCCAGGAGTAGTATCGCTAGGGGATCGGGGAGGACAGCTTTTTATTCGCGGTGGCGAACCTTGGCAAAACCTGGTTTTGTTGGACGGGATGTGGATTTATCAACCGTTCCACATTTTGGGATTCTTTTCTTCATTTCCGACAGAGATTCTTAAAACCGTAGATGTCTACGCAGGTGGGTATACCAGCCAATATGGGGGACGCATATCTTCCGTGATCGATGTTAAAAGTCGCAATGGGGATAAAAAAAGTTATGCCGGATCGGGTTCACTTACCCCATTTGTGTCGGGGTTTAGCTTTGAAGGTCCAATTGCTGTTGATATCCTCTCGTTTTTAGTGAGTTATCGAACTTCAGTTATGGATCAAGGGGCATCTCGCATTATTGATGACAAACTCCCATTTGAATTCGGAGACTTGTTTATAAAAACCCACGCTTTTGTGAGTTCTAATTCCCAAGTATCTCTTTCTCTTCTAAAAACGCATGACAAGGGGTCTATTTTTGAGGGCAATGATCTTGAACCCGCCGAATTTGTCAGTTGGAAAAACGCTTCTGCTGGCCTAAGATATTTAGTATTTCCTCGGGCGTTTCCAGTAATGGCTGAATTTCTCGTCTCTGGGACGCGATTAAATTCTTCGCTTGGCGCCCTAAACACCTTCCCGAGTCGATCAAGCTTAGCGAACGCTAATACGAACATCAACATAACTCACTTCAATTCATTTGGGGATGTCAAATGGGGAATATTTGCGCGGTCGTTGAAGCTTGAATCCAACTTAATAGGTCAATTTCAGGATACCTCTCATCGGCTGGAATACTTGACTGAAGTCGGGATCTATATCGAACCTGAGTTCAAAAATGTCTTCGGATGGAATCTTCGTGGAGGGCTTCGAATTCACTCGTTTCCCAGTAAAGACAGTGGATTTATGGAGCCTAGGATTAGGGCTGTAAAAGTGAGAGAAAAGGACGAGTTTACAGTGGCTTTAGGATCATTTCATCAAGAAATTGTCGGTTTAACGGACCGCCGAGACGCATCTGGAGTTTTCACGGCATGGACATCTAGTCCGAACACTTTACCTGTCCCAGAAGCACTGCATGTCATTGTGGGCTATCGTAAGACGTTTTGGGGCAAATTTGATGTCAGCTTAGAAGGTTATGCAAAACGTCTACGCAACCTTTTTATACCCGAATGGACTGCGTACCCGCGCTTTACAACTAAAACTCAACCTGCTGAAGGGCGAGTCTACGGTGGAGATCTACGTTTTGAGTATCGCCAGGCACCATTTACGGGATTAATTACGTACGGGTTGTCGTCCGTCGAATACACCGCTAAACAAGAAAACATTGAACTTTGGTACGGGCAGGAAGAGCTGAAATTTCGACCGGCACATGACCGTCGGCACCAATTAAATGCAGTTGTTGCACTCGATTTTGGATCATTTGATTTGAATGTTCGATGGCAATTTGGTTCAGGTCTTCCATTTAGTCGGGCGCTTGGATTTGACGGTTTTACCGTTGTCGATGGAAATTTGGACGTGTTTTCAGATCCAGGAAGCAGGCGGGTTATTTACGAACGACCCTATAACGGGGTATTGCCAACGTATCATCGTTTGGATATCACAATACAAAAAAAGATACTTCTACCTCACGGTGTAGCTCTCTCTGGAATGTTGGGCGTTATCAACGTATACGACCGTATGAATCTATTTTATTTGGACGTTTTTACACTTCGTCGAGTTAATCAATTACCGTTTGTACCAACATTTGGTCTAAAAATGGATATCGAATGAGATATCAAATTTATATCGTCGCACTGGCTCTCTCGAGCGGTTCGTTAATGATCCTTTTTTCGGGGTGTGATGAAACAGTAAACCCAATCTTGGGAAGCGATGAGACTTTTTCGTTCTATGGATTCTTTAATCCTCGCGAAGACACGCAGGCCATTCGTGTTTATTCGATCGATGGAATATTAAAACCTGAGACGAGTCAAAAACTAGATGCTATCGTTACTTCCAAAAACAAAAAAACCGGAGAAACGGTACTTTGGAGGGATTCGACCATTGTATTCAAAAACCAGACCGTCGGACACGTTTTTTATGCGCTTTTTCGACCCGAACACGGGGCTGAATACACGTTTGAAGCTCTGCGCTCTGATGGAAAGAGGGCCTATTTGGATTTGATCGTGCCTAATGATGGAGATGCCGAGCTAGTTAGCATTTTGTCGACCAGAAGCAGTGTCATTGCAGAGCTCCATTGGAAAAACGTGCCGAGAGTGCTTCAAGCTATAGCGACCTACTCGGTTAGAATACCTTTTCCTGATCGGAGCGACACCACTACCATTCGGGTTAGAATTCCAAGCGGTCAGGCACAACAGACTAGTTCGGGCGATTGGAAAGTAACTATACTGCCGTCAACAGACATAGGAACGATCTTTTCAACCTTGGTGCTACAGCCTGGTACAAGCCCAATACTTTTAAACGAAATTGAGGTAAGTGTTTTTGTCGTTTCGGATAATTGGGTCCCACCAACTGGTGCATTTGATGCCGATCTGCTCGTTCAACCTGGAACATTTGATAACGTCGAGGGCGGATTTGGATTTATCGGCAGCGGCTATTTTGATAATTACACTTTTGAATTGTCGGATAAACAGAAACAAGACGCAGGATTTGCGATCAAGTAATTCAATCCTCTTTTGGAATTGGGCTGAATCCTGTGAGAATGCAGTGCGTTCACGAAGTGATTCAAATTTGATTGAAACTTGGCGCAATTGGCTGGCCTATCGACCTCCGAACGTTTTCGGACTAAAACATTTCTAACTCATGCGTAGCTATTTGAAATCGTTTTTTCCCCTTTTGCTGGTTTTTTTGCTGGCAAACCCCGCCTTTTCGCAGCAAACGGATCCCATGACGGCTGGAATATTGTCGTTTCGGTCTGGTAACTACTCGGAAGCCGTATCACAATTTGAAAAAGCGTTGTCGGCAGATCCAAACAATGCTGAAGCTCACTTTTTGTTGGCTCGATTGTTTTGGGAAACAGACCTGAGGGACTCAAAACGTGCAAAGAAGGAAATCCAAGACGCTCTTCTAATAGAGCCCAACAACGTTCAGTATTTAGTTGCTTCATTGCAACAACTCAGGGAAGACGCAGCCTTTTTCTTTACTGATAAAACGAGAGAGCGTTTACGTCGCGATTTGGCAAAGAAGATAATAGTCCTTGATGAGACAAATTCGTTTGCACACGAGGAACTGGGTAAGACGTATATCCGAGATTTTTGGCGTTATAGAAATGCCTTGATGTATCCAACGTTGACTTTTAACGAGTATAAATATCGAGGTTCAAGTGAGCCTGATCCGATGGCTACTCGGCTTTTGGATGATTTACGAGATCTAGAAGAGGCCACTGGTCAGGCGGCATCCGACGTTCGCACTGAGCAAATGGGCAGCGTTGAGGCAAATTGGGACCCTAGCTCCATTTTTATGGCGGACGAGTTTGATGTTGACGCTCTTAAAAAGCAAGGATTTCCGGTTATGGATATGTCCGGAAGAGCCCAAGTTGCATACGACAAAGCGATTGTTCACCTCAACGCATCGTTAGAGTCTGACCCACGACAGCGTTCAGTTTATGACCATTTGATGGAGATTTATTCCCTTAAAGGGGAATTTGATGAAGCCCTGAAAATGCTCTCTCAGATGTATGTGTTTTTTCCGGAGGATTTGAAATTATGGACCTATTTGGGATATGCGCATTATCATTCGGGCAATTTGGAGGCTGCATCAAAGTCATTTGAAACGGCGTTCCGGTATATGGATGAAACCACATCCTACGCCTACACTCATTTAGAAAGCATCCTTCCAGCAGATGAACTCAGGCTTTATGAGCAAGACCCTGCAGCTTATGCAGCCCGTTTCTGGATATCCAAAGATCCTAGATACCTCACTCCGTACAATGAACGGAAAATTGAACATTATGCTAGGTTAACCTACGCGGATCTGCTTTATGGAGCTCCTTTGGTTGACCTGAAAGGTTGGAATACCGAGCGTGGACAGATCCTCGTCCGATATGGCATACCGCAAGGAGACGTAGTCATCATTCCTCGTTCGGGATCTGGAGTTAGAAACAGTACACCTGCCGATGACGGGAATTCTGCAAGTTTGGCCATACAAGTGGGTAGGTCAGGTACCGGCCATGACATGATGGAAGAGGCCAACACGTACAATATTTGGGACTATGGCGAATTTAAGTTTGTCTTTGAAGATCCGTTTCGGAATGGAGAATATCGTCTGTACAGTCCAAGCGCAGCTGATTTAACGGCTGGCGGACTCCCTTGGGTGAATGATTACACGATCAAAGCCAAGGAAACCATTAAGAGGACCCCCGAGAGATATACCTACAAAGCTCCTGGTCGTCAGATTGAGTTGCCCTTTGTCGTGGCATCGTTTAAAGGCAAAACAAATAATACCGATGTGTATGTAAACTATGCGATCCCGATCACGACTGCGTTTAATCCGAAACAAGAGTTTATTAATGTGACCGCCAGTGCAGGTACGTTTGTGGTAGCTGAGAATCGGGACATGTTGGTAGAACGGAGGCGAACCATTTATGGGCTTCCAACCTCACAGGTGGTCCAATTTGATGAATCAAATTTGTGGGTAGACACCCAGATGATGTCTACACCTCCAGGACACCACGAAGTATCTGTCGAATTTGAGACTTCTGGTGGATCAACGGTGGCTGTTCAGCGCCGTGAGGTTGACATACATGACTTTTCGGGAAGTCAATTATCCATGTCTGATATTCTGCTCGCCTATCGAATCGAAGAAACGGACAACGGAAAACCGATTGTGGCGACGGATATATTCCGGAATAACTTGAGCATTCAGCCTGCTCCATGGACCGTATTTGCGCTCGATCAACCGATGTACATCTATTTTGAGGTCTACAACCTGACTCTTGGGAGCGATGCACAGGCTCGTTATGAAGTGGAAGCCACTCTTACTCCAAAAGACAGTGGAAGTGGCGTAGGCAAGCTGCTAAGGGGACTATTTGGAGGTAGCAAGGGAGGAGTATCTACTGGCGTGCCCATTTCGGTATCGTCTACGACCGACGGCCAATATTTGATTTTAGATGCTCTAAATCAGGAAACGGGACTTTTCATCCTGAAAGTCAAAATCAAAGATACCGTTTCTGGCAAGGAAGTCGAGATGGAAAAGGATCTATTCCTTGAATAGGTTGACTCCTAACGTTTTGATTTCGCGGCTTGGGAAACGAATTGATCCATGTCTCGAACTAAACTTTTAAGCGACGCTTTGTACGTTCGTACACTTTCTTGCAGTGATGGATCGGCAATGCCTAAAATCTGAACGGCCAATATGCCGGCGTTTTTGGCATTTCCGATTGCGACCGTGGCAACTGGCACTCCGGATGGCATTTGCACGATAGAAAGTAAAGAGTCCATTCCGTCTAGATGTTTTGTGGGTACAGGAACGCCTATGACTGGAATGGGAGTCGAAGCCGCAATCATGCCCGGAAGGTGAGCCGCGCCTCCGGCACCAGCAATAATGACTTTCAATCCTCTTTCAACTGCTGAGGAGGAATACTCATACATAGCCTCAGGAGTGCGGTGAGCGGACAGGACTCTAGCTTCAAACCCTACGCCGAACTCCGACAATATGTCGGCAGCAGCCTCCATAATAGGCCAATCAGATTGGCTTCCCATTGCGATCCCAACAAGTACTGGCTTTATGGTGGACATGTTTGGCTTGAGTTTTAGTAAATGATTCAGTTTAAAGCGTAATAATACCAGCGGCTTGTTCTGCTCTGATGCGTGCGGTATGTGTGTCATTTGCCGTGACGGTAACATGACCCATTTTACGATTTGGACGTGTTTCCGTTTTCCCGTAAACATGTACGGACGTTCCAGGAATAGCAAGAGCTGCCATGAGTCCCGTGGTCTGGGCTAGGCCCTCTCTTTTGCCAAGTAAATTTATCATAACTGCTGCAGGCACCCGTAAAGAGGGGTCGCCTAATGGCCAATTCAATATGGATCGGACATGATTTTCGAACTGAGAAGTATGGCAGGCTTCAATCGTGAAATGTCCGGTATTGTGCGGTCGCGGTGCCAATTCATTTACCATTAGGTGACCGCCATCTAATTCAAAAAATTCAACTCCTAAAAGGCCTACGACCGAAACGGCATCTGCAGCAGCAAGTGCCAATTTTTCTGCGGATAATTTGGTAGATTCGGAAACAGGGGCAGGGGCAGTTACAGCATGACATCGATGGTCTTTTTGTTCGGTATCCACAACCGGATAAACAACACTTTCGCCACTGGCTGACCGAGCCACCATAACTGCCAATTCCCTCCTGAAGGGGACGAATGACTCAATTAGAAGGCCATCATCGGCAGATAGAGCCTGCCAAGCCTGCTCCAGATCAGCTTCAGATGTTACGGTAGCATTTCCGTAGCCATCGTATGATCCTTCAAATCTTTTTGCGACGACCTTTTTGCCAAACAGGGAAAAAGCCGCTTTCGCCTGGTCAAGTGTCGCACATATTTTGTATTCGGAGACGGGAATCTTGGCGCGATCCATTGCCTGTTTTTGACGCCCTTTGTGGCGAATGATGTGTAATGTATCAGACGAGGGCCATACATGCGTATTGTTACCACTTACAGCTTCTGCAAGCTCGGCTGGAGCCCATTCGCTCTCTACCGTAACCACGTCGCAGTCCCTAACAAACGCTGCCATCACTGTCGGGTCATTCCAATCCCCTATGGTTGATTCTCCTATGTGAGATTCAGGGCCGGAAGCGCTGGGGGACAACGTTTTAACTCGAATGCCAAGCTGAATAGCTGCAATAGCCGACATGCGTCCAAGTTGTCCGCCGCCGAGTATGCCAATAGTTGGAAAGGAAGAGAAATTCTTCAAAAAATGCCTTAAAAATGGACGTTATTATTCTGACAGCAATTGATCGAGCATCATTTCGTCCTCGACCAAGACCTGTCGTGCTTTTGAACCTTCAAATGGCCCAACGATTCTAGCATCTTCCAACTGGTCTACGATTCGAGCTGCTCTTGAATAACCTACGGCAAGCTTTCGTTGTAACAAGGAAACAGATCCCTGCTGAGCCCGCACAATGATACGAGCAGCATCAACGAATAGCTCATCTTTCGGCCCCCCAAGGCCAGACAAAGAAGCTGGGCCAGAAACTTCCTCAATAGATGGAAGCAGGTACGGCCCGGGGCCTTCTTGATCACCTATAAATCCAGTCAGCCTATCAATTTCAGAATTTGTGACAAAAGGGCCTTGTAATCGAGTAATTCGGCTCCCGAGCATATACAATAAGTCTCCGTTACCTACTAGGCCCTCGGCTCCATTTTGATCTAAAATAGTACGAGAATCGATCTTTGAAGCCACTTGGTACGCAATTCTTGAGGGGAAGTTGGCCTTGATTAATCCCGTGATGACATCGACTGATGGGCGCTGGGTGGCCAGGATTAAGTGAATTCCAACGGCTCGGGCCATTTGGGCAAGTCGGGCAATCGGGCCTTCAATGTCCTTGCCGGCGGTCATCATGAGATCGGCCAACTCGTCCACAATTACAACGATATATGGAAGTAGACGATGACCGTCTTCGGTACTTAAACTCCCTGATCGAAAACGTTCGTTATATTCCTTCACAGACCTGACGCTAGCCATTGAAAGAAGGTCGTACCTGCCTTCCATTTCCTTCTCGCAACTCTTCAACGTGCCAAGTGCCTGAGAAAAATCGGTAATAATGGCGTCTTCCGCTTCAGGCGGCATGGCAACATAATGAGACGCTATTTGGGCGTAGGCGGACAATTCGATTTTTTTAGGATCGATCATCACAAACTTTAAGAGGGAAGGAGGAACTGAATAGAGTAGGCCTGCGATGAACGTGTTCACTCCAACTGATTTACCGGATCCCGTCGCACCAGCAATTAGCACATGCGGCATCTTAGTTAAATCCTGGAGTACGATATCTCCCTCAATTGACTTTCCAAGAATCAGCGGAAGCTGCATGTCATTTTCTTGAAAAGTCCTAGTCTCAATAATGTCACGAATCTTGACCAATTCTCGGTGTCTGTTAGGGATTTCAACGCCAATGGCAGATTTTCCTGGAATTGGAGCAATCATGCGAATGCCTTTGGCCGCCAAAGCCATGGCTAAGTCGTTTTCAAGCGATGTGATTCGGCTGATCTTTACGCCTGGTGCAGGCGTCAATTCATAAAGTGTTACAGTGGGGCCCACGACCGCTTCGATTCCAATTATGTCAATATTATAGGTCGCAAGTTTGTCCAATAATATTTGCTTGTTCTCTTCGAGCTCGACATAGTCAATCTTGTGTTTGGTTTCTGGAGCGTATTCAAGAAGATCCAAACCAGGCATGATAAAGCCATAGTCCGAGCTGGAGAGCACATTGCGTGAGGCTCTTTTGGCCTTTTCTTCAACACGCTGTTCGTGAACTACAATTTCAAAGTCGTCTGAATTATCTTCATTTTCTACCGAAACAATTTTAGGAGCACCGGGCCAAATGGATAGCGGTAAACGTGTCGAGGATCCCAAACCAGATGTTGATTCGCTGTCTGGGGAAGAGTCCGAAGAACGACTAAATTTATCCTCGGGAAATTGACTTCGTTTCAGGCCGCGTTCTTCTGCAGCTTTTTTAAGCCTGGCTTCTTCGCGTTGACCGGCTTCCGTTTTTTTAGAGACCTCTCGATCTTTCCGAGTTTCCTGCAAAAGTTGATCCCGGGCTTCTTTACGTTCCTCTTTTCGGACCGTTCTCGTAGCCCATCTTTCGCCAAAACCCTTTCGAATGGATAGGAAGCGGTTTTCGACCCGGTCAAGAGTTCGCTGAACATCTCGATCAACCAACAATAACATCGATATGGTTAAGGCAGAAATAATGATGATAAAGGATCCAATCGAGCCGAAAATTCGCTGCATCCAACCTGCGGCGCCAAACCCCCATTCTCCACTGTAAACAATTAGATCGGTATGCGATGTTATCGAAATCCAGCCAAATAACGTAGCCAGCACATAAGCAGCCGAAATAATCAGCAAGGACGTAAATCTTAAATGAGAAGTTGTGCGGTGCCTAAACCACGCATAACCCCAGGAAACACTCACCGCAGGCAACGCGAGGGAGCAATATCCAAGGAATTTTGGAACTAGGAACAATGCTATAGCGCCCCCGGTCAGCCCAAGCGCGTTTCCGGCGTTTTTTGAGCCTGGAGCCAAAAGAGAGTTCCACGAAAATCGCTGCGCCAGCAGATTATCGGCTACATCGTAGGTAAGAATGGCCAATGTGATCAGGACAGAAACAAGGATCAATATAATTCCCAACACCTCGCGTTTGCGCTGAGGAGAAACCAAAGGACTCTGGTCACTTTGTTTGGGCTTGGTTGTTTTTCTTTTCTGTACGTTCGTGGCCATGTCGGAATCTACGGTGTTCTAGCTCTACCCGCCAATCTGGGTTCGTTTAATTAGATATGAAACGGGGGTTTTTGAACAGTAGCTGAAAATATTTTTCCGCGCGCTGAAATTTGAATCTGTGACCCCGGTGCTGTGAATTGAGGATCATTCTTAACATATCCCATCCCAATACCAGTGCTCAGAATGGGGGATTGAGTACCACTAGTAACTTCCCCAATCGTTCGACCAGCAGAGTCTTGAATTTCGTATCCATGACGAGGTATTCCCCTTTCTTTAACGACGAATCCAACTAATTTCATGGAAGGGCCGGTTTCTTTTATTTTGGCCAAAACAGCTTTTCCATTGAAATTGGGCTTATCCAATTTCGTTACCCAACCTAATCCTGCCTCAATCGGATTATGATTTTTGGATATATCGTTGCCATGCAAACAATACCCACTCTCTAACCGAAGTGTATCCCTAGCGCCTAGGCCAGTTGGTTTGATACCAAACTCTTGACCTGCTGTAAGAAGCGCATCCCAAACAATTGGAGCATCTTTGGCAGAGCAATATAATTCAACCCCAACTTCTCCTGTGTACCCAGTTCGAGAAACGATGACACCCTCAAGGCCAAGGAAGGCATTGGCTTGCGGGGTTGCGAAATGATAATACTTTAGAACTGAAGCGTCAAAACCCGTAGCTTTTTGCAAAATGTCAAAAGATGCCGGCCCCTGCAGGGCCAAAAGGCCATATTTGGCCGATTTGTTGACTAAAACAGCGTTGGCGGTGTTGTTTTGCTGCATCCATGCCCAGTCTTCGTCAATATTACCCGCGTTAATAACTAACAAGTAGTTCGATTCACTTATCCGATAGACCAAAAGGTCGTCGATGATACCACCTTCCAAATTACACATTGCGGTATACAGAGCTTTGCCATCATACAGTGTGCTGATATCGTTGGTGACCAGATTTTGAATAAACGCCATGGCGTTAGGGCCAGTAACGCTTACTTCTCCCATGTGGCTGACGTCGAACAAGCCAGCCTGTTTTCGAACGGCATGATGCTCATCGATTATGCCGGTGTACTGCACCGGCATCGAATATCCCGCAAAAGGAACCATTTTCGCCCCCAACTTGATGTGCTGATCATTTAAAGGGGTATTTTTTAAAGGCGTATCTGACACGATGGTAGTAGAAAATGGGTTAGACAAATAAGAAGGCTCTTCAGGATGTGAAAATACGCTGATTTGCGGTGTAGGACAACGACTATAGAGCTTCTGTTGTTACAATTGATATGCTGAAAATCCAGCGGTGCCAAGAACTTGTACAGCTTGAGAAGCATCAAGCAAAGTATCGAATCCCAGACGAAACGTTCCACCGGTTCCCTCTCGAATTCGAAGTAGTTCAATGTCTTTAATATTCAGTTCAGCAGTGAACAAAGAAGTGGTTATTTCAACCAGTGCCCCGGGCCTATCAGACGCAAATACAAAGACGTCGGCAAGTGGCTTTAAAAATCCCTTGCGATCTGTTGGAATGAAATCGCGGGTTTGTTCTGCGTCTTGAAACTGTCGATGTACCATTGCAAGATCACCAGAAATCAAATTGTTCTTAATGACGTCAATTTGATCTTGCAGGAGGCCCAAGGCGGTGATAATCTCGTCTTCGTTGCTTTCCAAAATGTCTCTCCACATTTGAAATGGCGAGGAGGCAATTCTGGTCATGTCTCGAAAACCGCCGGCAGCCAAAAGAAGCACTTCAGGATCATCTATGCGAGCCTTACCGGCAAGATTGACCAACAAAACGGACATTAGT
>ERZ890510.2096-NODE-2096-length-11775-cov-5.102218_pt1 | contig 11775 bp, 8 predicted proteins | sample MGYA00521265_ERZ890510 | MGnify/ENA primary metagenome ERZ890510 (study PRJEB32303, sample SAMEA104408624) | aquatic metagenome | biome: Brackish water; feature: Chemocline; material: water | place: Baltic Sea | collected 2014-10-26T21:54:00 | depth 110 m ...
GGTCCAGGACGGGATCGAGGTCGGCGCCCGCGCCACCTTCGGGTTCCTCAACGACGGGGCCGACAGTTTCTCGTCCCTTGTCCTCGGTGCCAAGTACGGTTGGCGCGAGGACACAGCCGTCACCCTCAGCCTGACGCCGCTGAACGAGGCTGAGGAGATTGGCGTGTCCCTGGGCGTGTTGAACACGCAGACCTTCCCCGAGTTCGACCTCGATTCGCAGCTGCATATCGGCCTGCTGGACGCGTACGCGCCGGTGGGCATCGCCATCGCCTTGCAGCTGCGAGGGTCGCGCCAGGTCCATAAGCAGGCCATCGCCTACTTGGACATCGATGTGACCACCAATACGGACGACGCCGGTGAATACCTCAGCGTCTTGGCCGGCCCCAACGTGGACGTCACCTTAGGGGACGGGTTGAAAGCGAACGCGGGCTTCTTCGGGAGCATGGCCTCCGGTGCCTTCGCCCCAAACACGGAGTTGGGCTTCCGACTCACGGTATTCAAGGAGTTCGAGCTCGAGTAGCCGACCACCACAGGTCGGTGAAGAATTCAAGGGGCGACGACCGTGGTTGTCGCCCCTTTTTTTGTGTCGGGTGGATGGATCAAGACTGTGCCGTTGGCCCCCTCACTCCACTCGGCTGCATCCTGCTGCTGTTGCTTCTATCCGCAACGAAGTCTGACGCACATGCACCAGGAGTGCTGTGCATAAACAAGGGAGGAATGCTCACGCCTATCGATGACAATGGAGAACCGATTGTAGGATGGTTCACGATGGTCTCTGAAGGCGAGCCTCGAGTGGGATTCGACGACTTCTCGCGTTGGCCGATCACTTTGAAGGGGCCACGGACCGGCGTCGCCTGGAACAGCTGTGCCGGTACGTCGTTCGTACCCCGGTGGCCTCGGGTCGACTGCGGTTCATCCATGCACAGACGCTGGAGTTTACCTTGAAGACGCCGTGGGCGGACGGCACTACGGCGCTGCTGCTGAGCAGGCAGCCTCAGACTACCTCAGCTGGGTGCCCTCGTGCTCGAGCCAGGCCTCGATTGCGGCGAGACCGTTCCCGGTGGCCATGCCTGTATCCACCTGGCCTGCCAGATCAGGACCCCAATGCTGTCCCGAATACTGACCCAGAGCGTGGATGATGGCCCCGTGCCAGGGCTTCCCGGCGGCATCGATCTGCCAGTGGCCGATGAAACTCGCCATCTCGCCGGCCATCTGCTCGAAGAACCGATCCCCCGTGGCGCGGGCCAGGCCCAGCAGGGGGCCGATAGCCTTGGCCGGGCCGATGGGGTAGAGCAGGGGGAAGTCGTTCATGCGGCACGCCTGGCCACCCCGGGCCACGCCCCGGTGGGCGTTGGGCAGGTCGTAGAAGTAGGTCCAGGCCAGACCAAAGGCGGTCGCCTGACGACACGAGGTCAGCACATCGGCATCGCCCGTGGCAGCGTACAGAGGCTCCAGACCCTCCAGGGCGTACCAGGCGGCTTCGCCGTCGGTGCATTCCGCCGCCTGCGGCCTGGCATCCACCATCTGATTGTAGTACTCGAACCGGGCGATCTCCGGGGCCACGGCGCGGGCGAGGGCCAGGGCGCGCTCGAGCCAGGTGTCGTCGCCGGTGATGGCACCCAGTCGGGTCCACAGGCTGCAGACCACGACCCGGGCGGTGATGCGGTGGGACTTGCTGTTCAACTCACGGTTCTCTTCATCGAAGAGATCCTGCACATCGCCGTCAGCGCCTTGATGCCGGGCGAGGAAACCGGCCATGGAGGTGGCGGCGTCGAGCCAGGCCTGCCGGGCGGCCGGTGCGGGATAGTCGGGCGCACGCTGGTAGAGTTGCAGGAGTTGACTGCCAGTATGGCCCAGGCAGTGCGTCCAGATGCGGCTGCCCGGTTGATGGTCGAGGAGGAAGTCGCCGAAGCGAGTACCGTCGGAGCGATCGAAGTACGGAGCGTCGGGACCGTCACCGCGGCGGAACAAGTGCAGACTCCGGCTCATTTCGGTCACGTATGGCAGCAGGCCCGCATCCCCGGTGCGCTGCCAGTAGCGCACGGCGCCCTGCCACATCTCAACGGCAATGCCCTCGCCCCAGCCCAGATCGAAATACCCACTCATTTCGCCTCGCTTGCGGGCCGGGCCAGTCTGGGTGTGGACCCACATGTTGGAAAACCAGCCGCGTCCCTGTCCGAGGGCGTCCGGCTCCCAGAGCTCGCAGTGGTCGTAGAAAGCAGCGATGCCCCGAGCCACTTGTGCCAGATCGGGCCGGACCTGTGGCTCACACAACAGCAGGGAAGCGGCCAGGCGTTCGGCCTCCAGCAGGGCCACCTGACCGGGTCCCAGGCGCGTGGCGCCGATAACCTCGGTGAGGGTCACTTCATCGCCGGTGTCCATCGTGATGAGATCCGGCTGCCCCGGGCCGCGATAGAGGATGGTTGGCCGTGGGCCCGTGTCCGGGTAATACACGCCGATCTCCAGGCTGCCATCGGCTGCGGCACCAGCGCAGTCCAGCGTGCCGGCACAGGTGCGCTTGTCCAGGCCATACAGGGCCACGACCTCATCGTCGTGCCAGACGTGGAACGGGAAGGGCAGGGCCCAGTCGACGGGAAGTCGGCAGGCCGGCGCCTGCGTCGCAGGCACCTCGTGGGCCCGCAGGCCATAGGTGTAGGTCGCTGTCTCTGGAGCCATGAGGCGGAAACCGGGGCAAATGGCCACCTCACAGGGACGCAGGAAACGGTAGGTCTGGGTGCGGCGCACCCAGGGCTCGCCGCTGGCCACGGTGATGGTTTCCCAGGCCCTCCAGCCATCGCCCTCGCCGGCCATCCACACTTCGAAGCCGCCGTCGTCGCGGCGCTGGATCTTGCGTTGCCGCGCCGGGATCGCGCCAAGGGAAGTGGTGAACTCCCGTGCGGACGACGCCTCAAGCAATGGACGCCAGCCTGTTGGCGACGTCACTGCGATCGCCGCCAGCCAGTACTCATTGCCATCTGCATGAGAGGACTCGGCCAACTCCAGCTGCACCAAGCCATTGTCGAGAATATCTGCGGTCATCAGATCTGCCGTCACGCCACCTACTGCAGTCGCCCGCGCGCCAACAGCGGCCAGACCGTCTCGACGATGCCATCACGCACGCCGTAGATCTCGTCGTGCAACACCACTGTGGTGTCGACACACCCGGGCACAAAGCGCAGCAATTCGGCAACACGCGGCGACTCGGTGGCATTCTCCAGTTCGATCTTGCCATGCTCGGCGGAGAACGACGACGCCCGCACCGGTCCCACATCGAGCAACTGCGGCGTCTCTGAGTCGGCGCTCATGGTTTTTTTGCCGGCATCACAGATGATCCGTGTCGGCGTGGGTCGGCTCGTCACCGTCGACAGCACGGTCATCGCACACGGCAGGTCGAGACCGTACTGATTGCGGTAGACGAGATCGCTGAACACGCCGCCGCCCGCCTGCACCTCGGTGACGCCCGGATGAAAGGCGCTGACCCAGTAGGTTCCGGTGCCACCCGTGCTGATGATATCCACCGGCAGTCCTGCGGCGCGACATTGTGCCGCCGTCTCCATGACCGGATCCAGTGCCGCCGCCACGGCACGTCGCTTGGCCTCCGGCTCGGTGACGCGGAGGGCCAGCATCTCCCAGGCCGTCAGGCCGGCGAAGCGTACGCCCTGACGACCGGCGATGTGCCTGGCCAGCGCCAGCGAGGGTGCCCCCGGTTCGACACCGGCTCGGTCCATGCCGGCATTCACCTCCACCAGCAGGCGCACACACACGCCGAGATCACATGCGGCCCGATCGATCTGTTCGACATTGTCGAAGTCATCGACGGCGACGGCGACATCCGCCTGGCGTTGCAGATGTACCAGACGCGCGATCTTGCGTGCGCCCACGACCTGGTTGGCGACGAGGATGTCTTGGACACCGCCAGCAGCCATGACTTCTGCTTCTCCGAGCTTGGCGCAGGTGACGCCCACGGCCCCGGCACGCAGCATCATGTGGGCAATGGCGGGGGTCTTGATGCCCTTCATGTGCGGGCGCCATTGCACACCGGCTTCGTGCACCATGGTCGCCGCCATGCGTTGGATGTTGCTCTCCAGCGTCGGCATGTCGACGAGCAGGACAGGCGTGTCCAGCTCGGTTGCGGGCCGACCCACTGCATTCCACTGCGCCATGGATTCTCTCAGGTGTTTTGGGTAGGACCGGCTGCCGCCACAGGCAGCCGGCCGAGATGAATGATGGGGTCTCTTTGTCGAGGCGGTGCCTCACGTGGCAGATCGACGGGGTCACGGCTCAGGATGTTGCCGTTCACATCCATCCGCTCCACTTGCAGATCGATATTGGGACCCTCATATACGGGCAGGCCCTGCTGTCGCCGCTGCGCCTTCCAGTTCTGCAGCGCTTCTGCGAGAGCCTCTGCATCCCGCTGCTGGGCGCGGCGCACCACATCCATCAGCCGCGGTACATAGGACCCGAAACACAACCAGGTGAAGCGCCAGTCGGCGAAATGGCGGCAGCGTTCCGCCTGGCGCACAAAGGTCCCCTGCAGGTGTTGCTGGCAATAGGCGGCATACATCGGATCTTCCGTCATATCATAGGCCAGGGCCATCACCTGTGCACCGAAGTCGCCGGAGATACCCCACTGGGTCCAGTAGAACTCGTCATCCACCGGCCACAGCCGGGATCGATCCGTCAACAGCGTCCGCGCCATATCGGCGGTGACGAAGTTGTCCGTCAGGTGCTCCCACAACAGGTACTGCGCTTCGGCGAGCACGTGTTGCCGCAGCCGCTCGCTGGGAAACAGGCGCAGGGCCGCAGCAAAGGGGGGATACATGTCGCGTGCATGTCCAACGGGTGGTGTCTCCGGTTCGACCACTGCCTCGTCGCCGCGCGGGCCCCGAGTGTAGAGGCTCACGGGGTAGTACCCGGGCCTCGGCAAGGCCTGCAAAAACCAGTTCAGGGAGCGTTCGGCAAGGATACCGTACTGCTCGCACCAGGTTGCCTGGTAGACGTCAAGCAGGATCGTCAGCGGTCCCGTGTACTCCCGGTGCAGCGCCGCGTCGCGACAGGACAGGATGCCCGCCGGCTCCTGCGTGCGCACGACCCAGTCGGCCGCCGCCACCGCCACCTCCAGTTGCCGTCGGTCACCGGTGAGGTAGTAGTCGAGCAGAATGCCGCCCACCATCGTGTGGGATGGACTGGGTCCCCCCGTCCACTGATGGGCATTGTGATAGTGCATGAGACCGACCCGCTTGGGATCGTCGTGGGCGTGGATGATGCACACGTCGGCGACGCAGCGGGCATAGGCGCTGGCAAAGCGGAAGGCGCTGCGGTCGCCGGTGCGCAGGTAATTGCCCCAGGCACCCAGGATCTGATCGTTCGTCTCGTTGTTGTACGGACCGACATGGCGCAGAGCCCGTACCGGATCGACGTCCTTATAGTGCACCCACGCCACCGCCGGACCCGCAGAGTGTGAACACACGGCATTGCCGTAGCGCATCATGCCATAGAGTCGGCCACGCACCTGCGGCGCCAGCGCCACAGAGGCAAAGATCTCATCGAGGCCGCGATCGATCAGTTCGTACTGTGGCTCGCCGGCATGATGAAAGTGACCGAAGGCACCCGTAGCACAGGCATACGCCGGAGCCGCGGGCGCCAGCAGCGGCTGCTGAAAGGCGGCAGCCAGGTTCTCGGCCTCTTCGTCTTCGATCGAACCTGCAGCAAACCGCAGCAGGATGTTCGTCGTCTTGGCAGCCCCCCTGCCGTTGTCGATGCCGGTGTCGTTGTGTGATGCCGCCCGTTCCGGCGCATGTTTGGCGACCATCGCCTCGACCCAGAGCAGGCTCTCTGGATCCTGCACATCAAAACTTTTCAGATTGAGCGGCGCCGTCGGATTCTGCTGCAACAGGCGCACAACTTCAGCTTCGTCCCGCGTGCCACCAAAACGGAGAGCCGTCTCCTTGAAGGGTGTAGTGAATGCCAGCGGCGGCATGCTTCCGGGCCAGATCTGCACATCAAGCCCTGTGGCGTCCACAACGAACCCCTTGGGATACTCCTGCCATGCATCACGAATGACAGCAAGGACACCCCCGCCATCCCTGCTGCTGAGACTGGCCCAACCACGAGTGCGTGTGCCGGTGGTGCCGGCCATGTCGCCCGTGACTTCATAGTGTTCGTCGTCCCGTTGCAGGAAGCACATGTCGCCCGAGCTCTCGTGAACTCCATCGACGCCACCCACGGCGGCGCGGGTTGGCTCGCCCGCCGGCGGCAGGTGGACACCGATGCCGGCAAGCTCCACGAGGTCTGGATCCTGATCAAAAACGAACGTGTGCTGCAGTCGTACCTCCGGTCGTCCTGCGGCAAAGTGCAGTCGCAGGATGTAGGGACAAAAGCGCAGGCCCTGTGCCGTAGCCAGGTGGCCACGAACACAGATACAGCTGCGCAACGGCCCCTGCTCCTCGACGGCAATCGTCGCCGGCAGGTGACCGGACGCAAAGAGCTGTCCATGGCCGTCGACCATCGTCAAGCGCAGCCCGTCGCCGTCCGCCCACAGCCGCTTCCAGCCCTCGCCATCACGAACACGGACATCTGTCAGCAGCGCCTCCGGCGTCATTCGTGCCCGTAGCGCACCCGTATCGATGGTCACGGATGTGCCGTCCCTTTCGATGCGAACGGGATGCAGCGGCGTCGGAGACACTGCGTCAGCGCCGTACTCGAGAACCAGTTCCGCATCACCTGTCGCTACAGCCGTTGCGGCAACCGTTGCAGCCACCGTTGCCTGGAAATCGACGAGCAACCAGCGCACCGAATGCTGCTCGGCGTCCCATGTTGTCAAGCTGTGCGCCTGCGTCGGCAGCGGCCTGCCCGTGGCATCAACAACTCGCACCGGCGTGTCGAGCGGGAGTTCTCCCTCGGCAAAGGGGATGCCCTGCGTGATCGGCCAGTTCTCGTACGTGGTGTCCGCTCCCCCGGAGAGGCGCAGAGGAATCCGTTTCATCCTGTCACGCTCCTGAGATGGCGGTTCTGATCCTGTCACACAAATCCCTCAGCAGAGCATCCCTCGCAGCGGTGGCAGATGTCGCATTCGGTATGATCACGTCCGCGTACTGCCGCGCCGGGAGGATGTAGCGCTGATAGCCGACCATGACACACTCACGATTGTAGTGCAGTATGGTGTCACGGCTGCCACCGTAACCGGCGGCGAGGTTGCGCTGCGTGCGGCGTATGAGCATCTCATCGACGTCGGCGTCGACGAAACATTTGATATCCATCAACTGGCGCATCTCGGGGTAACAGAGCGCCAGGTGCCCGTCGAGGATGACGACATCCACGCCAGTGGGCGTGGCGCAGGCAGCGACCATCTCATCGACCAGCAGGGAGTCGGGGCGGTTGTAGTCCGCACAGTCTTTGGCGTGGTGGGCAGAGTAGTATCTGGGCAGGTCCGCGGCAGGTTTGAAGAAGCGATCGAGGCCCCTGACCTCGACCCGCAAAGGCGCAAGGGTGGCAGCCATGGCAGCGGCGATGGTTGACTTGCCGGCACCGCTGCCCCCGGCCAGGCCGATGGTGATCTGCCCGGGGATGTGTTGCTCCAGTTGCCGGTGCTCGAGAGGTACGTTAGTCATACAGGCCACGGAATCAGGTCGCTGCAGCGTTTGTTCATCGAGGGCGCTTACGATAAGCTGCCGGCAGCCCGGGCGACAGGAGGGGCCTCATCACAGGAGAGAACGATGGAACGCATCATACTCAAAGGGACGGGGGCGACCGTATCCCGTCTCTGTCTCGGCACGATGACCTTTGGCGCCCAGGCCGACGAGGCAACATCCCTGCGCATGGTCGACGCCGCCCTCGACGGTGGCATCAACTTTTTTGACACGGCCGATGCCTACGGCAAGGGCCGCTCGGAGGAGATCCTCGGCAAAGCGCTGTTGGGCCGGCGCGACCGGGTGGTCCTGGCCAGCAAGGTGTGTAATCCCATGGGGCCGGATGCCAGGGATGGTGGTCTGCACCGCTGGCATGTGATCCGTGGTGTCGAAGCCAGTCTCAAGCGCCTGCAGACGGATTGCCTCGACATCTGCTACCTGCACCGCCCCGATCGCAACACCCCCATGGAAGAAACACTGGCAGCGATGGACACCCTCGTGCAGCAGGGCAAGGTGATCTACGTGGGCATGTCGAACTATGCCGCCTGGCAGGTCTGCCGCGCACAGTGGTTGTGCCAGCTGCACCATTGGGCGTCACCGGTCGTTGTGCAGTTGCCGTACAACCTGATCACGCGTGCCGTCGACGAGGAGTGTGCGGAGTTCACCCAGAGCATGCAGGTCGGCGTCGCCGCCTACAACCCGCTGGCAGGCGGTCTGCTGACAGGCAAACATGCACGTGAGGGCAGTCCCGCCAAAGGCACACGCTTCGCGATGAACAAGGATTACTACGGCCGTTTCTGGCACGAGAGCAACTTCAACGCCCTCGAGGAACTCGGCCGCATTGCCGCCGACGCCGGACGCAGTCTGACCCAATTGGCCCTGCAGTTCCTGCTGTCACGCAACGTCGTCGACACCGTTATCGTCGGCGCCAGTCGCCTGGAACATCTCGAGCAGAACATCGCCGCCGCCGAGGGCCGGCTGGACGAGGCCACTCTCGCTGCCTGTGATGCCGTGTGGCAGCAGCTGCGTGGCGACCACTTCCGCTACAATCGCTGAAACTGGAGGCGAACCTGATGGCACTTCACGACTGGCGTGATCACGTCTGCCTGTGCGCCTCCTTCGACAGTTCGATGGATGCGGATCTGAGTCGCGGCGATGGCCGGGCGACCTGGAACGGCGACGTTGTCCGCTGGGACGCTGGCGCCGGCCGTTTCGGCGGCGCTCTGGTCTTTGCCGCCGCCCATCACGGGTGGGCGGAAGACGAATTCACCTTCCCCGCAGCGGGCAATTTTCCCTATGCGCAGCAGGATTTCTCCGGCACCATCTCGCTCTGGTTGAGCGGCGATCCGGACGCCGAACTGGCGGCCGATGTGCCTGTCGATCCTTTCCACATCAGCCGCCATGCCGCCGACGGCTCCTTCTATCTGGACCTGACACGCCCCGACGACGACCGCTACGGCTCGCCACGGAAGCTTCGCTTCGGGCTCTACAATGACAGCCCGGAACAGAGCCGTTTTGTCGGGGGCCAGCTCATCGTCGTCGGCGAACTGAACTGGCGGTCGGATGACTGGCATCACGTAGTGGCCACCTGGAGCCATGCCAACAGCGGGCACCAGGATGGCTGTGCCAACCTCTACATCGACGGCGTACGACGGGGCTGGATGACGGGCTACCGCCACCAACTCACCTGGGATGTGGAACAACTCACAATCGGCCTCGGCCAGCGCTACGCCGGCAGGATCGACGAATTGCTGATCCTGGATCGTGATCTGTCCATCGAGGAAGTCACCGAACTCTATCACCGCCCCGCCCCACTTCTGGAGCCGCTGCCATGACCATCAGAAACCTCAGCCCACAACGCATGTTCGCCGACCTCGTCGCCAACCGCACGCCCGAACTGGCCTTCGCTGGCAAGGACAAGCGCCAGTTTGCCGCCTGGAAACGCAAGGCCCTGCCCCGAGTGCTCGCCTGCCTGGGGGATGCACCCGGTTCTGTGCCGCTCAACGCACAGTTGCTGGCAGAGTGGGAACACAGGGGCCTGCGCCGTCAGCGCTGGATCATCGACGTCCAGCAGCACCTGTCGGCGACCTTGCTCGTCAACCTGCCCGCCGATCTGCAGCGCGGCGAGAGGCGTCCTGCCATCCTCTGCTGCCACGGCCACGGACCCTTCGGCAAAGAGCCGGTCATGGGCAACGATTCCAGCCCGGACATGGCTGCCAACATCGCCCAGCACCGCTACAACTATGGCGAGGAGATGGCACACAAGGGTTTCATCACCTACGCCATTGACTGGATCGGTTTTGGCGAGCGCAACGATACAGCCAAACACAACCACCATGCCGGCGTGGGGGGACGCGACTGGTGCAACGCCCTGTACCTGCACGCGACCATGCTCGGCATGACGTCGATCTCCATCAACGTCGTGCACGGCAAGGCGGCAACCGACTTCGTCACCTCCCTGCCACAGGTCGATGGCGAACGTCTGGGTGTGATGGGCCTGTCCGGTGGCGGCACGATGACCCTGTGGATGTCGCTGTGCGACGAGCGCTTCCGCGCCGCCGAGATCATCTGTTACAGCGATCTGTGGGCGGCCTTCGGCATCCGCGACAACAACTACTGCGGCATGCAGGTGGCGCCAGGCCTGTTCAAGCTGGTGGACCTGCCGGACTGCCAGGGCCTGATCGCACCCCGTCCCCTGTTGATCGACATCGGCGCCAATGACACCTGCTTCAAGGTGGACACGGCCCTGGCCTGTTATCGTCAGGTGGAGGCCATCTACGGCGCCGCCGGTGCTGCAGACAACCTGGAACTGGATCTGCATCCCGGCGAACACGGCTGGGGTGGCAATCGTTCCGAGGCCTTCTTCAAGCGACACCTGGCGTTCTGAGCCGCCGACCTGTCTGGCGCCAGATCAGGGATACTTGGCGCGTCGATACCCCCAGGCGAAGACGTCACCATCGTAACCCTCGTCCGCCAGGGACAGATCGCTGAGAAACACCTCGGCCCCCCCACGCAGCCACGACTGTCGGGCTGCCAGTGCCGCCAGTTCGGGCTCGATCAGCTGCGCCATCGGGTACGGGGGGACATCGGTCTCACCGGCCAGGTACGGCAGCACCGCTTCCAGCAGTTTGCGGTACAGGGTCTTGGTATCACAGGTGATCTGTCGAACACCCTTGTCGGTGATCGCCGTAACGTGGAACGGCAACCAGGCACCTTCGCCGACTGCCACATACCCCAGGCGCCCATCAGCCCACGTGAGTTGCAGGTGTTTGAGGCCGGACACGCCGAGGTAGCGCACGGAGCGGATGCCGGGACCCATGAGTGCACTCAGCAGGCTGTAGGCGTGGATCCCGTAGTTGTATTCGTCGGTGCCACAGCCGGCGAAGGCTGATTGCACCTTGCCCCGTTCCGCGACCGGTTCCTGCAGATAACTGACGACCTCTGCGGCGTAGCGCAGACTCGAGCCACCCGTCACCCGGTGCCCTGCCGCCGCCCAGTCGAGCAGTTGCTGCGCGTCCCCCAGATTGCCAACGACTGGTTTGTCGAGCAACACGGATTTGCCCGCTTCAATGAAAGGCAGCGCTCGATCGACATGCCGATCCCAGTCGCAGGCATGGATGATCGCACAGTCCACATCGGCAACCATCTCTTCCAGTTCCGCGTAGACCTTTGGCACCGAGTGCTGCGCCGCGAAGTCGCGTACGTATTCGGCTGGATGGATGTCACCCGCATCGAAGATGCCAACGACCTCGTGACCGAGTTCTCGCTCGATGGGTATCCAGTTCTGCGGGTGTGACGTGTCGAGATCAACAATGCCGATGCGCATGGATCCTAGGCCTCCGCTTCTTCAACCACGGTGATCTGGTCGGGCCCATTCGGCACGACGCAGAGAAACTCGAACCGGTCCACCCCGCTCACACTGTAGGAGTGCGGCACGTTGGCCGGAATATGTACCGAATCGCCTGCCGTTACCTGCACCGTCTCATCACCGATGCGGATCGTCGCCGCCCCCGTCAGGACATACTGCCCGTGTTCGACCGTGTTCGTATGCAGCGGCATGCCGCCGCCCGGTTCCATGACGAAACGGCGAATGGCGAAGTGTGGCGACAGTTCTTCGCCGATCAGCACCTGCCGTGCCGTCGCTGTA
>ERZ890510.2097-NODE-2097-length-11772-cov-4.262781_pt1 | contig 11772 bp, 12 predicted proteins | sample MGYA00521265_ERZ890510 | MGnify/ENA primary metagenome ERZ890510 (study PRJEB32303, sample SAMEA104408624) | aquatic metagenome | biome: Brackish water; feature: Chemocline; material: water | place: Baltic Sea | collected 2014-10-26T21:54:00 | depth 110 m ...
CTGTGGGGCGGCATCTACTGTGGTGTGGTGGAAAACTGTATAGGACTAAATGGCCCTTTTCCGGCACCAATAATCGACAAAACCGGCAGAAAACATAGTGTTTCCTAGTTGCGGCAGTAGTGCAAAAATTAATACGTAAACACTACGGTTTCGGTCTGGCGCACCCTACCCATAGCAACCAACAGCATCGAGTTTGACGAGAACTTTGGTAGAGAGGTTGATCATCTCCATCCCCGCGACCCCTGGTTACAAATCTGAGGAACCCAGAAACCGAAGGGCTCGTCAGTATCGTGGGTAGAGACGTGGGTAGGCAGGAACCGCTATAAAATAGTCGTTTATATTCAAAGGCTTAATAGGATATATGGCGGAGAGGGAGGGATTCGAACCCTCGAAACGGAAAACACCGTTTAACGGTTTAGCAAACCGGCGCCTTAAGCCACTCGGCCACCTCTCCTGCGATGCGTTGTAGTGGGCGGTATTGAGCGAGTCAAACGCCAACAACGGCCGCGTCACCCGGACCAAATTTCCTCGATTCCGAGAGAAACGCTTGCGTTTGTGTGGGTGGTGGCTTTCCGAAAGACGACTTGCGCGCGCTCGCGTAAACTCTGCGCTCCGGGGCTGGGCCCGGCAACGCGGTTCCGAACCATGAGCGACAAAATCTATCTCGTTTGCGAGCGCGTGTTCGCCCAACCGCATCTGTCGCGCGGGGAGTCGCACAACGTGCTTGGCGCGTTTAGCGATCACAAGGAAGCCGAGGCGTGGGCGCAAGAGATGCTCCGGCGCGAACGCCCTAACAGCAACGAGTATCCCGTTTACGAACTGACGGTCGGCAAGGGAAGCGCCAAGGCCGTAAAGCCGGTCACCGTCGCGACGAACTGGGAACGCGGGCGTGCCGAAGACGTCATGAAAATGCATCGCTGGATAGACGACGATAAATAGCGTGTCGCGGACTAGCGCGTGATCCCAGCGGCGAGGCGCCCTTCGGTCACAAGCACCGTGCCGGTCAGGAGGCGACGCGTCTCTTTCCAGCGTCTCGTTGCGTCTTCCCGTACAAACGTTCTTTGATCGAGTTGTCCATCTTGATTTCCTCACCGGGCGCTTGGCGATCGGCCAACACCAGGAGGCCGCGTTGCACCGCAGGCCGCTTTTCTATTTCCAGATACCAACGCTGGAGATGCTTGTAGTCGCCGAGCTTCACCCCTTGAAAATAGGGAATGATCCAGGGCCAGACCGCCATATCGGCAATCGAATATTTGTCGTTCGCTAGGTACTCATGCGTTTTGAGCCGCTGGTCCAGCACGTTGTAGAGCCGCGAGGCTTCGTTGGTGTAGCGCTTGATCGCATAGGGAATTTTTTCGGGGCAGTATTTCCGAAAGAAGTTGGCCTGACCGAGCATCGGCCCGACACCGCCCATCTGAAACATCAACCACTGAATCACTTCATAGCGATCACGCGCCCGCTTGGGCAGGAACTTGCCGGTTTTCTCGGCGAGATACATGAGAATGGCACCCGATTCGAAAACGGCGATGGGCTTGTTGCCCGGGCCCTTGTCATCAATGATTGCCGGCATTTTGTTGTTCGGGCTGAACTTCAAAAAAGATGGTTTGAATTGATCGCCCCGCGTGATGTCGATGCCGGTTACTTTGTAGTCAAGCCGCGTTTCCTCCAGCATCGTATGAATCTTGATGCCGTTCGGTGTGGGCCAGGAATAACAGTGAATCATGACGCGCCTCAGGCCGCTTTGCGGCGTTTGTATTGTGCCGGCCCAAACAACATCGCCTTGGTCTTGGCGTCCATCGGCCCCGGGCGACGCCGATCTGCGAGAACCTGCAGACCGCGTTGCACCGCCGGCCGCGCGTCGATTGTTTCGTACCAGCGCTTCAGATGCGGATAGCTCTCAAGTTTTTGCCCCTGGTTCGCGTGCGACCGCAGCCAAGGATATATCGCAATGTCGGCGATGGAGTACTTGTCGTTGGCAATGAATTTCGACTTTTTCAGCTGGCGGTCAATCACACCGTAGAGCCGCGTTGCTTCGTTGGTGTAGCGGTCATAGGCGTACTGAATGCGCTTGGGCGCGTAGTTTCGAAAATGGTGCGCTTGGCCGAGCATCGGACCGACACTCGCCATTTGGAACATCAACCACTGGATGACTTCGTATTTCTGCCGCGTCGCCTTGGGCAAAAGCTTGCCTTCCTTCTCCGCCAAATAGAGAAGGATGGCGCCGGATTCGAACAGCGCAATCGGTTTGCCGCCGGGACCTTTGCGATCGACGATCGCCGGCATCTTGTTGTTGGGGCTGATCTTCAGGAACGACGGCTTGAACTGGTCGCCCTGGCCGATATTGATCGGGATGATCTTGTAGGGAAGCTTTAGTTCCTCGAGCATGATGTGGACCTTGTGCCCGTTGGGCGTCGGCCACGTATAGAGATCGATCATCCTGGTTTTCCTCTTGTCGATGCGCTCTCGGCTCTGGTTTCCGTTGCCGCCTGGCGCAAATAGTTCAAACCCTGAATAGCCCTGCTTCCGTACCAGGATATCATCTCGCCGTCGATCATGCGCAGCGTCTTGCCGGGCAGTTTGAACTTTGCGCGAAACTCGGCGATGTGATCCTCGGTGAACTTGAACGGTTCGGTCGAAAACAAGACCACGTCCACGCCATCCAACAGTTTTTGCGTCATTGGAACGGTGGGATATCGGACCCTAGTATCGGTCGAAACGGTTCGCCAACGCACCAGTTCGAGCATCCTGGCGATATAGGTGTTGGGTGACACCGTCATCCATGGGTCTTTCCAGATGAGGTGAAGCACCCGCCGGTCGGTCAGCCGCGGCGCCAAGGTCATCACGGATCGCAACGCCATTTCGAAATCTTGGCAGAGCGCTTCGGCCCGTTCGGCCCGGTCGAAGATGCCGCCCATCATGCGAAACAGATCGAGGTTGTCGCGCGGTTGAATGGGATGGGTAACAACCAAATTGGGGACGAAGGCGCGCAATGTCTCGGCAAGTTCTTTGGTGTTTTCGTCGACGTTAAGAACAACGTGGGTCGGATTGAGCGCGCGCAGCCGATCGACTTTGATCTTTTTTGTCCCGCCGACGCTCGGCAGTTTGTCGACGCGGCCTTCCGGATGAACGCAAAACTGGGTGCGCGCCACCAGCTGATCGCCAAGATTGAGGTCAAACAAGAGCTCGGTGATGCTGGGGACCAGCGAAACAATGCGCGCGTCGGCCGCGTCGACCGGGTCGTGCGCCACCCCCATGGCGTCGCGCGGGAAAGACCGGGTTGCCGACATCCGCCGCCCTAACCGCTAAGTTTTTGTTGCAACAAATCGTTGACGATCTTGGGATTCGCCTTGCCTTGGGATTGCTTCATTACCTGACCAACGAAGAACCCGAACAGCTTGTCTTTTCCGCCGCGATACTCGGCGACCTTGTCGGGGTTGCTCTCCATGACAGCATCGACGATGGCTTCGATCGCGCCACTGTCTGTGACCTGTCGCAATCCGCGCTGATCGACGATCTCCGCTGGTGGGCGCCCCGTCTTCATCATCTCGTCGAAGACATCCTTGGCGATCCGGCCCGAGATCGTATCGTCGGCAATAAGGTCAACGAGCGCGCCAAGATGAGCCGCCGATATCGGCGACCGCGCAATATCAAGGCCGGACTTGTTCAAGGCGCCAAAGAGATCGCCCATGATCCAATTGGCGACGGCCTTCGCATCACGGTCACGGGCGGCTTCCTCGAAGAATTCAGCGACTTCCTTTTCCGCGACCAGGACGCCCGCGTCATACGGCGACAAACCGAGCGCACCGACAAAGCGCGCCTTGCGGTCGTCGGGCAGTTCCGGCAAGGACGAGGCGATTTCATCGACCCACGCTTGGTCGAACTCCAACGGCAACAGATCGGGATCGGGGAAATAGCGGTAGTCGTGCGCTTCCTCTTTGGAGCGCATCGACCTCGTCTCACCCTTGCGCGAATCGAACAGGCGCGTTTGCTGGGCGATCACGCCGCCTTCCTCGAGAATATCGACTTGGCGCTGCGCTTCGTACTCGATGGCCTGCTGGACGAAGCGCACCGAGTTTACATTCTTGATTTCGCAGCGCGTCCCGTAGTCCGCACCCGGGCGGCGCACCGAAACGTTCACATCGGCCCGCATGCTGCCCTGCTCCATGTTCCCGTCGCAGGTGCCGAGATAGCGCAAGATCGAACGCAACTTGCGCAGATAGGCGCCAGCTTCTTCGGATGATCGAAGGTCCGGTTCGGAGACGATCTCCATTAGGGCAATCCCGGACCGATTTAGATCGACGTAGGTGCGATCAGGACCGAGATCGTGAACGCTTTTCCCGGCGTCTTGCTCGAGATGGAGCCGGGTGATTCCGATCTCGCGCGTTCGCCCGTCATCCATGTCGAGCACGACGGTGCCGGCACCGACGACGGGCTGCAAAAACTGCGAGATCTGATAGCCCTGCGGCAGATCCGGATAAAAGTAGTTCTTCCGATCAAAAACCGACCGCAGGTTAATCTGAGCCTTGAGCCCCAAACCGGTACGGACTGCCTGCTCGACACACACTTTGTTGATGACCGGCAACATCCCCGGCATGGCCGCGTCGACCAGACTGACTTGGGTGTTCGGCTCGGCGCCAAAGGCGGTCGACGCGCCGGAAAATAGCTTGGAGTTTGACGTGATCTGCGCGTGGACCTCCAGGCCGATCACCATTTCCCACGTTCCTGTCGCGCCTTGGATCGTGCCGCCCATCAACTGCTCCGCCACCAGGGCGCCGGGCGGCCATCAAACGCCGCAGCGCGCTCTAAGGCGCGGCCCACGCGCAGCACGGTTTCTTCATCGAACGCACGACCGACGACCTGCAGACCCAAAGGTAAACCTTGTGACGACAGACCGGCCGGCAACGACAATGCGGGCAGGCCCGCCATATTCGCCGGCACCGTGAGAATGTCGTTCAGATACATCGCGACCGGATCATCGCTTTTCTCACCGACGCCGAACGCCGGCTCTGGCGTGGTCGGTGTGAGCAGAACGTCAACTTTCTGCCAGGCTTGTTTGAAATCATCGGCGATCAGGGTGCGGACCTTTTGCGCTTGAAGATAGTAGGCATCGTAGTAGCCCGCCGAGAGGACATAAGTGCCAATCAAGATCCGGCGCTTTACCTCGGCGCCGAATCCGGCGGCGCGGGTCGCCTCATACATCTCGGTCAAATCGCCTTGGTCGACACGAAGCCCGTAGCGCACGCCGTCATAGCGGGCGAGATTTGACGATGCTTCGGCCGGGGCCACGATGTAATAGGCGGGCAATGCGTATTTGGTATGCGGCAAGCTTACGGCGACGATTTCCGCGCCGGCATCCTTGAGCCAGGCGATACCGCTTTCCCACAAAGCAACAATCTCGGCCGGTGTGCCGTCAATCCGGTACTCGGCTGGGATACCGATGCGCAGGCCCTTGACGCTATCCTCCAACACGGATTCGTAGTCTGGGACCGCCACGTCGACCGATGTGGAATCCTTGGCGTCATAGCCCGCCATGGCCTTCAGCATGATCGCGGCATCACCAACTGTGCGTGTCATCGGGCCGGCTTGATCAAGACTTGAGGCAAACGCAACGATGCCCCAGCGCGAACACCGGCCGTAGGTTGGTTTGAGCCCGACCGTACCGGTAAACGCCGCCGGTTGACGGATCGAGCCCCCGGTATCGGTGCCGGTTGCACCCAAACATAGTTGAGCCGCGACCGCCGCGGCTGATCCACCGCTCGAGCCACCCGGGACCAGATCGCGATTGTCGCCCGGGCGTCGCCAGGGATTGAGGACCGGCCCGTAGTAGCTGGTCTCGTTGGACGATCCCATGGCGAATTCGTCCATGTTGGTTTTGCCCAACATGACTGCGCCTTCGCGCCACATGTTGGCGGTCACCGTGGATTCGTAGGCGGGAACAAATCCGTTGAGAATGTGCGAGCCCGCCGTCGACAAAACGCCCTTCGTGCAGAACAGGTCTTTGATCGCGACGGGGATGCCCTCGAGCACCCCAGCATCGCCTTTCGCCAAACGGGCGTCAGCGCGGGCTGCGTCGGCGATTGCCCGGTCGGCGGTTTCAGAGACGAAGGCGTTCAAGGCTCGCGACGCTTCAATCCCCGCAATATGACTCTCGGCCAGCTCGCGCGCCGAGATCGACCGATCGCCGAGTTGGGCCCGCGCGTCGGCGATCGTCAGGCTGGTCAGCGACGTGCTCACTCGATCACCTTTGGCACGACAAAATAGCCATCCGCGGTTTCGGTGGCGTTGCCGAGGATATCTTCTCGGCACCCACCATCGGTCACAACATCGTCGCGGTGATGAAGTGGATGGCCGACCACGCTGGTCATCGGTTCGACCCCCGCAGTGCCGACTTCGTTGAGCTGCTCGATCCACTTGAGGATGCCGGAAAGTTCGTCTGCCATCGGCGCCAGGTCTTCGTCCGGCATAGAAATCCGGGCAAGCCGCGCGATGCGGGCAACGGTGGCTTTATCGAGCGACATATGGCACGTTCTATAGTGGCTTTCCGACACCCGTTCTGGGCGGAAAAAGCGCAGAATTCCGAGCAAAATCGAGCGGACCGTAACACTCGCCATGTGTCCAGGCAAGACCAGTGATCTCGACCTGCTACGAGACCGGCTGCGGCCGGGTGAGCGGCTATTGGGCCTTGATGTCGGTGCCAAAACGGTGGGCATCGCGATTTCCGACGGCCGGTTGGGTCTGGCGACGCCCGTTCACACCTTGCGCCGGGGCAAGCTCAAGGACGACGTCGCGGCGTTGCGCACTTTGATCGCCGAACGCAACGTCGGGGGACTGGTGATCGGCCTGCCGGTCAACATGGACGGGAGCGAAGGCCCGCGCTGTCAGTCGGTGCGCCAGTTTGCGCAAAACATCGGATCATCAATCGACCTTCCAGTGGCGTTTTGGGACGAGCGGCTATCGACTGCCGCGGTTGAACGATCGCTGATCGGCCAGGACGTCTCCCGCCAGCGCCGCGCCGCCGTGATCGACGCCCACGCGGCCGCGTACATCCTCCAGGGCGCGCTTGACCGTATGCAAGCCATGACGGCGCAGGAGCCGACCGACGATGTCTGAGGTGCTTTTCGGAACGGTCCCGGCGTTTCTGGCGATCCTACTCGGAGGCGCCCTACGCTACCGGCAATTCGTGGCCGCCGGGGCATGGGCAGAACTCCAGAAGCTGAACTACTACCTGTTTCTTCCAGCCATGTTTGTGTCCGGATTGGCCGGTGGCGTCTACACGGATGCACCCCTTCTATCGATCATCGTCGGTGTCGCAGTCGTTCTTGGTGCCGGAAGTGCCGCGATTTGGTTTTGGAAGAGCCAGGTGCCACGGGCTGCTGACCTTGGGCCGCAACTCCTGGAAGGCGCCATCCGCGCCAACGTACCGTACGGGATGGCGGTGAGCTTTGCGTTTGGTGGTGGTGCCGGGCTTGAACTCTTTCTCGTTGCGGCGGCCGTCTATCTCCCCACAGTGGTGATCGCTGGCGGCCTCTACAGCCAACTCTCCGGCCGGCAAGATCGTGATCCGGATACGGCGCAAGAATACGCACTAGCGACCGCGTTTCGTTTGCTCGCACGCAACCCGATTGCCATCGGAATCGTCCTCGGCGTGGGACTCAATGTCCTGAATCTGCCGATCCCAACGGGACTGGGTCGTGTCGTGCACGTAGCGGGCTTTGCCGCAATGCCTATTGGTTTGCTGGCCACGGGTGCCGCCCTCAATATCGCCGGTGCCCAAACCGCCCTCGACGCGGCCCGCGTCGCCGTGATCGCCACTCTGGCCTTGAAGCTGCTCGTTTTGCCGGCTGGCGCCGGCCTCATTGTCCTGATATTTGGGCTTTCCGGCCCGGCCGCAGTCGCCGTCGTTTTGATTTCGGCGCTCCCCTGCCTCGTGCCACGCTTCACGGTTGTCGCCGAGCCAACGCAAGGCATCCTGCCCGGCATCGCAACACTTGCGACGCTACTCTCGGCTGTGACCATTCCCGTTGCGCTTTGGCTCTTTAGCTAAGTGTCGACCGCTTCGACGAAACGCTTATAGTAAGGTTTTGATGACATCCGCCGACGCGAAGCCCTTCCCTCACCGCCATCTGCTGGGCATTGAGCACCTGTCGGCGGACGAGATTTCAGCGCTCCTGGACCTTTCGGACGCCTACGTCGAGCTCAATCGCCGCCCCGAGAAGAAGCTCAACCGGCTGCGCGGCCGCACCCTAATCAACCTTTTCTTCGAAACGTCGACGCGGACCAAGACTTCCTTCGAGCTAGCCGGAAAACGCCTGGGCGCTGATGTCATTAATATGTCGGTTGAGGGTTCGGCCATTAAGAAGGGGGAGACGCTCATCGATACGGCGATGACCCTCAATGCCATGCAGCCAGACGCGATGGTGATCCGGCACCCCGATAGCGGTGCCGCCGACCTGCTCTCGCAAAAGGTCAACGGGTCGGTCATCAATGCCGGGGACGGCAGTCATGCCCACCCGACCCAAGCGCTGCTCGACGCAGTAACCATCCGACGGCGTCTGGGCCACCTAGAGGGCCTGACCGTGGCCATTTGCGGCGATATTCTTCACAGCCGGGTGGCGCGCTCGAACATCCAGCTGTTCGGGAAAATGGGCGCACTGGTTCGGGTCGTTGCGCCACCCACACTTTTGCCGGCATCGATCGAACGCTTGGGCGTCGAGGTCCACAACGACATGGTGGCTGGCCTCAAAGATGCCGATATCGTCATGATGCTGCGGCTCCAGACCGAGCGCATGAAGGGCGCCTTCGTGCCGTCCATCCGCGAGTACTTTCGCTACTACGGACTTGATCGGGAAAAGCTCGCCCATGCCAAACCCGATGCGCTGATCATGCATCCCGGCCCGATGAACCGTGGGGTGGAGATCGACACCGAGGTCGCAGACGATATCAACCGAAGCGTCATTCGCGAGCAGGTCGAGATGGGTGTCGCTGTACGCATGGCCTGCCTCGACGCACTGGTGCATCAAAAACTTGAACAGCCCACTGACGTGGCGGCGGCATGAGCGACAGAATTGCCTATATCAACGCACGCTTGCTGGACCCGGCGACGGGCACAGACAGCCCCGGCGATGTGCTGACTATCGGTGACGAAATCGCCGATGTCGGCGCACTTTTCGGCGCTGGACTGCCTGAGGGAAGCATCGTCATTGACTGCGGCGGCCATTGTCTGGCGCCAGGTCTGATTGACATGATGGCGACGTTAGGTGAGCCCGGACGCGAGCATAAGGAAACCATTGCCACCGGCACCCGGGCAGCAGCCGTTGGCGGCGTTACGACGGTCATCGCGTCACCCGACACCCGTCCGATCATCGACGAAATTGCGCTGGTCGAATTTGTCGAGCGACATGCGCAAGCCACCGGCCAGGTCCGTGTCTTGCCTGCCGCGACCATCACCAAGGGAATGGGCGGTCTGGAGATGACGGAATTCGGCCTGCTGATGGAGGCAGGCGCCGTCTTATTTACTGATGGATACAAGAGCATCGTTAATGCCCAAGTCATGCGGCGTGCGCTGTCCTACGCATCCAACTTCAACGCGCTGATTTCCCACCACACCGAGGTACCGGAGTTGGTCGGCGACGGTGTGATGAACGACGGTGAAACGGCGACCCGCTTGGGGCTGAGCGGCATTCCCGGCATAGCGGAAACCATCATGCTGGAGCGCGATATTCGGATCGTCGAGTTGACGGGCGGACGTTACCACGCGTCGTCGATTTCGACCGCCGACTCCGTCGCCGTGGTGCGCCGCGCCAAAGACAAGGGGCTACAGGTTACCTGTGGGGTCGCGCCTTATCATTTTGCCCTCAACGAGAACGAAGTCGGTCACTATCGGACGTTCGCGAAGGTGAGCCCGCCGCTACGCAGTGAGCGCGACCGCGAAGCGATTGTTGAAGGTTTAGCGGACGGTACGGTCGATGTAATCGCAAGCCATCACCGTCCCGAAGATCCCGAAGCCAAGCGGCTCCCCTTCGCCCAGGCTGCATATGGCGCCGTTGGCCTAGAGACCTTGTGGCCGATCAGCCTCGAGCTCTATCACAAAGGACAAGTCTCTCTGCTCGACCTTCTTGCTCGTTTGACGCTGGGACCGGCAACTATCCTTGGTCTGCCGCAGGGTCGCCTAGCACGGGGCGCACCAGCCGACCTGCTGATATTCGACGCCGATACGCCGTCACGAATTGATGCGGCCACGTTTCAGAGCAAATCGAAAAATTCGCCGTTCGATCAGCGGCCTGTCCAAGGCCGCGTCATGCGCACGGTGGTCTCCGGCGCGACTGTCTACGAACAACGTTCGTGAGCGGCAATGCCTGATCCAGTCGGCGACATCTCCTTCATCTGGCCGTACTTTGCGGTCTTCATTGCCGCCTATCTGATCGGGTCGATCCCGTTCGGACTAATCGTGACGCGGTTCGCGGGCCTCGGCGACATCCGAAAAATAGGTTCGGGCAACATTGGAGCGACGAACGTTCTGCGGACGGGCCGTCGTTCACTCGCCGCCCTGACGCTCATCCTTGACGCCGGCAAAGGCGCGATACCGGTGGTGTTGGCCGACCACTTCTTGTTTCGCGATCAGGCGATCATGGCCGGCGCCGGCGCGCTGCTTGGTCACATGCTCCCTATATGGCTGATCGCCTCCAGTAAGCTCGGCATTGGGTTTGCGCTACGCGAATCGATTCTCTTGGTTGTTGGCGCTGGCGTCACCTTGTTGGGAAAGGAACTCATCAGCGTTGCCGGCGCGGCGTTGCTGGCGTCCAGTACGATCTTCGCTTGGGGGGGCAAAGGGGTCGCAACCGGGCTCGGCGTCCTTCTCGCAATAAACCCGCCAATCGGCGTCCTCGCATGCGCCACGTGGCTGATTCTGGCTCTGGTCTTTCGATACTCCTCCTTAGCGGCAGTGGGCGCTTTTGTTACCGCACCTGTTTACGCCGTGATCCTGTCCAACGTGCCGCTGGATGGCGCTTATTGGTCGGATCCGCAAAGAGTGGAATTTTCGATTTTCGTGGCTGTAGTCATCTTGATCAGGCACGGCGACAACATCGGGCGGTTGCTCACCGGCGTGGAACCAAAGATCGGAAAGCGCACAGGAGGACCGGACGCCGCGAGGGGAGAATGACGCTGTGGCTGTTGCGCACCGCGAGATTGTCGACGGGCTGCGGCTCATCCGAAGCGAGTCCGTCGGACCAGTTACCTATCGCAAATTGGTCCGCCGCTTTGGCACCGCAGGCGAAGCACTAAAGGCCATTCAAGACCTTTCCCGCCGCGGCGGACGACAAACACCCCTTCGCCTCGGCAAGGCTGCCGATGCTGAAGCTGAGCTGGCCATGGCCGCGGAACAAGGCGCCCAAGTTGTCATGCACGGTGACGCCGCCTACCCGGCCCTGTTGCACGAAATACCCGATGCCCCGCCGATCCTGTATGCCCTAGGCGACATCGCTATCCTGAACAATGACGCTGTCGCAATCGTCGGCGCGCGCAATGCGTCTGCCATCGGCATGCGCTTTGCGCGTGACTCGCGACCGATTTGGGCCGCAGCAATATCGTGGTCGTGTCAGGCCTTGCCCGCGGCATCGATGCGGCCGCCCATCGCGGCGCGATCGACACCGCAACAATCGCCGTTGTCGCCGGTGGCCTTGATCAAATCTATCCGCCCGAGAACGAAGGGCTGTTTCGCGAGATTTGCGAGAAGGGATGCGTCATTTCGGAGATGCCATCCGGCACGGTGCC